>Ga0315912_10002781_pt1 | contig 18133 bp, 14 predicted proteins | sample VfabasoilMG_FD_204469 | JGI IMG/M metagenome (GOLD analysis project Ga0315912, IMG submission 204469) | Garden soil microbial communities collected in Santa Monica, California, United States - V. faba soil | ecosystem: Environmental > Terrestrial > Soil > Garden | place: USA: California...
TGTGCTCGGGAAGTAGCACACCCCATTCCCGCGCAGGAGCCTCGCTTGAGGCCCCTATCTACGACACTCTTGGGAAGTAGGCGGGGAGTAGCAACGCTACTTCCGCTTCCGTCTCTGCGCGCCGATCAGTGCCTTGCGCTCTTCGATCTCGACGGGATCGCGTACGAATCCATCGCTGTCGAGAGTGTGCTCCTTGAGCTGATCCACGTACTTCTGCCAGTCCCCAAGGTGGATACTCCGTCGCTGCTTGCTGGGCTTGTACCTGCGAATCTCGGGGTGTTTCATGAGGATGCTGTCGAGGGCCTTCATTGTAGGTGCTACCGCCAGGTAGTCAGCGAGAAGTTTGGATGCCGGACGATAGGCCGCCCTGTCGCTAGGGTCGCTCACCAGTCCCGTCTCATCAGGGGTGTCTCCAGGACGCGCGGCAGTGCAGTCCTTGGCTGGTTGCTCTACGGCTGAATCGCTGTCATGCCGATCAGGAACATCTACCGTGTCAGTCGGAGTGGTTTGGAGGCCCGGGGCTTGTGGCGTTTCGGAAGCAGTGCCGGTTTCGCGATTCGACTCAAGCAGCTTGCCAAGGTGACGTTTCCATTCCATGAAAAGCGCCAACGCTACTCTAGCGTATGGGCCTATGTCCCGCGCTATCCCTGCACGACGCCATGCCATCAGGGCACCCATCTGATGGGGGATCTGGGTACCCTCACTCTGCGGCAACTTTCGGATGGAGACAACCTCGTTCATCACATGCCGAACGTCGTCCTCGGTTCCGTCCATCAGCAGCTGCATCATCTCCCAGAGTGCCCAGAGCGACGCCAAGGCGGCTTCACAGTGGATGGCAACCGACCGCGGAATTCCTTCGTCGTAGAAACCAACCGAAACCGTGACAGCATCCTGATTGGAATTGTCGCCAGGTCGAGCCACAGACCACGGTCGCTCGCGAAGCGTCTTGACTAGCGCTCGTACGTGCCATCCGAACGCAAACGATGAGCCGTGACGTTCCAGGAAGTCAGCTGCCAACAGCCTATCGCTCCGCACCTCGGGTGGCGCGCTGTCGAGCAGCTCCCTGTCGTGGAGCCGCAACCTTTCAAGTACAGGCTCCAGTTCTGAGACAGCGACTAGCGCAAGTTGTGTCACGTGCGACCGATCGGCCTCCAGGATCTGTTCCACCGCAACTCGATCCTGCTGCAAATAGCCTCTCAGGCGGAGCAACACCTCCACTTCCGGTGCGGCGGCAATCGCTCGGTGAGGGTCTGGCAGGATCGGTCCCATGTACGCGGCTCACTTGGGTGATGGCAACGAGCCTGCTCCCGCGTACACAAGAGTGCTTACTATTGAATGATGCCCGAGAGCCCTCTGTACTCGAAACAGGTCTCCTGACTCCGTGAACTTCCGCGCCGCGAAGCTGTGCCGCAGCGAATGGACCGTTGCGCCACGCTCAATACCGGCTGCAGCCAGAGTCCTTCTCAGGCGATGGCGTACCTGCCGAGCGCAGAGGGGCGTCACGCCGTCGCCGCTGAACAGGAAGCCGCTTGGCCTTGTCATGTGGAAGCGCCGCAGGTGCTCGCGGATCTCGGTTGGCAGTTCGACGGTCTGCCGGCGATCGCCCTTCGCGTGCCGCAGGTCGAGCACTCCCTCATTGAGGTCCACGTTGTCCCAGCGGAGTGCGAGTGCCGACCCGAGCCGAATGCCCGTCGCGAGTAGCAGGCTGAACAGCGCGTGATCGCGCTCCGCCCGCGGCCCCGTCGCGGCTGCCAGCGCGTCGAGCAGTCGCTTCTGCTCGTCCTCCGAGAGCACGCGCGGGACCGGTCTCCCGCACCGTGCCTGCCGGATGAGGCGGCCTGGATCCCTGTCCGTGAAGCCCGCGTGGTGCAGGTAGCCGAAGAAGGCCTTCAGGCTCGACCGCAGCGCGTTCATCGAGGTCGCGAGCTTCGGCTTGCCGTCAGGGCGGTGGGTGGCATGGCGCGACACCAAGAACAGCGCGATCGTCTCGTGGTCGATGCCGACGAGGCCGGTGCTGCGCTGCTCGTCCGCCAGCCAGCGGCCGAAGCACCGGATATGCCGCGCGTACTGGTCGCGTGTGTGTACCGACCGCCCGTCGGCACGCAGCTGAAGCTGGAAGGCGGCGAGCCCCTCCTGAAGGTCCATCGTCGGTCTCCTTGGAGTTCGTCTTGGAGTGGACCGGGTCACCGTCGACCCGGGACCGTCGATGAGGGCTCGTCTCGCCCTCCCCAGCAAGTCCCATTCTAGCGAGGGGCTCGTCGGCCGAGGGGCGCCAACCGGCCGCCTTCCGGGGCGTCCGCCGCGCCGACGAGGTGGTCGAGCACGAGTACCTGTCGCGTGGGCGGGCCCGGCGGGTGAGCTGGCAGCCTGGCCATCTGCCGCGGCCTTCAGCGCCCTCGGGGCCCGCGTCGAAGAGCGCCTCGGGACGCCTGGCGCGCCACCTCGCGCGCCGCAGCCCCTGGGGGAGACGCCCGATGCTCGACCTGCTCAAGATCCCGCCGGGCGTGGCCGCCAAGCTCGGCCACTACGTCTACCTCTACGTGAACCCCCTCGACGACCAGGTCTTCTACGTCGGCAAGGGCAAGGGATCGCGGGCGCTCGCGCACCTCGACGACGAGGGCAAGGACCGCGTCCAGGATGTCCTCCGCACGATCGAGGCAGCCGGCAGGGAGCCGCGGATCGAAATCCTCTCCCACGGCCTGCCGACCCCGGAGGCAGCGCTGCAGGTCGAGGCCGCCGCGATCGATCTCCTCGGCCTCGGCAAGCTGGCCAACAAGGTGTCCGGTTGGCACAGCAGAGACTTCGGGCGCATGGCGCTCTCCGACCTCGTCGCGCACTACACCCGCAAGAGGGCCGAGATCACCGAGCCCGCGATCCTCATCCGCATCAACCAGAAGTACCGCCACGGCATGTCGCCGACCGAGCTGTACGACGCGACGCGCAGCGCCTGGAAGGTCGGCTCGACCGTGGACAAGGTCAGGCTCGCGTTCGCCATCTACCACTCGGTCGTGCGCGAGGTCTACGCCGTCTCGGGCTGGCACCCAGGCGGCTCGACCTTCAACACCTACCACAGCGGGCAGAAGGCCCCGCGCGAGGACCGCCAGGAGTTCGTCGGGACGCTCGCCGACGAGGACACCCGGAAGCGCTACCTCCACCGCTACGTCGGCCACCTCTTCCCGGCCGGCGCGCAGAACCCCATCACCTACGTCAACGTCGAGTAGCCGGGCCAGGTCCCCCCGCCCACGGGGGTAATGGGGCCCTCAGGCCCCCGCAGCAGCCGGTGCGCACGCGCCTGCTGCGCCGTCACACGCCGCAGGATCCGCACGCGATACATCGGCCGGTTCAGGCGCACCTGCCAGGCGGCGAGCGCCAGGGCAGACACGCAGTCGTCGTGCGACCCCGACGGCGCCGCCATCCGCACCGTGCCGTGCTCGGAGGTCGAGTACTCGTACGCCTCCAGCTCGTCGATGCCGGCGGGCCAGACCTCCGGCTTGGGGAGGACGATTTGGCCGCCCTCGATCATCATCGCCAGGTTGTCGATGAGCGCAGCCTTGCTCCGTGGGGTAAAGAGGTACTTCACCGCCCGTACCTCGGCAGCCCGGAGCGAGTCGAAGAACGGGTCGCCGATGCCGGTGGAGTCGAGCAGCACGCGGGCGTTCATGTAGTGCCTCGCGACGAACTTCACCTTCGCCACCTGGGTCTCCCACGGCACGCCGGTGTAGCGCGCGACGAACATGACGCGCCGGTCGTAGCCCATCACCACGTGCACCGTGTAGTCCTCGACGCGCGCGATGTCGAGGCCGGAGACGTAGGACGTCCCGATCCTCGGACCGTCGAAGTCCGCCGTGGCGCACTCGCGCACGTTGTGGAAGACGGAGCCCGAGCCCTCGATGAACTCCCCGCCGTACTCCTGGCGGAAGACACGCTCGGGTAGCCGGCTTCGCTCGGCCTCGATGAGTTCCCGGTCGAGGTGGGGGTTCTGCCACGAGGGGCCGTTCCAGCTCTCGTGGTGCCCGTCGCCACTCCGTCCCCGCCTGAACATCTCGTAGAACCAGCCCTTGCCGCGCGGCGTCGAGATGAGCAGCGCCCAGCCCCGTCTGTCGATGAGGCGCTGCGAGAGGTGGCTCTGCCAGGTCGAGGGCTTGAGGCGCGCGCACTCATCGATGATCAACCAGTCGAGTCCCTCGCCAATAAGTGACACCTCGTTGTCGGCGGACTTGGCCCGGATCTCGCTCACGCCGCCTTCCATGTTGCGCAGCAGGATGCGCCGGTCGCTCTCCCGGATCGTGATGATGCGATGGCGGAGGTGCTTCAGGACGAGGATCTGGATCTCGCGGAACACCTTGTCGGCGAGGTCATAGGTGGGGGCCACGACCCAGCCCATCGAGCGCTCGGCAGGCTCCATGGCGGCGCAGAGGCCCTCGACGGCTGCCGCCAGGGTCTTACCCCAGCGCACGCCGCAGGCCAGGATGCGCCGGCTGGCGCGGCTCGCGTGGACGGCGGCCTGCCCGGGATGGGGCACGTAGCCGATCGAGCGGAAGAAGGCCGCGCGATTCAGGCGCACGCGGTGGGGGTGCTGCAACACGTCAGGGCTCATGGTCGGTCTCCTCGTCGTTGGGGTCATCTGCGGGGTGGTCGTCGTTCTCGTCGTACTGCTCGTCTTGGTCGTCGCCCTCGTGGCCGTCCTGCTCGCCGTTGCGATCGACTTCGTCTTCGCTTTCGTCCTCGTCGTCCTCGTCCGGGACCGGCTGCAGCCACTGCTGGTACTCGCGGCGCACCAGCTCCTCGACGCTGTTCGCTGTCCGATCCGTCGGCTCGCCGTGGATCAGCCGCTCGTGCTTCATGGCCATCTCCAGCGCCTTCACCGCCGCGAGGGCGGTGTTCAGCGGCATGGAACGCAAGGTCTCCAGCGCCTTGGCCTGGATCACCTTGCAGGTCCGCAGGTGCCGGGTGTTCATCTCGCCGAGCACGTCCACCAGGCTCTCGTCGGTCTTCTGCTTGGCCTTCTCCGCGATCGCGTCGAGGCGGTCGGCCCACTTCTCGCGCTGCGCGCACTTGGTGACTGCGCGCTTGCTCACGCCGAACTGCGTCGCGATGGCCTGGTAGCTGCGGTGCGGCCCGAGCCGCACGTACTCCTCGAAGGCACCCTCCGGGAACGTGCTCGTCATGACGGGCTCGCCTCGTCCGAAGGATTGGTCTCCGCTGCGACGGGCTGTTCGACCCGGCTCGCCCGCTCGGCCGCGATCTCGTCGAATGTGCGGCCGTCCCCGTCGAGCACGGCGTTCAGCCCGGTGTGCTTCTGGGCGCGCATCACGATCACGTCGGTGTACTGCTCGTCCAGCTCCATGAGGAACGCCCTGCGCTCCGTCTCGATGGCAGCCATGAGCGTGCTGCCGCTCCCGCCGAACAGGTCGAGGACGTTCTCACCGCGCCGCGAGGAGTAGAGCAGCGCGCGCGATGCCAACTCGACGGGCTTTTCAGTTAAATGCGACATGGCCTGCGGGTTGACCTTCTTCACCGCCCACAGGTCGGTCGCGTTGTTCGGGCCAAAGTACTCGTGCGCCGCGCCTTCTTTCCAACCGTAATATGCCAGCTCGAAGGCCCCCATGAAATCCTTGCGCGTGAGCACGGGGTGGCCCTTGTCCCAGACGATCGCTTGGCTGAAGTAGAGGCCGGAAGCTGCGAGCGCGGGTGGGTAGTTGCCGAGGTTGCTGTACCCGCCCCAGATGTAGAAGCCGCGCCCGGGCAGCAGCACGCGCGCGATGTTCCCGAACCACGCCAGCAGCAGCGCATCGAACGCCTCGACGCTCAGGAAGTCATTCGCGAGCGGGCGGTCCTTGGGACGCATCCGTCTCGTCGTGGGCTTCGACTTTTCCGGGTGGCGCGCGACGTCGAGCTTCTGGTGGTGGCTCGTCGTGAACGAGCTGAGGCCGGCCGCGATGGCGTTGTTGCTCCGCGGCTCGACCTTCACGTTGTAGGGCGGGTCGGTGTTCGCCAGGTGGATCGGCGCCCCGGCGAGCAGGCGGTCGAGGTCCGCCGGCGAAGCACTGTCAGCGCAGTGAATGCGGTGCTGCTCGATGACCCAGAGGTCCCCGCGGCGCGTCACCGCCTGCGCGGGCGGCTCGGGGACGTCGTCGATATCGGGCGTCTCGGTGCCCGAGGCGCGCTGCAGCTCGTCGAGCAGCGCGTCGAGGTCGGCGTTGCTGTAGCCGATGCCGTCGAGGCTGTCCTCTGCACGGAGCTGCTGGAGGATCTGTGCCAGCCCGGCGTCATTCCACTCCGAGAACTCGTGGCTACGGTTGTCGGCAATCCCGTAGGCCGTGGCGTCGAGGTCGCTCCCCTCGAAGCGCACGACAGGCACCTCGGTCATGCCGAGGGAGATCGCAGCCTTCAGGCGGGTGTTGCCGGCGATGACCTCGCCGGAGGGCTTGGCGACCAGGACTTGTTGCCAGCCGAAGCGGCGCAGCGAGGCCGCCACGTGGGGCACGGCCGCGTCGTTGATTCGCGGGTTGCTCGGGTTGCAGAAGAGCGAGTCCGTGGGGACCCAGGTGACCGACAGTCGAGGCGCATCCACACCAACTCCATTCCCCCGGGGGTTGTGCCCGGGTAGCCGAGGTCAAGGCGCGGCTTGGAGTTGGCTTGGAATGGGTGGCGTCAGGGGACGCCGCTTGGAGGGAGGCTTGGAAGCGCCGAGTGAGATTCTAGCTGTTCCGACAGCCGGAACGAGAACCAATCCCCGACGGGATAGGGATCGGGAGTGGCCTCGTAGTGCTCGGCCAGGCCTGAAGGCTGAGCCGTCAGGCGCCACCATGATGTGCGGTACATCATCAACAATGGCACACCAGATGAGGTGCACTCATCTGCGCCGTCCGCGTCACGGCGAGTCCTGGCAGTACTCGCCCATGTAGTTCTGCCACCATCCCTTCGTCATGCCGAGTAGCGAGATCCACTTCGCCGGGTCGGTCTCTGCAGGGTAGTGCTGTTTGATCCACTCTGGCACCTCAGGGTGGCGCTGACAGACCGTCACTCCAACTGACATGCCGAACAGAGGGCCGATGGATGCAGTGGGGGACATCACCCTGAGAGCCACCTCATCGAGCACGAAGGCCTCGAACTTCGGGGGCAACTCGGGCTCGCGCGGGTCGATCATGGCGTCGGACTCCGTTTGGACTTGAGAATGGTCACGTATCGGCGGCGAGGTAGCCGGACGCAAACGTCAGGGGTGCTCCCACTACAGGGCTGCCGTCGGATGCGACCACAGTCGCGAGCGTGACCGTGCTGCCGGCGTTAGCACGGATGCCACTGCGGAGGGCTCCGAAAAGGGTGGCAGCACCTGTCGATGCCTGAGCCCCGGTCTGGCCCGTGACCGTGCGACTCATGGCGTAGCCTCCACCCCATGTAGCTACTCCATCCACGTAGATGCGGGGTTGAACGGCCACGTTGAGGGCGTTTGTATTATTGAGGGCTTGTGCATCCGTCGTGACCCAGTCCGTGATGATGAACACCTTGCCAGCTGGCACCACGTACGGCGTGCCCTCGGCGAGGTTCACGATGTCGGTGGGAGCGGGGATGTATTGGATGCGCAGTGGGCCGGGGAAGAACCCCACACCTCCGGTGACGAGCTGCTGCTGCGAGCCGGCGTCGTAGGCGAGGTACAGCGCAGCGATGACGGCGACGAGGGGCCAAAGCTGCTTACGAATCTGCTGCGACATCGAGTCTCTCCTTCGAAGTGGGAACGATAGTTCTACTCCGTACCATCCGATCGACTGAACGACATTCCGGGAACAGCGTTCTGCATGAATCGGCAATGAGTCCCCTCGACAGCCCGTCCGGCTCTGCCTAGAGTCCGTTCGGAGGTGCGGGGTTGGCTGCGGGACGCGGTGCGCGGCATCGAGCACAGCGACTCGTGATTTCACCTGCGCGGTAGGGAGGCGGCCTGCGCAGCCAATCGAGGAGTTCGAAGATGACGACGTTCTGCAAGTACTCTGTCCGCGCGGCGATAGCCCCCCTGCTCGCAGGGGCGCTCGGGTTCGCCGCGCCTCCAGCGCAGGCCGGCGACCTGGAGTTCACCAACCTCCAGGGAGGCCTTATCCACGGAGTGCACGTCGCCTCCGACGGCGTCACCGCTTGGGGCGTCGAGGACGGCGGGCGCATCCGCTTCACGGACGACGGCTTCGACACCTGGGTGTTCCAGGAGACTCCCGACACGGCGCGCTACCAGCTGAACGGCGTCTTCTTCCTGGACGACGACCAGACCGGCTGGGCGGTAGGGGACGAGCACACCGTGCTCTACACGACCGATGGTGGCGACACCTGGTCCCAGGTCTCCGAGGCCAACCTGCCGGATTGGCCAGTGGAGCCGGTCGACCGAAACCTCTGGGACGTGCACTTCGTCGAGGTGGAGAACTCCCGCCGAGAGACTGAACTCCACGGCTGGATCACGGGCCGCGAAGGCGCCCTCTGGCGCAGCACCGATGGTGGGCTCAGCTGGGAGTCCGAGGATGGCGCCTACACCACGACGCCCTGGCACGGCTTCAATTCGGAGGACCGCTACGGCGTGTACTTCGTCGACGACGGCGCAGGCACGCTGCACGGCTACGTCTCGGGCGACTGGGCCACGGTGCTGCACACATCCTTCAGCACCACCTACGACGCAGGCGACGACTACTGGATCGACGAGCCCTACTGGGACGTGCTGTCCGTGCCGGGCGATGGTCACACGTACGAGCCGACCGGCGCGGCGCAACCGAACATCGAGCTGTACGACATCGAGGTCGCCGACGACGGGACCGGATACGTGGTGGGTGGGGTCGGGACCAACTGCGGGCGGGCCTACAAGATCGCAAGCTGGACGACGGTGACCTGGGAGCAGCTCGGGGTGAACAACCCTGCCCCCGAGCCGCCGCCCACGAACTGTCCCGTGGGGGAGACGACCGCGGCCTCGACGCTCTACGCCATGGGGCTGCTCTCGGACGGTCGTGCGATCGGCACGGGCTACGCCTCGAACAAGTGGCGCTCGCCGACGTCCGGCTCACTCTGGGCGAGCATCTACACCGGCCTGCCGTCGTCCGACCCGGTCAAGCCCCCACTCTTCGGAGGGACGGCCGTTGGCACGACGTACATCGCGACGGGGCAGTTCGGGGCGATCCACCGCAGCACGAACACGACCGCGGGCACGCCGAGTTGGACGTCGCTGCACGGCAACGAGACGACACGGCTGCAGGCTGCGGACTTCGCGAGCAGCTCGGTGGGCTGGATCACGGGCCAGACGGGCCGCATCCACAAGACGTCCAACGGCGGGGTGAGCTTCAGGGAGGTCTACACGCCCTCGACGCCGTCGGGCTTCTTCATGCGCGGCATCGCGTTCCTGGACAGCGACAACGGCATTGTCGTCGGCGACGTGGGCAACAGCGGCCTGCCGTTCGTGGCCTACACGCACGCCGGTGGGGATGCGAGCGAGTGGACGGAGGTGACGAGCAGCAGCGACTTTCCGACCTTCAGCACCGCGCCGAACCTCTACGACATCGACATCGTAGACAGCGACACGGCGTGGGCGGTGGGAACGGGAGGCTGGGTGCTGCACTCCGATGACGGCGGCGAGACGTGGACCGACGGCGACTCTGGCGATGATCTCGGGACCGTGAACCTGGAAGGCGTGAGCTTCCTGACCTCCACCGTGGGAGTGGTTGTCGGTGCCGGCGGTGAGGCCTGGGGGACGGTGGGCTCGGGCTGGTTCCAGATCCCGGTCAAGCAGGCTGGCGGAAGCACGTTCACCGGCACCCTCCACGACGTGGCCACGCGGAGCCCAGACACGGTCGTGGCGGTCGGTGACGAGGGACGGGTGTTTGCGTACGTCTCGGCTGCCGGGGAGTTCCAGCAGGTCTACCAGGAGTCGAACGCCACGAGGCTGACAAGCGTTGCGCTCCGAGCGGGTGACGCCGACGTCTACGCCGGCAGTGAGCTTGGGAGCTTCGTCTGGTACGACGGCAGCTGGAAGGAACCAAAGTCGCTGGCCAGCCAGCCGCTCATGGAGATCGTGCCCCTCGGTGATGGCGGGTTCATCGCGGCGACGAGCTACCTCGTGAACAGCTTCGACGAGGTGCCTTGAGGTCTGTCGGTTGGCTCTGGGGGCGGCGAGTGCCGCTTCCGGAGCCCGCCGATGGAGATCGTAGGCGCAGGATGCGGATCAGGGGCGGCTCGCGGCTCCTGATCCTCGCGCTCCCGATCACTGCACGTCGACGAAGTCGAAGCACAGCGCGAGCACCTCGTCGTAGGAGTGCGCGCCGAAAGCCCGCCTCTGGAACTCGGCGGCCCGGTCGTGCAGGCCGGCGCTCCTGAGCGCGCGTCCCACGGCGCCGATCACAGCGAAGACGTTCCCATCCGTGCCGACGAGCTGGCAGGGCGGCTTCCTGGGCTGGCTGTTGTGGTCGGGGGCCATGGCGAGGCTCCGGAACGAGAGTCCACATCAGGGCTCGGTCCGACGCGGAACGCAACGGGTGGGCGCCCCAAGATGCCCCCTGGGCCGAGTCGTGCCAGAAGGGATAGACTCCCGCCGTGCGGGCCAGGGGGAGCCGAACGGCCGCTCCTCTCTTCTCCCCTTCTTCCCCTTTTCCCCAGGAGTGCCCCTGGCTCGCGCACTGACCCCCGTCGTGCACCTGCGGCAGGCGGTGGGGCAGCAGCCGGGGTGCCTTCAATTCGTGGCGCGGATGCTCGCTGTCCGGGACGCCCCGTGATTCGACAGGCCCTGCGACCTCAGGGGTGCGGCGTGATGGCGATGATCGTGATGTCGCCCTTCTCCGGCCCGTAGCACCAGAAGAGGCGGAAGGCGCCCGGGGTTCTGTTCTGGACGTACGCCTCGAAGACCTTCTGGCCCGGGTCGTGGGGGTGCTCGATCGAGTGGTACTCGTGCGTTTGCAGACCGGGGTGCCGCGGGTTCTCCAGGAGCAGGCGAACGCACTTCTCCACCGGCTTGAACAAGCCCTCGGCCTTGGAGGCCTTGGCCTTTCGGTCCTTGGCGCGCCTCTGCACGGATGCCGACGCGGCGGCTTGGAGCTTCTCGAAGTGCGCTGTCGCTTGGCCCGTCCAGCGCGACCTGAACGGCATGCTCAGTCGTCCTCAAGCTTCTCGGCGAGTCGGGCTGCCTCTGAGAGATCGGGACCGTCTGAGAGCTTCCCCGACCGGGCCTGCTTGAGTCCGCGACGTACCGCGGCGAGCGCGGTCGGATTCTCGTAGAGCCACGCCTCGCGTTCGGGGATCACGCGGGCCAGGTGGATCACGATGTCGGTCCCGCGTTGCTCCACGATGAGGGTCCGGTTGGCGTAAGCCTCGCCGAGCGTGAGGCGGCCCTTGGAGTCGGTGTGCTTCGTTCCATCGAGTTTGGCCATGTCCCAACTATCGACCGAAGTGGGCTGGTGGGCAAGTGGGAAAATGGGAACGCCTGCGGGAACGTCCTCTCCAACGCACGGGGGGCGCGGCGGCGCGCTGCCGCGTGGATCGGGGGATCGGAACGGCCGCCCCACGCGCACCGCGGGCGCCGCGGCGACCGTCCCCGGGCCGGCCGCCGCTGGGGGCGCGGCTCGACGTCCGTCAGGCGGGGGGGCAAGCCCCCGCGGGTCTCTCATGACTCCCGAGTCGGAGTTCCCCGCTCGGCAAGCGGGGAACCTCTGGATCGCCCCGGGGAACCAAGGCTCTCTGTCAGTTCCGTGGGCTGAACAGCCTGTTTCGCGCCCGAGTGCCCTCGGGGACAGGGCGCGCGCCGAGAGAATTCTCGAAATCGGGGAACCAGCGGGGAACTTGGCCCGGATCGGAGTCTCGCGGGGCGAGGCCCTCGAACCCCCAGAACGGCCACGGAACTACCGCTCCGGTTCGGAAATCGCGTAGCTGGGGGTGCCTGACGCGCGATCGGGCCGGCGGGGCGCCGGGGCCCGTTTTGGTTCCCCGCACGAAACGGGGCGGGGAACTTGGAGATCCACCCCGACCTCGACGCGCAGGACGTCGCGAGCGGTGACGGCGGGGCGCTCGACGGCGGCGCGAGGGGCCCGCGTGGGGAACCTGGGGGCCGCCTGGCGGGGCGCGCGAGGCTCCCGAGTGAAGGGGCGTCAGCGCGCCCGCGGCCGCGTCGTGGGCGCCCCTGGCAAGGCGGCAGGGCGCCTGGGGGCCGAGGGGCCCAGCAGGCGCGTCAGGGCCCCCAGCGGGGAACCGAGGGGCCCGTCACCAAGCCGGTCCGTGGCGGGGGGGCCACGTCGCGCGAAAACCGCCCCGGACGGGGAACCCCGGCGCCCGCGGGGGCGCGCCTGGCGGCACCATGGCGCGACAGGCGGCGAGGGGAGGGCTCTGCAGCGGCGTTGGTCCCGGGGCCGCGTCACGCGCGCCCACGGGGAACCAGGGCGCCCGTCGTCACAAGGTCAGCCCCGGCGGGGGCCCGGAGAAATCGCCCGGAACGGGGAACCCGCACGCCCGGGCGGGGCGCCCCCCGCCCCTCGTCCCATGATTGAGCAAATGGGAAGGGGGCCGGCCCTGGTTACGACCAGCCGCAACCTCGGTGTCGACCCGCTGCAGTACCTGCACGACGTACTCGACCGCCTGGCGACCTGCAGCGACGTCCAGCAGCTCACGCCACACGGCTGGAAGGAGCACTCCTGCCCGTCCGGGAGGCGAGCCAACGCGATCTGCTCGTGCGGCTCGCGGGCCAGTCCGAGTAGGGCCGGCGCCGACGCCCGAGGCCAGCATCAGGCGGCGAGGCAGTACAAGGTGGGCGTCATGCAACGCTTACACTGAGCGGCCCCGACGGATGTTTCAAGTGGCGCGCTGGAGCGGATGGCCGGACGCGCACCTCGCGATACACTCGGTCGGTTCAAGACGAGCCGCGGACGACGTATGTTGAAGAGCCCATGGGGATGCCACCGTTGGCAAGCGCGCCGTATGACCGAGTCTCAATACAGCACGCCGAGCGGAGGATCATGCCTTTCGATGTCAGTAACATGTACGTAATCTCCTGGGTAGACGACAAACTCCGCAGTCTGAAGCCAACTCCGGGTCCCATCTACTCCTGGCAGTGCGATGCCTACAACATATCGCCCCGGCGGGACATATGAGAACTCTGCCACCCCCTGGACATCAATACGTGACCGGCGAACAGCAGTCTCTGCAACGATCGAAGGCAAAATATAAGGCATCGCGCCGCCCTCGCTCATTCGAGTCAGCGGCACGAGCATGGCATCGATGGCGTAGTGAGTATCCGACTCGTCAACGGCCGGCGGAGGCCTCAGCTCGAACACCACCCTGCCGTAATATTTACTGCTTGGGGGCCGCACCCAGTATGTCAATGATTCCCCCGCAACAATACGTAGCGTCGGCGTAGAAAACACTATCTGCCTAGACGTGCTAACAACTTCAATCGCATAGAAGCCCGGCTCAAGGTCGTTGAAGACAACACGGTGTTCATCATCCATCACTCCGCCAATTAACACAGAACGCGACACCCCATCCTGACGACTAAATTCGCGACGCAGTGTCTCGTTGCCAAGAAACCGAAGCGTCACCTCAACGGCAAGTGCTTTGATATCTGATTCGTCCACATCCTCCTGAGTCCAATATCTTCCAACTATTGCATCTGTGGGCTCACACCACTCCGCCGGCGTAAACACTAGCTCGAGCTTGCCAGGTGGACGAAGAATTAGTGATCTTGGAAACGAGTGTGGGCTTACGGCAGAATAGTCAATCTCGACTCCACCGATCCCATAGTACGCATGATGCCCATAGAGCCGAATAGTTGCAGGCTCCTCGCCATGCGCGAAACCAAGATCCGCCAGAAATACCTCCCCCAAACTGTTCGATCTCAATACTCGTGGCTTGTCGATTGCCTGCGCAGCCGGATGGATTGTTCCCCACACGCATTCAATCGCCGCATCGGCTATAGGGACACCGCTTGGAGTAGTGACGCGAACTGTACTGATTCCGGGAGGATCGAGCAGCATATCGGTGGTGCCCATGGTTGCGCCCTCTAGGCTGACCTGTTGCGTGGCAACATCGAAATTCGCCACTGTAACGACGAGCCAAGACCCAGGCTCTGCGACTACATGCGTGATACCATCCGCATCTGTTGGCATAGAGGCACGAAGCGGTGTATGAGTTGTGTGCTCACGTGACACGCCGCTCAGAGCGTTCAGGCGGTGATCCATCACATACACGATCACACCTGAAATGGGCGACCGAGATTGCGAGTCGAGGACGCGAACAACAAGCTCCACCGGCAAGGAAACTTGAAGCACATATGGGTCGGCCGAAGGCAAAGTAGAGTGCAGTGCAGTCGTGCTTCTTGCTCCAGTGTCTGTCCATGCATGAATGCCGAAGAGCAACCCGAGGGGCAAGCCAGTAACTTCGAACCCTCCGGCGGCGTCCGTTAGGCATGCGCGCGATGTGATGCCTACCTGATCGCCGGGGTCCGCGGAGTCAAGAGGATATGATTCCAGAATCGGTCCGAAGGTGCGCACGTTGGCATTGGCTACCGGACTGCCGTCTGGAAACTCTAAGACTCCGCGAATAACACCCGCTCGACTAAGTTGCAGGTTGACTACCGTTAACTCACCAGGGCGCACCAGCAACGGAAATGGGGCTTCTGGAACAAATTCTGACTGTGGCAGGCCCACGATGCACCATGTGCCAGGAACAACATCATCCCACTGATATTCACCTGCTATGGTGATGCTGTCTGGCTTCAGGAGCTCCCCGCCTAGGGGCAGTGGCGCGTTCCTAGTGCCTAAGTAAAGCACAGGCTCCAAGGGCTGACTTGTCGCTGGTTCAGCCGCAAGGGGTGGCGTACACCTTCGAAGTGCCAGCTCGATGCCTACGTCATTCGACCGGACGTGAATCTTGGCCACAACGCTACCACTGTCCGAAAAATCCCTGGAGGTGCTTAAAGTGGAAAGCGGTATCGCCGAATGATCGGGAGTCACAATCGGCAGATTCGCTTTGCCGCCCCCACGAGTGTAGGATGAACTGGGGCCTAAGACTGGTGTAGCAATAGGATATATGTTGCCGTTCTCTTTCGTGGTATTTGAGAACGTGGAAAGCGTATAGAGAACAATCAGTGCTATGGTGCCGCTGGAAAGCAACAGCGCCTTAATGCGCCGCTTATTCAACGGACAGGCACCAATTATTGGAATGAGTCCGTTGCACGGAATTAGGATGGGTGCCGGTCAGTCGGCCAGTCATGCGCGAACGTATACCTAATCGCATGGGCAGAACTCCTGTTGACTTGAGGTCCCAGTCTTGCCCACGGGAAAGGTGGCACTGCCGCCGGTGCCCCCTGGCAATGTGATGGTTCCACTTAGTTCCATTGTGAGCGTGACATCAATCTCCACCTCGATGCAGTCGCCTTCACCTGGTCCGTTCTGGACAACTCCGTTCGGCCCGGACAGGTCGCCGCCGTCGTTGGTAATGGTGATGCAGATGTGCGTTATCGGGCCATCAGAGGTCATCGTTGGTTCGCCGAGGTCGTCGTCTCCAACATAGTCGTCTTCGTCAGCGCTTGCCGATACAGTCACGTTGTCACCGGCCTTAATGTCAACGCAGAGTTGGCCACTCCCGCCATCTGGGATACAACCGGCAGAGGCAGCTCCAATTCCGAGACCACCTAACTGATAGGCTCGTTGACGAATTGCAGTTGGCGTTGCATCTGAGTATGAGTACCCATTAATCGTGGGCGGTGAAGATGTTGTGAAGCGTTGCGTCTTGTCAGGCTGCACAAACCTCCCAGCATCTGCCCTGTAGTGCCTCGCTCGGTAGTCGTACCAGGGGTCGTCCGCCCCGGACATTTCGCTCGCGTACAGTCGGCCCGTGTACCAGACCGGGTTTCCGACCGGCGACTCGATCGGCGACACCTTGTCGAACGCGTCATCAACCACCGACGGCTCGCCGAACTCCCTGTACCGGTAGCTCTCGGCGATGTCGCCGTCCGGCTCCACCAGCACCATGACGCTGCCTAACCGATCGGCGTGGGTGTAGAACAGCTTGTCCGGATTGGCCGCCACGTCGACGTAGAGCAGCAGCTCGTCGATCTTCTCCCCGTACACGAAGCTCTTCCGTAGGCTCTCCGCCGTCCCGCTCCATGACGCCGCCTCGATGCGGTGCTGGCCATCGTAGTAGTTCCGCGGTGAGGCCGGCCGAGTGTCCGAATCGCGCTGCACGATCCGCCCCAGGGCGTCCCGGTGCCAAGTCAGCACCTCGGAGCCGTCGTCGTAGGACGCGAGCTGGTTCCGGAAGTCGTACTTGTGGGAGTTGCTCACGCCCGTGAAGTTGCCGTTGTCGTCGTAGGCGAGGGAGTTCCCGTCCTCCTCGACCATCTCGTTCATGACGTTGTACTCGTACGCCACGTCGGTCGCCTCGTCGATCTGCCGCTCCAGCCGGTTGCCGGTCTGATCATACACGTACTCGACGTGGTCGTCGTAGTCGTTTCCTGACAGATTCGTCGCCAGAGCGGTCGTGATGTCGGCGGTGGCCACCCCGCGAAGGACCTCGACGAGCCTTCCTGCGCCGTCGTAGCCGTACTGGTCGCCCTTGTCCGTCGTGTCGTCCAGGATGCGGGTGTTCATGTCGTCGTCGTAGAACTGCTTGTCCATCCAGATGGCCTGATTCGACAGGTCGTAGCCGTAGTCGAACTTCGCCAGCGTGTTCCCGCTGCCTGCGTCCTTGTGGTGGATCGTCAGCAGCCGGCCGGCGCCGTCGTAGGCGTAGTTGGCGTGCGAGCCGGGGAATGCCTTCCGGAGCACGCGCTGTCCGCTGAAGGTGTAGTCCACGACCTCGGTGCTGTTGCGTGAGATCGAGTCCACCCGGTCCAGCTCGTCCCGGTCGAAGGTGATCACGTCCCCGGACACGGGGTAGGTCGTCGACGTCTTCTGGCCCTTGACGTTGTAGGCGTAGGTGATTGTTCGGCCGGCACCGCTGTTGTAGCCGTCGATGACCTGCTTCTCGGTCTCGATCTCCCCGAGCGTGTTGTAGGTCCAGACGATCAGCGAGCTGAAGGACGTGTCCTCGAAGGCGTCCGCCGTGAGGCGCCGACCCATGCCGTCGTACGTGAACTGGATCTCGTCCACGCCGATGACGTTGGTCCCGAGCGCCATCTCCTGCAGCACGAGGCGGTTCTCATCGTCGTAGGTGTACGTCGTCACCGTGCCGATCGGGTCGGTGGTCGTGGCGCGGTTGCTGGCCACGTCGTACGTGTGCGTCGTCGTCTCTGTGTCCGGCCAAGTCGTCGTGAGCAGTCGGCCCATGCCGTCGTAGGCGTACTCCGTCTCCTGGTCGCCGGTGATCGAGTTCTTGGCGCGATAGACGAGCGTCTTGCCGTCGTCGTCGTACTCGTACTCGGCGATCACGTCGTCGCCGGCGGTCTCCTGGATGTCACGTGTCTTCCAGAGCTGCTCGTTGTACTCGTGCTTCGTCACGCGGCCGACCGGATCGGTGACCTGCGTGAGCTGGTCCCGGTCGCCGTAGGCGTAGGTGGTGATGGACGAGGTAGAGACATCGATGACCAGCTCCGTCTCGGTGCGACGATCGCGCGCGTCGTAGGTGAAGTGGGTGACGATTTCCTTGCTCGCCTCGATCCCGCTGTCCTGGGTCGAGTCGTGACGGGTCACCGTGACGACGTTGCCGCCGCCGTCGTAGACGAACTCGGTCGAGTTCTGCTGGCCGCCCGGCAGCGCGTCGTAGGTGGCAACCTTCCGCCCGAGCGCGTCGTACTCGTAGGTCGTGCTCGCGCAGCCGCAGATGTCGCCCGAGGACTCAATGACTGCCCCGCGCTCATCCCTCCAGACGGTCTTGCTCTGTACCCCGTCGCCGAGGTTGGTGGACAGATCGGCCTTCTTCGCCATGCGCTCGGTCAGGTACAGACGGTTCGCCTGGTCGTATGCCTGCGTGGTCTCGGCCAGCTTGGTGTTGCCCACGTTGAACCAGCTCGTCTTCGTCAGGTTGCCGGCTGCGTCGTACTCCATCGTGCGGTAGTCGCCCTCGGCGCCCGTGACCTTCACCACCCGGTCGAGCAGGTCGTACTCGTAGGTCGTGCTGAGGTCGAGCGGGTCCTTGCGCTCGATGACGTTGCCGTTGCCGTCGTAGACGACCTCTGACGTGGCGTTCCCGG
>Ga0315912_10002782_pt1 | contig 18123 bp, 25 predicted proteins | sample VfabasoilMG_FD_204469 | JGI IMG/M metagenome (GOLD analysis project Ga0315912, IMG submission 204469) | Garden soil microbial communities collected in Santa Monica, California, United States - V. faba soil | ecosystem: Environmental > Terrestrial > Soil > Garden | place: USA: California...
TTAGCGGCCGGTGTACCCGGTCAGCTCTTCCAGTTCCTTGCCGCGAAGCCTGGCGACCGCCGCCGGATCGCGAAGAGATTCGAGCGCCGCGAACGTCGCCCGCACCACGTTGTGCGGATTCGCCGAGCCGAGCGACTTCGTCAGCACGTTGTGAATGCCCGCCGACTCCACCACGGCGCGAACCGCGCCGCCGGCGATGATGCCGGTGCCGTCCGGCGCCGGCTTCAGCAGCACCGAACCGGCGCCGAAGTTACCGAGGACCGGATGCGGAATGCTCGTCCCGCGCATGGGCACCCGCACGAGCACCTTCTTGGCGGCCTCGATGGCCTTCTTGATCGCGGACGGCACTTCCTTCGCCTTGCCAATGCCGAATCCGACCACGCCATGACCGTCGCCAATGACCACGAGCGCGCTGAAGCTCAGGTTCTTGCCGCCCTTGACGACCTTCGTGACCCGGCTAATCGCGACGACGGTGTCCTTCAGCTCGAAATCCGACGCTTCGATTTTTTCGCGGTTGCTCATACTTAAAACTCCAATCCCGCTTTGCGGGCCGCATCCGCGACCGCGCGCACGCGGCCGTGATACAGGTTGCCACCGCGATCGAACACGACGCGTGAAATCCCCTTGTCCTTGAGCCGCTCGGCAATCACCTGGCCGAGCGCCTCGGCGCCCTTCGTGTTGCCGCCGCGCACGTCGCCGGCGAACACCTTCTTCAGCGACTTCTCGGTGGACGACGCGGCGGCGACGGTGCGGCCGGCCATGTCGTCGATCACCTGCGCGTAGATGTGCGTCACGGAGCGGAACACGGCCAGGCGCGGCCGCTCGGCCGTGCCGTGAATCCGCTTGCGCTGCCGCAGCCGGATTCGGAGGATGCGATCTTTCTTGGTTCGGATCTTCATGACTACGCCCCTGTCTTCCCGACCTTCTTCTTCAGCACTTCGCCGGTGTAGCGGACGCCCTTCTGCTTGTAGGGATCCGGCTTCCGCAGCCGCCGGATATTCGCCGCAACCTGGCCGACGAGCTGGAGATCGATCCCGGTCACCGTCACGTGGGTCTGCTTGTCGATCACGACTTCGATGCCGGCCGGAATGTCGAACACCACCGGATGCGAATAGCCCAGCGCAAACACGACCTGCTTGCCCTTCACTTCCGCGCGGTAACCGACGCCGACGATGTCGAGTTCACGCTTGAAGCCGTTGGTCACGCCTTCGACGGCGTTGGCCATGAGGCTGCGCGCGAGCCCGTGGAACTTGCCCAACGCCGGGTCCGGACGTTCCAGTGACGCGACCAGTTCGGCGCCCTTCACTTCGAACGACACGCCGGGCGGGACCAGCTGCTTGAGGGTGCCCTTCGGGCCCTTGACCTCAACGCCGTCAGCCTTGACGCTGACGGTCACGCCCTTCGGGACGGAAATCGGTTTCTTGCCAATACGAGACATCTCAGGATCCTCGGCAGTCTTACCAAATCGTGCAGAGCACTTCGCCGCCCACGCCGGCCTTCACCGCGTCCTGGCCCGTCATCACGCCACGCGAGGTGGTGAGGATGCTGGTGCCCAGTCCGGCCATGACCTTCGGAACGTCGTCGCGCCCGAAATAAACGCGGCGTCCGGGGCGGCTCACGCGCTGCAGCCCCGAAATGACGTTCTCACCACGCGGGCCGTACTTGAGAAAGAGACGGATGACCGGCTGCGGCGCGCCGTCTTCGGTCACGGTCTTGAAACCCTGGATGTAGCCTTCGCGCTCGAGAATCTTGGCGATCTCGGCCTTGAAGGTGGAGGCCGGCACATCCACGCGCTGATGGCGTGAATGCACGGCGTTCCGAATCCGGGTCAGCATGTCGGCAATGGGATCGGTCATGTTTTCCTCTACCAGGAGCTCTTGATCACGCCCGCGACTTCGCCCCGGAGCGCCAGCTCACGGAAGCACAGACGGCAGAGCGCGAACTTGCGCAGATACGCCCGTGGGCGGCCGCACTTCTTGCAACGGTTGCGGTGCCGAATGCCGAACTTCGGCTTGCGCTGGTCTTTGACGATTCTGGCGGTCGTAGCCATATCTGATTCCTTCGCTCGTCCTAGTTCTGCCTGAACGGCATGCCCAGCAACTGGAGCAACCGTCTCGCCTCTTCGTCCGTCTTGGCGGTCGTCACGAACGAGATGTTCATGCCGCGCGCCTTGTCGACCTTGAGGTAGTCGATTTCGGGAAACATCAACTGGTCCCGCAGGCCGAGGGTGTAGTTGCCACGGCCGTCGAAGCCGCGCGCCGACACGCCCCGGAAGTCGCGCACGCGCGGCAGCGCGATCGCGACCAGCCGGTCGATGAAGTCGTACATCCGCTCGCCGCGGAGCGTGACCATGGCGCCGATTGGCATGTCCTTGCGCACCTTGAACTGTGCGATGGACTTGCTCGAGCGCGTCACGGCGGCGCGCTGGCCGGTCACCTTGCTGAGTTCCTCAGCGCCGGTGTCCACGATCTTGGCGTTCTGAGTCGCTTCGCCGAGACCCATGTTCACCACCACCTTGGCGATCTTCGGCACCGCCATGATGTTCGTGTACCCGAACTCCTTGCGGAGCGCGGCGACGACGTCGGTATCGTACTTTTCTTTCAGGCGGCTCATTTGTCCACCACTCCCTTGCACTTGCGGCACACGCGCACACGGCGCCCATCGTCCAAACGCTGACGGCCCACGCGCGTCGCGGCCGAACACTCCGGGCACACGAGCTGCACGTTGGCCACCGACAGCGGCGCTTCGCGCTCGACAATCCCGCCCTTCACGTTCTTCTGTGGATTCGGCCGGGTGTGCCGCTTGATGAAATTGACGCCTTCAATGACGACCCGGCGCTTGACGGGGATCACACGCAACACGCGGCCACGCTTGCCGCGATCACGCCCGGCGATCACGACCACGTTGTCGTTCTTCCGGATGTTCATCGTAATTTTGGTCGGCGGCGCGATCACAGAACCTCCGGCGCGAGCGAAATGATCTTCATGAACCGGCGCTCGCGCAGTTCGCGCGCGACAGGACCGAACACGCGGGTCCCGACCGGCTCGCCCTCGTTGTTGATGAGGACGGCGGCGTTGCGGTCAAAGCGGATGTACGTGCCGTCGCGGCGGCGCAATTCCTTGCGGGTCCGGACGATCACGGCCTTCACGACCTGACCCTTCTTGACGGTCGCATCCGGCGTGGCCTCTTTCACCGACGCGGTCACGATGTCGCCGATGCGCGCATAGCGGCCGGTGGACCCGCCAATCGGGTTGATCACCGCAATCTTGCGGGCGCCGGAATTGTCGGCCACGTCGAGAATCGAACGCATCTGAATCATGGCTAGACCTCCTTCGCGCGCTGGACGACGCGCGTCACAACCCACCGCTTGCGGCGGCTGAGCGGACGGGATTCCACGAGGGCGACCTTGTCGCCGACCTTGGCGTCGTTGTTTTCATCGTGCGCCATGAACCGCGACGTCCGGCGAATCAACTTGCCGTAGACGTCGTCGCGGACCTGCCGCTCGATCGTGACGACCACACTCTTGGTCATCTTGTTGCTGACGACCTTGCCGACGATTTCACTCTTGGCCATTAGTCCTTGCCGCCCTTCTCGCTGATCACGGCCTTCAGACGCGCGAGCTCGCGGCGGATCGGGCGAATCTTGTTGCCCGCCTCGCCCTGGCCCATCGCCGACTGCAGACGCAGCCGGAAGACCTGATCTTCGAGGTCGCGCGCGCGGGTCCGCAGGTCATCGACCGTGAGACCCCGCAAATCCGTCAACATCTCGCGCACCTTCATGACGTCGGCTCCTCGGTGAAGCGCTTGGTAAAGCGCACTTTCATGGGGAGCTTCGCCGACGCCAGGCGCATCGCGGCGCGGGCTTCATCGGCGGACACGCCCTCCATCTCGAACAAAATCCGGCCCGGCTTGATCACGGCGACCCAACCCTCGGGCGCGCCCTTGCCCTTGCCCATTCGGGTTTCCTGCGGCTTCTTCGTGACCGGCTTGTCCGGGAACACGCGAATCCACACCTTGCCGCCGCGCTTGATCCCGCGCGTCAGCGCGACACGCGCCGCTTCAATCTGGCGATCGGTCAGCCAGCACGGCTCGAGCGACATCAGGCCGAAGTCCCCGAACGAGACCGACGACCCGGTCCACGCCAGGCCCCGCATGCGGCCGCGCTGCTGCTTCCGGTATTTGACTTTCTTCGGCATCAACATAAAAACAACCTTCGCCTCAACGAACTAACTACTCGGACCTTTGGACCCTTGGACCCTTGGACCCTCAGGCTCGCGCCGCGCGACGCGGCTGGCGGTATTCCTCTTCGCGGCCGGTCTTGGGCGTCAAACGTTCGCCCTTGTAAAGCCAGACCTTGACGCCGATCTTTCCGTAGGTCGTCCGCGCCTCGGCGAAGCCGTAATCGATGTCGGCCCGCAGCGTCTGCAGCGGCAACTGGCCGTGCAGATACCATTCGGACCGCGCGATTTCGGCGCCGTTGAGCCGGCCGGACACGCGCACCTTGATGCCGCGCGCGCCGAACCGGAGCGCCGATTCCACAGCCTTGCGCATCGCCCGCCGGAACGCCACGCGCTTCTCGAGCTGCATGGCCACCGACTCGCCAATCAGCTGCGCGTCGAGTTCGGGCTTCTGGATCTCGAGGATGTTGATGAACACCTCGCGGCCCGTCGTCTTCTGCAGTTCCTGCCGCAGCTTGTCGACTTCCGTGCCCTTGCGCCCGATGATGATGCCGGGACGCGAAGTGTGGATGTCGATCTTGAGCTTGTTCGCGGCCCGCTCGATCTCGATGCGCGAGACCCCGGCGTGCGCAAAGCGCGTCTTCAGCTCGTCCCGCAGCTTGATGTCCTCGTGCAGGAGCTTCGCGTAGTCCTTGTCGGCGAACCACCGCGAGCGCCAGGTTTTGTTGAAACCCAGCCGGAACCCATACGGATGAACCTTCTGACCCATGCTTGTTCCTCAGTCCTAGGACGCGCTGGCCGGCGCCGTAACGGTCTTGCCCGTGCGACGGGCGCGTGCGGCCGCGGCCGATGCCTTTGATTTCGACGGACGCTCGGCGACCTGCACCGTGATGTGCGCCATGCGCTTCACGACGCGGAACGCACGACCCATCGGGGCCGGGCGAATCCGCTTCATGCTCGGTCCCTGGTTGGCGAAGCACGCGGCCACATAGAGCGTGTCCACGTCGCCGCCAAAACCCGGTGCCTGCTGTGCGTTGGCCACCGCCGACCGCAGCGCCTTTTCGATATCGCGCGCGATCATCTTGCGGGAAAACCGGAGCGTCGCCAGCGCGTGCGCGACATCGCGCCCGCGAATCTGATCGAGCACCAGGCCCGCCTTCTGCGCGGAGGTCCTCAAATACTTGGTGGTTGCGGAGGACGAGCTCACGACGCACCTCCCTTGCCAGCCGGCGCGCCGCCGCCCGGACCGGCCGTCGACGAAGCGGCCGCGACCTGCGCCGCCTTCTCCGCCTTGGTCGTGTGGCCCTTGAACAGCCGCGTCGGCGCGAACTCGCCGAGCTTGTGGCCCACCATGTTCTCGGTGATGTAGACGGGGATGAACTTCCGCCCGTTGTGCACCGCGATCGTGTGGCCCACCATCTCCGGAATCACGGTCGATCGCCGCGACCAGGTCTTGATGACCTTCTTTTCCGCCGCCTGATTCATCGCCTCCACCTTTTCGAGCAGGTGAACGTCGATGAACGGCCCCTTCTTGAGTGATCTACCCATAATGACTCTCGCTACTTCTTACGCCGCTCGACGATGAAGCGATCCGTGTACTTCCGATGGCGCGTCTTGTAGCCCTTGGTCGGCACACCCCACGGCGTGACCGGATGCCGGCCGCCCGAGGTCTTGCCCTCACCACCGCCGAGCGGATGGTCAACCGGGTTCATCGCGACACCGCGCACGTGCGGACGCTTGCCCATCCAGCGGCTGCGTCCGGCTTTGCCGATCGACACGTTCTCGTGGTCGAGATTGCCGACCTGGCCGATCGTGGCCACGCACTCGATGTTGATCAGGCGAATCTCGCCCGACGGCATCTTGACCGACGCGTAGAGGCCTTCCTTGGCCACCACCTGCACCGAGGACCCGGCCGATCGCGCGATCTGCCCGCCCTTGCCGCGCTTCAGCTCGACGTTGTGCACCATCGTGCCGAGCGGAATGTTCTTGAGCGGCAGGCAGTTGCCCGGCAGGATGTCGCAGTTGTCACCGGCCATCACCGCGTCGCCCACCTTCAACCCGAGCGGATGCAGGATGTAGCGCTTCTCGCCGTCGGCATACGTCACCAGGGCGATGCGCGCGGTCCGGTTCGGGTCGTATTCCACGGTCGTGACCTTGCCCGGCACGTTCAACTTGTCGCGCTTGAAGTCGATGATGCGGTAGTTCCGCTTGTGACCACCACCGCGCCACCAGGACGTGAGCGAACCGCTGTTATTGCGGCCGCCCGATCGATCGAGGTTCTCGACGAGCGGCTTATGCGGCCGCGAAGTCGTGATCTCATCGAACGTCTGCACGCTCTGAAATCGTCTGCCGGCTGACGTCGGCTTGTAATTGCGAATCGGCATGTTGCGATCCTCGTTCTAACGAACTGCGACCCTAGGTACCTTCGATGAAGTCCGGCGCCTTCTCACCGGCCTTCAGACGAACCCAGGCCTTCTTCCAATCCGGGCGCTGCCCCTCAAACCGTCCCTGGCGCTTGAACTTGCCATGCACGATTTGCGTGCGCACCGACGCGACCTTGATTCCGAACAACTTCTCGACTGCGCGCCGCACGTCGATCTTCGTCGCCTGACGCGCGACTTCGAACACCACGACCTCACCCGCCTCGCGGGCCATCGTGGTCTTTTCCGTGACGAGCGGCCGCCGGATGATTTCCGTATTCCTCATCCCAGCACCTCCTGCAGCCGCTCCACCGCGGCAACCGTGGCAATGATTCGCGTCGTGTCCATGACGTCGCGAGCCGTCAGCCGGCCACTCGCGACCAGCCGGACGCCGGCGATGTTGCGCGCCGACAACTCGAAGTTCTCGTCGAGCTTCACATCCACGATGAGCGTCTTCTTCGTCGCGCCCAACCGCTTCAGCAGTTCGACCGCCGCCTTGGTCTTCTTCTCGGTGGCCTTCAGTTCATCGACGACCACGATCACGCCGTCGGCGAGCTTGGCCATGAACGCCGCCTTCAGCGCGCCGCGCTCGACCTTCTTCGGAACGCGATAGTCGTAGCTGCGCGGCTGCGGCGGGAACACGGTGCCGCCATGCCGCCAGAGGGGCGTGCGCGACGACCCGACCTGCGGCCGGCCGGTGCCCTTCTGCGCGTACGGCTTCTTGCCGCCGCCGCTGACGAGCGCGCGGTTCTTGGCCTTGTGCGTGCCGCGCCGTTCCGACGCGTTCTGCCGGACCACGGACTCCCAAACCAGATCGGTCTTGACGGGCCCGGCGAACACGGCCTCGTCCAGGTCCACGGACCCGACTTTCTTGTTGTCGCTGTTGACGACGTCGAGTGTCATAACAACCCTCTAAACTTGCACGTGGGGTCTTCCTTACTTACTTAGTTCGGCCGGGGCCCCACCCCCAGCCGCTTGTCTACGCGCTCAGCACCCTCACTACGTTCGGGGCTTCGCGTTATTTCTTGCCCTTTTTCTTCTCGGCCTGCGGCTGCGCGTCCGGCTTGCGCTTAATCGCGCGTCGAATCACGACGATGCCATCCGGCGCACCCGGCACCGCGCCGCGCAGCACCAGCAGGTTGTTTTCGAGATCCACGCTCACGACGCGCAAATTGTGCGTGGTGATCCGCTTGCCGCCCATCCGGCCGGCCGCGCGCATGCCCTTGACGACACGCGACGGAAACGACGACGCGCCAATCGATCCGGGCGCGCGATGGAACATCGATCCGTGCGTGGCCGCGCCACCCGCGAAATGATGGCGCTTCATGACGCCCTGAAAGCCCTTGCCTTTGCCGGTCCCGATCACGTCCACGCGATCGCCCGCGTTGAAGATGCTCGCCAGCACCTGATCGCCCGCCTTGACCGCATCGCCGCCCTTGGCCACCTTGACCTCGCGACGCACGCTGGTCGGCGGCACGTTGGCCTTCTGGTAGTGCCCGGCCGTCGGCTTGTTCACCTTGGCCGGACGGTCCGCCACGAGCCCGATCTGCACGGCCTCATACCCGTCGGTCTGCGCCGACTTGGCTTGCACGACCACGCACGGCCCCGCCTTGATGACCGTCGCCGGCACAACCGTACCGTCGGCCTCGAAGACCTGGGTCATGCCGATTTTTCTGCCGATGATTCCAGTGACTGCCATGTTTACCGCCAACTTCACTTAGTTCGGCTGGGGCCCCACCCCCAGCCGCTCGTCACGACGCTCGGCGCCCTCACTACGTTCGGGGCCTCGCGGCGTCGCGGACTCTCTACTTGTGTTCCTTGCCGAACGCCTTGATCTCAACGTCCACGCCGGCCGGCAGGTCGAGCTTCATCAACGCGTCCACCGTCTGCGGCGTCGGCTCGAAGATGTCGATCAGGCGCTTGTGCGTCCGGATTTCGAACTGTTCACGCGACTTCTTGTCGACGTGCGGCGAACGGAGCACCGTCCACTTGTTCTTCTCGGTCGGCAGCGGCACCGGACCCGCAAGTCTCGCCCCGGTTCGCTTCGCGGTGTCCACGATCTCCGTGGTGGACTGATCCAGCACGCGATAGTCGTACGCCTTGAGGCGGATGCGAATTTTTTCGCTGAACGGAGTGGCCATATTGAATCCCTATTTCCCCTGCATGCGCTTGATGATTTCGTCGGCCGCGGAGCTCGGCAGCTGCTCGTACCGATCGAAGTGCATCGAATATGATCCGCGGCCCTGCGTACGGGAGCGGATGTCGGTCGCGTAGCCGAACATTTCGGCGAGCGGCACGCGCGAGTTAATCACCTGCGACCCGCCGCGCGTCTCCATCGACTGGATGTGTCCGCGACGGCTGTTCAGGTTGCCGATGACGTCGCCCATGTATTCCTCGGGCACAACGACTTCAACGCGCATCACGGGCTCGAGCAGCACCGGGTGCGCCTTCTTGGCCGCGTCCTTGAACGCCATCGATCCGGCGAACTTGAACGACATTTCGTTCGAGTCGACGTCGTGGTACGAGCCGTCGTACAACTCGACCTTCACGTCGTCCATCGGATAGCCGGCGAGCACGCCGGTCGTCATGGCCTCGCGGATGCCCATGTCGATCGGCTTGATGAATTCCTTCGGAATGGCGCCGCCGACGACGTCGTTGACGAACTCGTAGCCCTCGCCAGGCTTGCGCGGAATGATGCGAATCTTGGCATGCCCGTACTGACCGCGGCCGCCCGACTGCTTGATCCACTTGCCTTCGCCCTCGGCGCCGCGCGTGATGCCTTCTTTGTAGGCGACCTGCGGCGCGCCGACCGAGGCTTCGACGCTGAACTCACGCTTCAAGCGGTCGACGATGATTTCGAGGTGCAACTCGCCCATGCCCGCGATGACGACCTGCCCGGTTTCCTCGTCGGTCTTCACGTGGAACGTCGGGTCTTCAGCCTTCAGCTTGGCGAGGCCCTGGCCCAGCTTTTCCTGGTCGGCCTTGGTCTTGGGTTCGATGGCGAGCGAGATGACCGGCTCCGGGAAGTCCATCGCCTCGAGGATGACGGGCTTCTTTTCGTCGCAGACGGTGTCGCCGGTGGACACGGTCTTCAGCCCGACCGCCGCCGCGATGTCGCCCGCGTAGACTTCCTTGATGTCCTCGCGCTTGTTCGCGTGCATCTTCAGCAGGCGGCCGATGCGCTCGGTCTTCTGCTTTCCGGCGTTGTAGACCGGCATGCCGGACGTCATGACGCCCGAGTAAACCCGAATGAACGTGAGCTGACCGACGAACGGGTCAGTCATGATCTTGAACGCGAGCCCCGAAAATGGTGCGTCATCAAGCGCCGGCCGCTCGGTCGTCGCGCCTTCGCCACCGTTCGGGTCGATGCCGCTCACCGGGGGAATCTCGACGGGCGACGGCAGGAAGTCGACGACCGCGTCGAGCAGCGTCTGGACACCCTTGTTCTTGAACGCCGACCCGCAGATGACCGGCACGAACGCCGTCTTCTCGTGGCGAACCGACTCGACCGTGCGCTTGCGAAGCGCCGCCTTGATTTCCTCGACCGTGATCGTCTCGCCGTGAAGGTACTTCTCGAGAATCTTGTCGTCGACTTCGCTCACCTTTTCGATGAGCTGCTCGCGGTAGGCCTTGGCCTCGTCAGCCATGTCCGCCGGAATCTCCTCGACGACGTAGTCGGCGCCCATCGCCTCGTCGTTCCAGCGGATCGCTTTCATGGCGATCAGGTCGATGACGCCGGCAAACTTGTCCTCGCTGCCGATGGGCAACTGGATGACGACGGGATTCGCCTGAAGCTTGGAAATGATTTGATCGCAGGTGCGCTTGAAGTTCGCACCGATGCGGTCCATCTTGTTCACGAAGCAGATGCGCGGCACGCGGTACTTGTCGGCCTGGCGCCAGACGGTTTCCGACTGCGGCTCGACGCCGGCGACCGAGTCAAACACGCAGACCGCGCCGTCGAGCACGCGCAGCGAGCGCTCGACTTCCGCCGTGAAGTCCACGTGGCCGGGCGTGTCGATGATGTTGATGCGATGGTCGCGCCACGTGCAGGTCGTCGCGGCCGATGTAATCGTGATGCCGCGCTCCTGTTCCTGCTCCATCCAGTCCATGACGGCCGTGCCTTCGTGCACTTCACCAATCTTGTAGGTGATGCCGGTGTAGAAAAGGATGCGCTCGGTCGTAGTCGTCTTGCCGGCATCAATGTGGGCCATGATGCCGATGTTGCGACAACGCGAGAGCTGAACGGTGCGAGCCATGAACGCTGATTCCCTGTGCTTCTGAGTGCTAAGTGCTGAGTGCCTGGTGCGACGCCGTTACCAGCGGTAGTGAGCAAACGCCTTGTTTGCTTCGGCCATGCGGTGCGTGTCTTCGCGCTTCTTGACGGCGCCGCCGCGGAGGTTCGCCGCGTCCAGAAATTCCATCGCGAGCTTTTCCTGCATCGTCTTGCCGTCGCCGCGTTCGGTGGCGTAGCCGACGACCCAGCGAATGGCCAGCGAGAGGCGGCGATTCGGATTCACTTCCACCGGCACCTGGTAGTTCGAGCCGCCCACGCGCCGCGACTTCACTTCGAGGCTCGGCTTGACGTTCTCAATGGCCTTCTTGAAGACCTTGAGCGGATCGTCCTGGCTCTTCTCTTTCACGATCTCGAGCGCCTTGTACATGATGCGTTCGGCCGTGGAGCGCTTGCCGCCGCGCATGATGGTGCTGATGAATTTCGTCACCAGCGGGCTGTCGTAAATCGGGTCCGCGGGAACTTCGCGTTTGGCTATTTCTCGGCGTCTCGGCATGGCTGAACTCTTTGAAGTCTTCTATTTCTTAGTTGCTCGTGGGGCCCCACCCCCACTCGCTGCTCGCGGCTCTTCGCCGCTCGCCCGCTCAGCGCCCTCGCTACGCTCGGGGCTTCGCGGTCTATTTATTTATTTCTTCGGCCTCTTCGCGCCGTACTTCGAACGGCCCTGCATCCGGCCCGCGACGCCCACGGCGTCCAGCGTGCCGCGCACGACGTGATAGCGCACACCCGGCAGATCCTTGACGCGGCCGCCCCGGATCAGCACGAGCGAGTGCTCTTGAAGGTTGTGGCCCACGCCCGGAATGTAGGTGGTGACTTCGATGCCGTTCGTCAGACGCACGCGCGCGACCTTGCGCAGTGCGGAGTTCGGCTTCTTCGGTGTCTGGGTGAACACGCGCACGCACACGCCACGCTTTTGCGGGCTGCTCTGCAGCGCGGGACTCTTCGTCTTGCTGAGCACCGCTTCTCGACCCTTGCGAACCAGTTGGCTAATTGTCGGCACAAAATCCCCATGCGGCCGCCCACTCGCCCGGGCGGCGCCAGTTGCGTTTCAGGCCTAGGAGCCGGTGCTCGGCGCCTGAAACATTCCCCTATTGCTGTACTCAGCCATGTCGATCGGCCTTGGGGCGCCCGAAGGCACCCGCGCCAATCGCGCGGAATCAACCAGGAAGCAGTCTGCTTCGTCTGGACGCGGGCCTAGATAGGGTGTCCTAAGCCCGAAATAACCTTGCGAGAGTACCACCGCCCGTGACGGCGGTCAAGGACCGATCTCAAAAACGGTCGTCCCGGAGGGAGGGTCCTGGGGCACTCCGGCCCTACCGGGACCGGGAATTGACGTCGAAATACTCCCGCAGCAGGCCCAGGTCGAAGTCCCGGACAAAATCCTGGATCGGATAGAGCGCCGTCGCCCGCCCGTCGCTCCAGGTCATGGCCCCCCGATAGCCAAAACGGCCTGAAACAGACCGAATAAAGGTACTTCGGCTGTTGGTCGGCAGGGCGGCCACGTTCTTCGCAAAAACATCAAAAATGCCGTCTTGAAACAGGTATTGCTCGACGTTAGACACGTAAAAAGCCGTGACCGCAACCCGCCGCTCCCGCACATACCGGCCAATAGCCCGAAGAGCCTTGTTGCCGGCGAAATTTCCCATCACCGGCACGATCAGGTTCTTTTCCTCGAGGCCCTTGATGAACCGGAAATTGTCCTCAGAGGCCAGGTAGCTGCGCGGAACCCCGTTCCAGTCGGTCTGGACGATGAGGTCCTCGTAACTCGGGAAACGGGTGTTCGAGCCGCCCCCGCGGCCGCCAAATCCAGTGGGCGAACTCGTATACCGCAGCCCTGGGCCTTCCCAGAAGAACGAGAAATAAATGGACTCCAGTTGCTGCAAGTCATCCTGGGAGAGCGCGAAACCCGACTTCTTCGTGAGGTGCGCTTTGATCGCCGCGATGTTGCGCCGGTACAGCGTCTCGCTCGTTGCGACTCGGGCGTACGCGGCGAACAGCGCAAAAACGGGCGTGGCGGCCGTCAGGCCTGCGGGACGAGGCTTGGAAAAGAGGCGCGAGACGAACTCGGCCCGATCGGCGGAGAGTTCGAAGATCGCTTTGTACATGAGGTGTTCGAGCAGATTTCCGCGCCGGATGTCGAGGATGAACGCCATGCGCGGCCGAATGGCCGCCATGTAGGTGAAGTTCTGGTCGGGCGCGACGCCCAGATAGATGCCGCCGGCCGGGACAGCCTTGATCAAGTCGGGAATGACGTACTGATACGTGTGCTCGTTGGAGACCAGATTCTCTGACCGGAACGATCCGCCGGGTTCCGACAGATCCTGCGAGAGCTTCCAAAACTCGCCGCTGGTCAGCGAGGCCGGAATCGTCGGCTCGGGCGATTGCCCGGCCGTCGGCGGACTGAAAAAGAGGGTGGCCGCGACAATCAGAATCGCCGCGATCGCGGGGCTCCGGACCGACGCGATCAGGCGGCGCGCGTTCACCATGCCCCATCCTATCGCTGGCGCGTCAGCACGTCGTAATACCCGCGGATGAGTCCCGCGCGATGGTCCCGAACCAGGGCCGGCATCGAGTCGAGGAGCATCACGACGCGAGAGTTGATATTGGTGTTGATGCACGTATTGAAACACGACCGGATAAACGTACTTGTTTCATCGGTGGGCAGTGCCGCCATGTTCTCGGCGAACTGACCCCAGATGCCGTCCTGAAACAGGTATTGCTCGACGTTCGAGGCGTAGAACGTCGTGACCTTGCTCCCCCGCTCCCGGACCCAGTCCCCAATCGCACGCAGCGTCTTGGGCCCGGCGAAATTGGCGACCAGCGGCACAATCAGATTGTTCTGTTCGAGCGCGCGCACCACGCGGTAGTTGTTTTCGTTCGCCAAATACGCATGGGCCGCACCGGCCGCATCGGTCGCCTCCTGCAGTTCAGCAAACGACGGGTAGCGGCGGCCGCCCATGGGCGATGACGAGTAGGTCAGGAATGGTCCAGACGCAAAGAAGCGGCTGAAAATCGTCTCGATGCCGCGGACGTCCGCGTCCGCGAGTTTGAAGCCGTGCTTGGCCAGTTGCGCGAGGATCGCGCGAAGGTTCATGTCGTAGCGTTCGCGGCTCGGCACGCCCTCCGCGAACGCACTAAAGAGATCGGCGGCACTGGCAGTCGCGGTCAGCCCCACGGGCCGCTCGCGCGAAAACAATCGCGACAGGAACTCGGCCCGATCGGCCGAAAGTTCCATCAGCGCCTTGTACATCAGGTGCATGTCCAGGTTGCCGCGCCGAATATCTGGAATGAAGACCAAGCCGGGCTTGAGCGCTGAAATATACGTAAAGTTCTGATCGGGCCCGACCCCGACATACACCCCGCCGGGCTTCACGACGCGCCGTAGCTCAGGGATGACGACCTGGAACGTGTCCTCGTTGGATACCAGGTTCTCGGAAGGAAAGTACCCGTCGTCTTCGGACAGGTCCTGGATGGTTTTCCAGAACTCCGCGTCAGACAACCGCGCGGGTAGCGCGGATTCGACGGCAAGGCCTGGGGTCCCGGCGCCCGCCATCAGGGCGAGCGCGACGACCGGCACGATCACCCATCGAAGGCGTCCGTGCATTGGCTTCATGCCCCTATCTGACGCTGGACACCGGCGAACGGCCGCAGGCGCGCGTCTCGTTCAGCATCGACCCGAGGCTGTTGACCAGCCCGTTGCCGCCGCCCCCACCCCCGCCACCGCGCGCCGATCGGATAAAGGTGCTGCGGTCATCGAGCGGCATGGCCGCGACGTTGGAACAGAAATATCCCCAGATGCCGTCCTGGTTGAGGTACTGCTCGACGTTGGACAGGTACATCGCGGCCACCGTCGCCCCGTGTTCCTTGATGTAGTTGCCCACCGCGCGCAGCGCCTTCGGCCCGGCGAAATTGCCGACGACGGGCACGAGCATGTTCCGCGTTTCAAGATCTTTGAGCACCTTGAACGACTCTTCGCTGGCCAGGTAGTAGCGGCTGACGCCCGAACCATCCGTGTGCGTCATGAGGTCGCCGTACATCGCCATGCTGTTGTTACCGCCGCCGCGGCCGTTGTTCTGGGCCGACGAACTGTAATTGATCTGCATGCCGTACCAGTAGAAGGACCAGTAGCAGTACTCGATGCCATCCAGATCGGCCTTATCGAGCGGCAGATTGTGGGTCTTGGTGAGGTGGTCCTGGATGCGTTTGAGGTTCGCCTTGAAAACGTCCTCGCTGCTGGTGAACACGTCCCAGAAGGCGTTCGCGATCTGGGTGCTGGTGCTCGTCGCCGTCAGGCCGGCGGGGCGCTTCTTGTTGAAAAGCATCTCGACGAAGTCCGCCCGATTGTCCGTCAGCTCGAACAGCGCCTTGTACATCAGGTGCATGTGCAGATTGCCGCGCCGCACGTCGGTAATGAACACCATCTTCGGCTTGAGCGCCGCGATGTACGTGAAGTTCTGCTCAGGCCCGACGCCCAGATACACGGCGCCCTGTCGTGCCCGTGCCACCAGATCCGGCACGACCCACTGCAGATAGATCTCGTTGGACACGAGGTTGTCGGACGCGAACGATCCGTTGGGCTCGGAGAAGTCCTGGCTCAGCTTCCAGAATTCCTGATCGGTCAGCCGCGCCGGCAGCGTGTCGGCGGCCTGAACTGCCGCCGTTCCACGCTCGGCGCGCGGGAACGCAGCCGTCGCCAGGATGGCGACGAAGCTAACCGCAAGGAACGTCCGTCCTCTTTGCATGGGCACCCGTCTTAATCAACGCGCGCTAGCGCACGTTACGCGTCCGGTCGAAGGCCTGCCGGAGCTCCTGGAGCTTCTCGGGCGACCCGGTGAAGAGTCCATCAGGAAATTTCGTCGCGTAGGAAATCATCTCGGCGTAGATCGGTCCGCTCTGATACAGGTTCAGGCCCATGCCGGCCAGGTACTGGAGCCGGAGATTGCGGTCATAGTTGATCTGCACGTCGGCCAGCCACGGCGCCAGATCCGACGGCTGTCCGGCATACGTCGCGAACAACTCGGTCGCCGAGTTGAAGCCAATCTCGCGCAGCGACTGGGCGATCTGCGCGAATTCCTGCGTCTGCAGTTTCGCTTCCATCTCGTCCACGTTGATCTTGATGGGCTCCACCTGCCCCATCAGCACCAGGTCATAGCCCTGACCATTGTTCGTGTTGCCCCAGACGACCGAGTTCGGAAACGCCTTGAAGAAGGTGCCGATCTCACTCTTCACCGCTTCCGTGTTGCTCTCGTAGAGCTGCACGAAGAGGGTGACGACGCCGCCGGGATTCAGGTGCTTTTTCACGATTTCGAAGAACTCAACCGTGTAGAGCGTTGCCGCGCCCTTGACCCACGGATCGAGCGGGTCCGACGTAATCGCGTCGAACTTCTGGTCCGTCGTCAGCAGAAAATGCCGGGCATCGTCGATGTGGACCTTGACCTTCGGGTTGTCCACCACGTTGTAGTTGTGGTCGCCAAAGTACTTCGAGACGGAGGCGGGCACGAGCGGCTCGATTTCCGCGATCGTCATCGATTTCACGCGCGGGCCGATGCTGACCGCGCCGGCGGTCACGCCGGCGCCGCAGCCGATGACGAGGGCGTTGGTCGGCGCCTTCGGGATCAAGTGCGTCAGATGCCCGAGCATGCGCTGCAACCGCATGTCCTGCGGTTCGCTCGAGGCCTGCACTTTGCCGGCGTTGTGGTAGTTGCGGACGCCGTTCGAAGTCTCAGACACCGCGACCGACGCGTTCAGGCCCTCAGCGGCATAAATGATGTTGGTGAGGCCTTCCCAAGTGGCGGAATAGCGCCCATAGGCGACGAGGAGCTTCGGCAACTCCGGCACACTGCGGACCAAAAGGCCTGCGCCGGCCGTGGCCACGATCAGCAGGAACATGGGGCCCCATTCGAGGCGGCCGCGGCTGCTGTCGCCGGCAGCGACGGGCGCGAGGACCATCAACGCCGACAGCGCCGACATCACGATCAGCACCTGCTGCGCCGTATGGCTGCCCAAGTAGACGACCAGGACGATTCCGCTGAGGACCGAACCGACAATCGCGCCCACGGTATTCGCGGCGTACACGCCGCCGACGAGGCGGCCCGGATCCTGACCCGGAGCGGCGACGGCGGCCAGCGCCAGCGGGAAGCTCGCGCCCCAGAGAATCGCGCCCGGCAGCACGACCCAGAGGCATCGCACCATATCCAGCTGGAAATTGAACCAGGGATCGGAGGAAATCTGCGGGTTGATCGGCCAATGCGGCATCGAGGCCATCAGCATGTAGGCCGCCCACGCCAGCGCGCCGCAGAGCAGCATCTGACACCAGCCGAGCGCTGCGCGTGGATTGTCAGTGGTCCGCGCGATACCAGCGCCCAGGCTGCTGCCAATACCCAGACCGGTCAGGAACCCGCCGAGAATCAGCGCGAAGGTATACGCCGTGGCGCCGAACGAGAGCGACAGCAGACGCGTCCACAGCACCTGCGCGGCCAGCGCCGTGAAACCGGAAATCGCGATGGCGACATAGATCGTCCGGGCGCCGGGCGCGAGCCGGGCCGGCGCGGCCTCGGTCTTGGGCGGCGTGTGCGGCGTCATGCGCGCGAGCAGCAACCCCAGGCCGGCGACGGTGAAGTTGAGCGCGACGGCCACGTAAGTCGCGATTGCCATGTCGTACACGCGAAGCAAATAGAAGCCCGCGACCAGACTGCCGATGACGGCGCCGGCGATGTTCCCGCCGTAGAAATAGCCGAGCCAGGCGACTCCGGCCGGCGTCGTCTGCACCCAGCGGGCCACCGCCGGCAGCGTCGCGCCCATCATGAAGGTGGGCGGCAGCAGGCACACGGCCGCGACGATCGCGCGGACGGCGACGTGGCCGCCGCCGATCCAGATATAGATGCTGTTGACGAGCGGCATCCCAAACAACAGGACCAGGCCCATCAGGCCAATGCCCGACTCCAGGACGGCATAGACCTTCAGCGGATGTTCTTTCGCGCTGACGTAGCGTGGCAGCAGGTAGCTGCCGACGCACATGCCGCCCATGAACGTTCCGAGCAGCACGCCAAGCGACACCGAGGACGACCCGATGACGAGTTGCAGCAACTGAAACCAGACGACTTCATAGATCAGCGCCGCGCAGCCGCTACCGACGAACAGCAGCAGAAGCAGCGGCAGATACTTGCGGGACGGGTCGATCACGGCGGTATTCCGGTCGTTCATAAGTGCGGGGATCGTATAACAACTGGGGAACG
>Ga0315912_10002783_pt1 | contig 18122 bp, 13 predicted proteins | sample VfabasoilMG_FD_204469 | JGI IMG/M metagenome (GOLD analysis project Ga0315912, IMG submission 204469) | Garden soil microbial communities collected in Santa Monica, California, United States - V. faba soil | ecosystem: Environmental > Terrestrial > Soil > Garden | place: USA: California...
TCGGCGCCCAGTCCTCATTGAACGTGTCGAACACGAGGTTCGTAGGAAACATCGGCAGAACCTTCGCCGTCCCAATCTACTCCGAAGGAGCCAACACCACCGTCTCCAATTCCACGTTCGTCGGCAACCGCTCGATTGGTGGGCTAGGCGGGGCCATTACGGCCTTTGGCGGCTCCTTGACCGTGAGCGGCTGCACCTTCCAGAACAACTTCGCGCAGATTGGCGGGGCGATCCACGCCTCGGGCGCGCTGGTGGTCACGAACTCGACCTTTGCTTCCAATTCGGCGACCTTTCAAGCGGGCGCCATCTCGAACGTTCTCGCAGGCAATACCGTATCGAACTCCACGTTCTACAACAGTTCGAGCCCGAGAGGCACCATCGCAGGCCCACTCCAAGTCTCCGGCAGCATCATCTACGATTCAACGGCCAGCTCCGCACCGTGCTCGCTCACCGGTTCGAGCAACATTCAGTGGCCCGCGGTGACTCCTCTGTGCGGCCCAGGCTTCCGCTTCGCCGATCCCAAGCTCGCTAGCCTCGCCAGCAACGGCGGCCCGACACAGACGATTGCCTTGCAGCCCGGAAGCGCCGCGATTGATTCCTTGACCAGCCCCTGCCCGAGCGCGGATCAGCGCGGCGTCTTTCGTCCGCGAGACGGCGACGGCAACGGCAGCTTCGTGTGCGACGTGGGCGCTTACGAGCGCTGAAAACCAGCACGAGCCCGGGGCGAAAGCGCGCGGCGCTGCGCCCCGGGTTCGCGCAGCCTGACTAGAGCGCCGACCGGTTTGAAACCAGCCCATAAACGAGTGATACCATCGCTGCAACGCACGGCCTCGTCGCTGCGCTCCTCGAATTAGCGCTGCTAGTCCTCCGGTGCTCGCTCCTCGGGCGTGCGTTTCGCTTCGGCCTCCCTCGTTTCTGCACTGGTTTCAAACCGGTCGGCGCTCTAGGCCGGTGCCCTGCCCCACCGGCTTGGTCGTGAAGAACGGATCGAGGATCTTGTGCCGAACGGCGGGGGGGATCCCGACGCCGGTGTCGGTTACGGCGATCTGGTACAGCTCCCCCTGCATGCCGGATTGTTGATCTCGTGGGTCACGCCGGCAACCAGCTCGCCCAGCGAGGCCAGCTTCGCGGATTGCACCAACTGCGCTTGCGCAGTCTGCAGATCGCGATACGCGAGCGTGAGCTCTTGGTTCTTCGAGATCGGGATCGGCTGCGATCACCTCGACCAACCGCTTGCGCAGCGTGAGTGAGTCTTCGACGACTAGAACGCGAAATTTTCGGCATGCTCAGCTGACCAACTTTCGGATCCGCTCCAGCAGATCGGTCTGGTTGAACTCTCGCTGTTCGATGTGCGCGAGGGCACCCACGGCGCGACCGCGCTCCACGTCTTCGCCCGTGACCTGGCCGTTAGCGCGATCGATAACTTATACCTCGAAAGTCAGCGCGTCGCTCGGCGAGCGAATCGGCTTCTTCCTCGAGATTCCCAATGAGCCGGCCGTCAGCTACGAAATGAGGAGCACGACTGACGGCGACTTTCGCCAGCCCACCGTTCCGCAACAACCTCTTAGCTTTGCTAACTCGAGGATCTGAACTCGCGCTGCACGAGCACGCCACTGTGGCCCAAATGCCGAACATACCGCGCACGACACGACAGATCGAGACGGCTGATCTCGCCTCGAGACGAGCTCGTCTCATCACGTTCGCTCCATCGCAGTTGGTGACGAGCCCGTCGCAGCCGTCAATTTTCCGACGCTCAAATTCGCCCCAACGATCGCATTGATTTGCGAACGAATAACAAACTGCCATAAAGCGAGCAGTCGCAACGGAGGCGAAAACCACAGTCTCACACGCTGTGTACGTCACGCGTGAAGATGAGGAGAATCGCCGCAACCCTCGGTCGATCGCGGTCGATTTTCGCGCATGGCACTCTCGTGGGTTACGAACTTGACGGACAGCAAGCAAGCACGGAAACTTGGGGGACAGTGGGTCCTCAGCGCATACTCCGCCGTCACGTTGCGGCGCGTTCGATCTCGTGGGGATTGCTCACATGAGACTCGGCAGCAGCTCGAACCTCGATACGCCGCCGCACCGACCGGCAGTTTTGGTCGTCGACGACGTGCAAGCCAACCTAGTGGCGTTGCAAGCCTTGCTCGAGGACATGGCCTGTGACGTCGTGCTCGCCCGCTCCGGCAACGAAGCGCTGCGAGAGCTGCTGCGCCGCGAGTTCGCGGTGGTGCTGCTCGACGTGCAAATGCCAGGAATGGACGGCTACGAGGTGGCACATCACGCACGGCGCAATCCAGCGACTCGTGATGTGCCAATCATCTTCCTGACTGCAGCCAACAACAGCGAAGGCATGGTGCTCCGGGGTTACGGCTCGGGCGCGGTCGATTTCTTGTTCAAGCCGCTGAACCCTGCGATCTTGCGCAGCAAAGTGCGCGTATTCTTGGAACTGCACGCGGCACAGCGAAGAATCGCGGACGCAAACACGGAGCTACAGACCGCCTACACCGAGCTACAGACCACCCACGCTCAACTGGTGCAGTCGGCAAAGATGGCCTCCCTCGGCGAGCTAGTCTCCGGCGTGGCGCACGAAATCAACAACCCGCTTTCGTTCGTGCTCAGTCACTGGGATACCGTACGGCGCAAGTTGAGCCAGCTCGAGCCCGAGCTCCCAACGCCGCTGTCGGTTTCTGCCAGCAACAAGTGGCAACTCGCCAACGAGCGCCTGCGTGAGATCGGGCCCGGTCTGGAACGGATTCGGGATCTGGTCATCAAGCTGCGAACATTCTCGCGGCTCGACGAGGGCGAGCGCAAGCGAGTCAGCATTCGCGAGTGTGTCGAGTCAGTGCTCACGATTCTGGGGCACCGACTCAGGGGCGGAATCGAGGTCGAAACTGATTTCGGCTTCCCGGACCAGGTGGATTGTTACGCCAGCCTGTTGAATCAGGCCATCATGAATCTGATCTCGAATGCGATCGACGCGATGTCCGGCGCAGGCGTGCTGCGCATCAGCACCGGTTCGCGAGGCGCAATGTACTCGATCGTCGTCAGTGACACCGGCCCCGGCATTCCGGCCGAGCTGCGCGAGCGAGTGCTGGAGCCGTTTTTCACCACGAAGCCCGTAGGTCAGGGCACAGGCCTCGGGCTCTCGATCACCTACTCGATCGTGCGCAAACACCAGGGAACGATCGAGCTATCCGAGCCGCCGGGCGGCGGCACCTCGGTAGCGATTCGCTTCCCGCTCAACCAGGGCCAGACGGTAAATGTCAGCTGAGAAACAGAGAATTCTGCTCGTAGATGACGAACCCCAGGTGCTCCTCGCACTCGAGGATCTATTGGCCGATGACTTCGCCGTGCTCAAGACGGCTTCGCCCGAAGAAGCCCTGAAACTGGTCGCCAATGACCGGGACATCGCCGTCGTCCTCAGCGATCAGCGCATGCCGCAAATGACGGGAGACGAGCTCCTGGCACGAATCGACGCATCCTCTGCGGCCAAGCGCATCTTGGTCACCGCGTTCGCCGATCTGTCGGCCGTCATCCGCGCAGTCAACAATGGTCAACTCTTCGCCTACGTCACGAAGCCCTGGAATCCGAACGACTTAGTGTTGATGGTGCAAAAGGCCGCGGACAATTTTCGCCTGAGCCAGGAGCTTTCACGCGAACGCCGCCTGCTGAGCTCGATTCTGCACAGCCTCGATGAAGGCATCGTTGCCGCCGATCGCGAGGGCAATACCCTGCTCTTCAATCCACAAGCCGCCAAGATCCTCGGCACGCGTGAACGGCAGCTGAATCCGCGCACCTGGACCCGGGATTTTGGCGTATTCACGGCCGACCGCAGACAGAACCTGCCGCTCGCGAGCGACCCGCTCAGCCGCGCCGTGGCCGGCGACAAAGCCTCCGAGATCGAAGCCTGGGTGAAGAACGGCAGCGTGCGCGGCGCAACGGTCGCCATGACCGGCACACCATTGGTCGGTGACCACAACGACGTCATGGGTGGGGTCGCGGTGCTGCGGGACGTGACCCGCCAGCGCGACTTGGAAGCGCAGCTCAGTCAGTCGCAAAAAATGGAGGCGATTGGTCGACTCGCGGGCGGCGTGGCGCACGATTTCAACAACTTGCTCGCGGTCATCCAGAGCTACGCAGAACTGCTGCGCGAGGATTCACGCGACCACGAGCCGAGGCGTGACGATCTGGACGAAATTCTGGCGGCGACGCGGCGTGCGGCGGCACTGACCAAGCAGCTGCTGGCGTTCAGCCGCAGCGAGCCCGTGCAGCCAACCGAGCTTTGTCTCAGCGAAGTCGTGACGGGCATCGAAAAGATGCTGCGCCGGGTGATCGGCGAGGACATCGAGCTCTGTACCGAACTCGCGTCGCTGGGCGTGGTCCGCGCCGACGCCGGGCAGCTCGATCAAGTGATCTTGAACTTGTCGATCAACGCTCGCGATGCCATGGCCGGAGGTGGGCAGCTCACGATCTCGACGCAAAACGTAACCTTCGAGAAGGATTCCGGCGATCCGCGCGTCGACATTCCGCCGGGTGAATACGTAGTGCTGGCGGTCACCGATTCCGGCATTGGCATGGACCTCGCGACCCAGCGCCGTATTTTCGAACCATTCTTCACCACGAAGGAAGTCGGGCAAGGCACGGGCCTGGGCCTCGCCACCGTCTATGGCATCGTCCAACAAAGCGGTGGGCACATTCGCGTGTACAGCGAGCTCGGCCACGGCACCGCATTCAAGCTGTACTTTCCGAGGCTAGACGCGGTCCCGACCACACCTGATCCGAAGCCCGAGCGCCCCATGATCTCGACCGGCAGCGGGACCGTGCTGATCGTCGAAGACGACTCGGCCGTGCGCCAAGTTGCCGCGCGCGTGCTGCGCGATCGCGGCTACACCGTGCTCGAGGCACGTCGACCTTCTGAAGCGCGTCGCATCTGCGCCGGGCACGGCTCCACCATCGACCTACTGCTGACGGACGTGATCATGCCCGAGTGCACAGGAACGGAGCTGGCGCGCGAACTGAGCCAGCTGTACCCGCGCATGCGCGTGGTCTACATGTCTGGCTATCCAGGCGGAGCTGCGTCGCGGCTCGGGGCGCTCGGACACGGCTCGGCTTACCTGGAAAAGCCCTTTTCCCCGCTGACATTGACAGAGAAGATCGCCGGCGCCCTGTCTGTCGATCGGCCACGACTGGAATCAGAACACTCGCCGCGCTGAAATGCTCTACAGCGGGGACGCCGAGCGCGCCAATCGTTGCCAATCCACGGGGGTGAACGTGCACTTGTACGCGCTCGCGCGAGTCGAGAATCGAGGCGAAGCTTGAATGTTTTTGCGCCGCAGCAACTAGATCCAGGGTAGAAGCGCCGATTTGTTTGCGTGGAGCCGCGTGCGCGCAGCGCGAGATCAGCTACAAAACAGCGCAAAAACCGCGCAATGTGCGGCCGACTGTTGCTTGAGCAGGAAAAAAGCACGTGATAGCTTCCCGCGCGCTGCCCAATGGTGAAGTTCATCCAACGAATGCTGACGCGCTTGGTTCAGGTTCAAGTCGCGCGGCCGCATTTGATTTTGGCCCTCGCGCTCCTCAGCGTCATTCCCGCGGCGGCGATTGTCCGGCAGCTCCAGGTCAAAACGGGCTTCACCGAGCTGCTCCCCGACGACACACCGAGCGTCGTGGAAATGCGCCGCGTGAGCGGACGGCTGTCGAGCGCGTCGCTGCTCGCCGTCACCGCAGAGTCGAAAAACACCGCGCTCTTGAAACGCTTCGTCGACGAGCTCGTGCCCAAGCTGCGACAACTACCGCCGGACCTGATCGGGATCGTGGAAGACGGACCGCACGAAGCCGAGAAGTTTTTCGCCCAAAATAAGGCCCTTTACGCGGGCCTCGACGAGCTGCGCGCGCTGCACGAGAAGATCGTGTCGCGCTACGATTGGGAGGTCGCGCGCGCTACCGATACCCTGCTCGACGACGAGGAGCCCGAACCGATCACCGCGCAATCGGTGCGCGGCACGTTCCAAAAGAGCCTCGACAAAGCCAAAGCTGCCACTCCCGGCACGGACGGCTACTACATCGGTGAGGACGGCCATTTCGCGGTGATTCTGATCCGCACGCCGCTCAGAGCCATGGATCAGCGAGCGTTCGAGCTAGAAGCCCAAGTCGAACAGCTGATCGAGGCCGGGCACTACCGAGACACCGATCCCGAGTTCAAGCATGGGTTCACCGGCAACTTGGTGACCAGCGCCGAAGAGTACCGAGACATCACGCGCGACCTCACCGAGGTGGGGATCGCAGGCGGGATCTTGGTGCTGCTCGTGGTGTATCTCTTCTTTTTCCGTATGCGGGCGCTGCTCGCGCTCGGCGTCAGCATCGGCGTGGGTCTGCTCTGGACGCTAGCCTTCACCGTACTTTCGATCGGCTACCTGAACACGGCGACGGGCTTTTTGATCAGCGTGATCATCGGCAACGGCATCAACGCCATGGTCATCTACATGGCTCGCTTCCTCGAGGCGCGCCGCGATCAGCTGCTCAGCATGCCCGAGGCGCTGCTGACCGCGACGCTCGATACCTGGAGCGCCACGCTCGCTGCCGTGGGCGTCGCAGTCATGTCGTACAGCGCGCTGATGACCACGCAGTTTCGCGGCTTTCGTCACTTCGGCGTGATCGGCGCGGCTGGCATGCTGCTGTGTTGGATCGCAACCTACACCGTGCTGCCCGCGCTGCTCTCGGTCTTCGAGCGCCTGAGGAGCTCGCAAGGCGGTGTCGGCGAGCGCCTCGGCGGGTTGTACGCCAAGCCCTTCATTTGGCTGGCCAAGCACTACGCAGGCCCGCTCTCGCTGTTTGGCCTGCTGTCGGCTTTGGGTATGGGCGCGGCTGCCGCCGCGTACTTCATCTACGACCCGCTGGAATACGACATGACTCGCATCCGAAACGATGTCAGCTCGCCCAGCGCGGCGCAGCTGCTGTCGTCTCGCATGTCCAAGGTCGTCGGGGGTTTGAATCAGGGTGGTCGGGCGGTCTTGGCGGATCGGCTCGCTCAGGTAGAACCGCTGGTCACGGAGCTCGAACGCCGCCGCGACACCGCGCCGGAGGACGCGAAACCCTTCGGAGAGGTCGTGAGCGTGTATTCACTGATGCCCCGAGACCAAGACGAGAAGCTGCGTCTGCTCGGTGAAATTCGCGACCGCGTCGAGCGAGCTCGCAAGCGCAATCTGGTCTCGGACGAGGACTATCGAGAGATCGAACAAAATCTGCCGGCAACGTTGAAGAAGGTGGAACTCAGTGACTTGCCGGACCTGGTGGCCAGTCCATTCCGCGAGAAAAACGGCACGATTGGCACGATTTTGTACGTTGGGCCAACCCCGGGGCGCAGCGTCGACGACCTGCACTATCTGCAGTTGTGGGCCGACAGCATGCGTGAAATCCAACTTCCGTCCGGTGAGGTGATCCGTGGCACGGGCGATCCCGTGATCTTCGCGGATATGCTCGAAACCATCGCCCGCGATACGCCGCGGGTAGCGTTCTTGAGCGTGCTCGGCACCGCGGCGGTGGTGTTGTTTGCGTTTCGCGCTCGCGCCGGCGGTTGGGTGGCGCTGGCTACGTTGTTCCTGGGCTTGACCTGGTTGGTAGGCGGCCTCTACCTGCTGAATTTGAAGCTGAATTTCTTGAATTTCGTGGCGCTCCCGATCGCCATCGGTGTCGGCTCGGACTACGCGATCAACGTCATGAAGCGGCGCGAGCTCGAAGGCGACGAGGGCATCGAACGGGCGTTCACCGAAACGGGTGGCGCGGTCGTAGCCTGCTCCATGACCACCCTGAGCGGCTACGCCGCGCTGATGTTCAGCGTCAACGGCGCCGTGCACAGCCTGGGCATCACGGCGGCGCTCGGCGAACTGACCACGCAGTTTTCGGCGATGCTCGTGCTCCCCGCAGTGCTGTATTGGTTCTCACGCCGGGCGAGCAAACGCACGCTCGCGCTGGCTAGCAGCGGGGCCACGGACTAGTCTCTGCCCCCGAATTCCCTCCCTCCCGTAAACGTGCCCGTGCCCGTGCCCGTGCCCGCTCTCTTCTCCAGACTCTCCTCTCCTGAACAACGCCCCCAACGAGGTGCACCCCTTCGGGTATCGCGAAGCGCGTCGCTGCTGGATCGTCCCCCGTCGGGGATCGCGAAGCGCGTAGATCGCCCCCTCTTTCTCTTCTTATCTGGGGCTGCCTCTCAGCAGCCCGTGTGCACCAGTGCGTTCCGACGCGCGGCACCGTTGGTCGATTTTTCGGGCACGGGCACGGGCACGGGCACGGGCACGTTTACGGGTGCTGACCCGCGTCACCCGCGCGTGGCCCTGACGGCTGTCAGGGTACGCGCGGATTGCGACACGCCTGTCGAGCGCGCTCCTCGTGCGCCGAGTTGGGCGAGATGTGCAAGAGCTGCCTGAGTTGCGCGTTCGCTTCCTCGTTGCGACCGAGCGCGCAGAGCGCCTGGATGCGTGCTGCCGTGCGCTCCTCTGCCAGCGCGCCGCGCGGGAACTTGCGTTGGTGTTCGGCGAGCACGAGCAGCGCCTTCGCCGCCCGACCCGCGTGGAGTTCGGTCTCGGCACGTGACAGTAGCGCCACTTCTTCGGCCAAACCGTCGCGCGAACGTGACTGAGGCTTTTGCGTCTCCAGCGGGCGGCTCGGACCGGGATCGGCGCTGACAGCACTGGGGCTCGGAGCGACTTCTGGCGCGGCGACGGCGTTTTCGAGCGGCGTTGGCTGCGCGCTCGCGACGCTCAGCGCGCTCGCACTCGGCGCAGGCGCCGCGCGCTCGCTTTGCTGAAAGTGTCTCGGAACGAGCCACAAGGCACCGGCCACCAGCACCGTGGGGCCGACCACACCCCACTTGAGGAGCTTCGAACCCGGTGCACCAGGTGCGCGCGGAGCGGGCGCCGCGGGCGGGGCCTCACTCAGGCCAGCAGCGAGCAGTGCCGCATCGCCCAAGCGCGAGCGAAGCGCCACGAGCACGCGTTCTCGATCAGCGACGCTCGGGCGGTCGGCTCGCCTGCCTGCCTCCACTAGCGCCTTACCATCCGAACTCAAGTCCGACATAGCTCTCCTCTCGCGACGCGACGCGCGAGCGCCTCATTGAAGGCCTGTCGGGCAGCGCGCAGCCGCGAGTAGGCAGTATTGATGGGAATATCGATCGCTTCCGAGATCTCGGGAGCGGTCATCTCCTCGAGCTCCGCGAGCACGAAAACCTCTCGCTTGTCGTCGTCCAACTCATCGAGCACGCTCCAGAGCAACTTCACTTGGTCATTTTGCTCGGCAAGATCGAGCGGTGTGGGCTGCCTCGGCCCCGGCAATTCGGCCAAATCGAAGGGCGCCGCCGAATCGAGTTTCGAACGCCGGGCGCGGTGGTGCGCACTCACGACGCGCCGAACGACACCGTAGATCCAGCTACGCAGGGCAGCGGGCCGTTCGAGTGTGTGGAGGCGGGAGTGAATCACGATGAACACTTCTTGCACGACGTCGTCGGTTGCTTCGGCACTGACCCCGAGCCGCCGGGTACACGACCAAACGAAATCGAAGTAGTCGCGATAGACAGCGGGAAAATTCTGCACGAGGGCTGCCGAGTCAGACCGGACCGGGCCGGGCCCCGAAAATGGCGCCGAAGCAACCAGGTCGTGTCCGCTCATCTGTTCTTCACTACGGCAGTGGCGGCAGGCGCCTTATGCCGTCACGAAATCCGCTGGGATTCGAGAATTATCGGGCAATTTCCTCCGTCACAGGACCCATTCGCAGCCAAGTACTACGCCCAGCGCGACCGGACCCACCTGAGAAATTTCTCCTACGCTTTCGCTGACGAAGCGCGGTCTCGATGTGGCAACTCGGGCATTGACGCCCAAAATGACGGCTAAACTGCGATTGACCGACCAAAGCCCCTGGATTCCTGCCCCTGCCGAAAGAAAGGCCGTCCGCGGGTTCGTGGAGGTAATGCCTACCCCGGTACCACGCGCCGAAACGGCGTCCAGCGCGAGCAGCAAACAGGGCGCGAGCTCGAAGCCGCCGAAGCGGAAACCATGGCACCCGGAGAGCTCTCCGCTCACACGGCCAAAGTGTGCCCCATAGCCAACGAAGGGCCCTGACTCGTACTCCTGCGCCAGCCAGAGCGTTCCAGAGAGCAGGACGCGCCAAGCTTCTTGGCGCAACCCAGCTGCCAAGCCGATGCCATAGCTCGGTTCGGGCAGCACCCCGATATCGGTACGGAACTCCGGCGCACGAAAGGCGAAGCGAAAGCGCGAGGGATTGCCTGCGCTCGCCTCCGAGCTCGGTTCCTGCTCATCGTCAGCTGGCTTCTCGCTCTCGCTCTCGCTCTCGCTCGCGGTCTTTGCGGCCGCGCTCGCGTTTTCTGCATGCTGCGCGCGAGTTGCTTCATTGCCCGCACGAGTTGCTTCATTGCCCGCATCGGAACCAGAGCGATTGTCCGCGCTCGCCCCCGCGCCCGTCGCTGCGCCGCCCAGGTCACGCGCGGTCAGCGGTGCGCCCGAGTTTTGCTCGGCTCGGAACAAGAGTGCCAGCGTAACCGCGGCCACGCCGCTCAAATCTTCACAAGAACTGGCCTGAACGACGCGCGTCGCGTTCACCAGATCGTAGTGAATGTTCAGCGTGAGCCGGAACCGCTCGCCAATCGGCTCGATCTGCCCCTCGGCGCGCAGCCGGCTCGGCGCCTCCCTCACCGCGCTGGCCCCCAACAAGTCATGCAGCTTTTGTTTGACCTGCGTTTCTTGCGGGCAGTTGGCGGGCGCTTGCCATGCAAGCTGCATGGGCACGGCGCTCTGCGCCGCGCTGGGGGCGCTGAAGAGCAGCCAGGCGATGCCAGCTGCCGTACCCGCCGCCGTGCAATGACTCACTGCTCCTCGCGGATCGTGACATCGTCGACGTAGACTGTGGATAGCGCAGGCGTCAGCGTCTTCGCGTAGTTTCCGACGTACCACTGACCCCAATCCGTATCGTCGGTCATCACCTTGGTCAGGTGCAGCGCCACTTCCCCGTCCTGGTACAGCGTGAGCTCACCGTTCGCCTGCGCAGAACGCACGAGCTTGAGCTCGACGTGAAACCAAGAACCAATCGGGACCGGCGGCACGCCGGAAACCGCGGAACGTGTCCGGTTCAGGAAGTTGAGTACGTAGAGTTCGAGCTTACCGTCGACGGTTACGAGCGATACGTCCCAGAGAGGGTGCGAATCGACCTCGGAAACACCGCCCAAGAAATGGAACAGGTTCCAGTTCCCGTCGCTCGTGTGAAGTTCGGGAATGAAGTACCACGCGCCATAGTACGCCGTTTGCGGCATGACGCCCTGACGCACGCAACGGGTCTGGCTGCGGTCGGCGGTGGAGTCGTCCGCGTTGACCGTGAAGGCGGCCATGTATTTGCCCGTGTGCGGCGTGGGCGAGCTGACGATCGAAAGGCTCGCGGCGTGACGCGCGTAGCAATATCCCTGGGCGGAATGGTAGTCACACAAGCCCTGCTCGAAGCTGGTCGACCAGGGCATGGTTACTGCATCTGCATTGGCCGCGGCGCTTGCGCCAGCCGTGCCGCCGCTCGCTGCTTCCGCGCAGGTGCCGATGAGCACCGTCGGCTCGCAGCCGAGGGCGAGCCAAGCAATAGCGAGCGTCGCCGGAACCATTGCCGAAGCACGCTGATGATCAACCACGCCGGCAGGCATCGTGGGGACCACGCTCGACGCTTGTCAACCCGAAAGACCGGCTGATCCGGCCGGATCCGCTCAGAAAGCGGTGTTTTTCAGGCTTTATCGCGCTCAGCGCGAGAGCGCCACGGTGACGACCGAGTCTGGCGGGATCCGAACCACGCCCTTGGTCGAAAGCGCACCGAGCGGCGCCCACTGCTCGATCCCGCTGAAAACGGTGCGCCTGACATCCGACGTCGGCCAATCCCCAGCCGGCAGCTTGAGGCGCGCGCTGAGCTCGACACTGCGAGTGTTGAGCAGGACGAACGTCAAATCACGACCCGTTGGTGAGAGCCAGGCAGAGACCAAGAGCCCGCTGCTCGCCGCCGTCGCTTCGATGCGCGTCCAGCCAGGATCGGTGCGAGCCGCGAAATGCCGCATGGCGTGGTACGGGTCTTGAATCCGGAAGGCCGACGAATCGATGCCGATCAGCGCTTGCGTGTTGGCCAGTGGACCCGTAACCGGGCCGGTCAACGCAGCCTGCAGGAAAGCCGACGCACCCTCCACCACCGTTGCGTAGTGAATCATCAACGCCGTACCAAAGCCGTCGGCTTGCATTTCGGTGACGAACACCGGGCGCCCGTACTGGCTGACCTGCTTGCCCATTGCCGACAGCGCGTCCAGATCGGGCGCCGCGGGATTCACGCCGTACAGTTGATGCGCGAGCGCGTCTGTCTTCGCGGAGTCGAGCCCCGGTAGGTAATCAGCAACGCTGCCGAAGTCGCTCGTCTCGGGGGCAAGTAGCTTTGGCCGACTCGCGAGTTTCGAGAGCGCGGCATGCGTCGCCGTTTGCGCTTCCGAAAGCCCTGGATAGGTCACCTTCACGGTCCCGGTCGGCCCGAGCATCATGATGCTGCCCTCGACGGGCAGGAATTTACAGGCTTCCAGCGTCTCGCCGGTGCTCGGCACCCAGTTGGGATTGTTTTGAATGCCCACGTAGTCCGGCACGAGCCCGACCTTCGCGTACGCGGCGAGTGAGGCCACCCAATAGTCCGCCAAGCCCGCGTAGTCGAACGCGCCTGCGGGCGTCTTTGCGAGCGTACAGGTCTGCACGTTGCCGCTGCAGATGAGCGCCCCGTTCGCTTTGAGCGCGGGTGGCGGGCTCCAAGAGCTCATGAAGACTCCGAGCGGCCGCCCCAAGGCTTCGCTGCCAGCCGTGACCAAGAGGCCGGCGGTGGACAAATCGTCATCGCCGGTGTGCTGGAAGCGATTGCGGAAACGGAGCAGATCCAGGCCCAGGTCGGCGAAGATCGTCTTATACAGTTCGGTCTGATCTGGGTGGCCCGTGATCTGTCCCTCACCGTAGGCGACGGAGGCTCCAAAGCCGACCAGATCCTGGTGACGCGTATCCACGTCGACAGTGACATCGACCGGGGCGAGCGGCAGCGGCGAGCAAACGCCTGCTACGCACGTCTGATTCTTGGCACAGTTCACGTCGCTATCACAGAGCGGGAGGCATAGCCCCGGTACGGGCGGCGCGGCGCCACCACACTGCGCGATCGCGCCCTCTTCATTGGCTCGTACGCACGAGTCTTGACGGCCGCGCGTGCAAACACTTGGCTCGGTGCAGGAGCGCGTGCACACGCCGCACAGGCACTTCGAACCATTTTCGCACTGCGCGTCGTCTCGGCACGCTTCCAGCCAATTGGTCTGACTGTCGCCGTCTTCCCGGATCGTAGGTGAGCAGCCAAGCAGCAGCGCCCCCAAGACCAGGACCCCCAGCCTGCTCAGCAAAAGGCGCGCGGTCATTCGGTCTCCTCCTCGTCCATCAGGTTCTGACCGCAATAAAAGCTCACTTGGTACGCCGATTTCGCACGATGCGTTTGGTTGTACTCGGCGACCTCATCCCAAAGCGAGACCACCTGACGCCTAACGGTCGCAAGCAGCGCCCGGACCTCGCGCTCGCGCGGATGCCCAGGCCAAAGGTCGAAGGACAGCGTGGTGCCGCCGATCTCATCGGCAGCCGCTGAGACATGTTTGCCACCCACGACCTTGGCTGCCAGCGCTTTCAGCACCGCTCGGTGGTGGTCGACGACAGCCGCCTCCCAGCCCGCGGCTTGCCCGATCGGGATCAGACAGCGGTCAGTCACGTAGAACACACCTTCAGGGCGGGTCTCGATGCGAATTCGCTCATCGGCAACCAAGCGAGCGATCGCCTGATCGAGCGCGGGTTCCGACAACGGAACGACGGAAGCGAGCCGCTCGCGGCTGATCGGGCTGGCCGGATAAAGGTGAACCCAAACCAGGGCCGCGTTGGTTTCTTCCAGATCCCCGGCGTCACTCGCCCCGAGCTCTTCCAACTCTTCCGCGTTGGCCGCGCGGTAGCGTGTGTCTTTGCCAGTCCCAGTGCGTCTGACCAGCCCGCTCTCGACGAGATCGTTCAAGATGCTGCGAACTTTCCCCTCCTCGTCGTGCTTGAAGTGCTGCAGCAGCTCCGCGCGGCTGGCAGACTCCCGTTCCACGAGAAAGCCGTGCAATGCGCCCCATAGCGTGATGCCCCGAGCCGTTGCCGATTCGCTCAGCCGTTGAACTTTCTGCTGATACGAGCGAAGCACGAGCCCGAACATGTCGGCGATCACTTTTTTGCCGAGCTTCTGACGTTCCAGCTCCCTGACTAGTCCGACGAATACTTCGTCGGCGATGTGTGACAGGGGTGAGCGCACGCCATCGGCGGTCGACAGCTGCGCGATCAGGACCATCGTCTGACGCACGATGGCATCGATTAGAATTTGCGAGTTCACGCGCTGCGGCTCTCGAACATTGGGGCGAACTAAGACTACGGCATTCAGCCGCCCGTTCGGGGACGAGAAAAATCTCGCGAGTCATGAGCCAGCCAGGCAAGCCAATCCGGGCCGATATATTTAGCACGGTTTTGCCGTGCGGCCCGCGGCTTGCTGCGTCGTCGTGGAAGCACCTCGATTCGCCCGCGCCGGCGCAGGCGGCCAGCCGGCAGCGCGTGAACGGCCGACCTGGCAATGGTCAGCAAAGAACAGTCTTACGCAACACTTCCACTCAGCAGCAAAGATTCTCGACGCGCGCCCCCCGCATCTGCGCGGCGTCAGCCCCCGGCAGTGCGACGCTGCGCAAGAACGCCCAGGGCCGCGAGCATGCACGCCAAGCTGACGATGGCGAGCGGCGGCACGGGGGCCGGTGTCGGCTCGACCACGACGGCGGACTCTTTGCAGGTGATCGAGATACTCACCGGTAGCGGCCCAACTTCGTGCAGATCGAACGAGGTTGAACCCGAGCAATCGAGGGCGGCCGGACCCACGCCCTTACCGGTCATCGTCAGCGCGTAGTTGCTGCCGAACGGGATGCCACCGATGACGCCGGACACTTTGGTGCTGTGCGAAACGTCGAGGCTACCGCTCGTCGCGAAGCCCGAGCCGACGACCGCGTAGCTCATCGAGTCGAGCTGCTTGCCTGCGACTTTGAGCGAAAGTTCGATTGAGCCCGCGGTCTCTTCGATAACAGGCGTGCTCGGCGTGTTGTCTACGGTGGAGATTTGGCCCGGAGCGACTTCACTGCTGGGTGCGGCTCGCGGTGCCTCGCTGCCGCAAGCTGACACGGAGACCAGAGCGCACAAACCGAGCAGAGCGAGCTCGCGAACGAATTGCTGAGTCATGATCATCCCGCGCCGTTTCAAGGTGCCGAGCAATGAGCAGTGAGCGAAAGAACGTCCGCACAGCCTGGCGTCGTATCGCCGTCGGAGACGGTGAGCGTGAAGTTGAAGCTGCCCGCCGAGCTACAGAGAAATTTCAAATTCGGTCCCGACTGCGCCTTCAGCGGCGCGCCGTTGATCGCCCACTTGTAGCCCAGCGGCGACGGACCAGAGTCGGAATCGTGCGCGGCGCTCGTCAATGCCACCGTGCCGCCCAGGCGGACATCCATGGGGCTGGCGCCGAGGCTGTCGATCAGCGGGCAAATATTGAGTGAGGCAAACACGGCCGCTTCGCCACTGGGCACGGCGCACACGAGATGAACCACGACTGTCTTGGGATTGCCGTCCGAAATGTCGAATGTGGACGTACCTTGGCAGAGCGTCTGTCCGTCGGATGCTGGCGCGCTCATGTCCAACTCGTACCCCGTCCCAAGCGGTAGATGCTGGAGAACCACGGGCACATCGGCGCTCTCGCCGACTGCGACGTTGCCAGCGCTGAAGAACCCGTTCGGACCACTGATCGTGTACACGGCTTCAGAAACCGTGGTGCCGGGAGCAAGTTGCAAGCCGAGATCGAGCGCGCCGTTCGGCCCCGAATTTCCCCCGTGGCTTGCTTGGCCACAGCCGACCAAGAAACAGGCCAGCACGGCTCCCCACCCGACACGCGCGCACGCTTTCGCAATGTTCGTTCGCTTCATCTGTAATCATGAATAAGCAAACCCCATGCCTGGTTGGAGAGCGGAGGAACTTCGAACAATCCGGGTTCATGGCCTTTCCAGAGACTCCAAATGTCGGAAAGCGGCATTCGAAATCAGGAAATGCTCGACCGCGCCGAATAGGAAGCGATACACCACGTTCAGCCTCAAATCACCAGCGCGGCAATTCGTTGCCAGCACCAAAATGCGGCTGTTACGCCGACCGCGTACAGCGCTGGCCTGCGAGCACGCGAGAGCCAAGCCGTGGGCCACGGCGCGCTCAGCACCAAGAAGGCCGCGAGCACCATCAAAAGCTGCCCGAGCTCGACGCCCACGTTGAAGCTGAGCAATGCCATTGGCAAGTGGCTCTGCGGCAGCCCGATGCTCTTCAGCGCGCCCGCGAAGCCGAGCCCATGCACGAGCCCGAACAGGAACGAGACCAGCGAAGGGACGCGCCGCGCCAGCGTGTCAGCGTCGTGCAGAGCCTCTGTGGCTACGAGCACGATCGAGATGGCAATGCAGGCCTCGACCGGCGCAGGGCGAAGAGTCAGCCAGCCGAACACACTGCAGGCCAGCGTCAAGCTGTGCGCCAGCGTGAAGGCGGTGATCGTGCCGATCAGTCGACGTTTGAAGCCGACCAGAAACAACAGACTTGCGACGAACAGCAAGTGATCGATCCCACCAGCAATGTGCTGCAGGCCGAGCAGCGTATACACGTGAAATATCTCGAACGAACCGCGGCGGTCAGCGGCCGAGCCATACAGCTGCACGGACTGCTGAGCGCCCGTGAGCGTGTAAACGTGACTCTGACCGTCGAGCCAGACGATCTTCACCAACGCCGCCGAGTAACGCTTGCCGACTCCGTCCATGGCGAAGGTCCCCTTGAGCCCTTCGCTGCCACAACGGACAGTGTTCGCTCCTGCTTCGCGGCAGCTCTCTGGCCAGCGTGGCTTCAGGTCATCGCCCATCGGCCGCTTGTCACTCGAGGCCGACCATAGCCAGAGAAATTCACCGGGCGCAGTTTCGCGCACCTCCATCTCGGCCATGCTCATCTCGTGCGCGCGCGCCGGGTGTTCGAGCAGCGACACGAGCGCGAACAGCAGCAAGCCCAAGGCGCGCACGGCTGCCGCGCTCATTCCGCGCTTCCTGGGACCGGCGTCTCGTAGCTGATCTTGTACTTCTTGGCCAAGGCGCGCACGGCGGCGGTGCGCTGTTCCGAAGCCGTAGCATCCGTCCAATCTTGCAACACCACACCTCGCACCTGCTCGAACAGCGCCGGCTTGGGCGCTGTGACGGCGTTCAAGCGCATCGCCCGAAAGCCATCGCGCGTCGGCAGTGCTTGCCAAGTGCCGGGCGGCGCAGCCTCCAATGCCTTGGCGAATTCAGGGCCATAGCTCTCCACGAGGTTTGCGTGTGGGCGCGCCTTGAAGACTCGCAGCCCGGCCTTGGCGTCGCCCGGCGTGCCGTTGTTCAAGGCAGCCACGAACTCTCGCACCGTGGCCTCGGAATTCGAGCCAGTGAGCGCGGCTTCCTCGAAATCGCAACGCGCCGGCTCGTCGTATTTGTCACGATGCGCCTCGAACCATGCGCGCAGCAGCTTGTCGTCGGCCGGCGGAAGCTTGACGTTGCTGTCGACGACGCTCAGCGCCTTGAAGATCACGCGCTCACGGATCGCGGGATCGCCTCGGTCGACCTGCAGCGCGAGCCCTTCGCGATACAGCACTTCATTGTCGAGCCACACGCGGTGCAGGGCCTCGAGCTCTTCGGGGTTCGGATCTCTGCCCCGGGACGCGTTGAAGGTTTCGCGCGCCTCGCTGTCGACGTCGGCACCGACGACAATCGTGTGCGATTCATCGCTCCTGCTGGCCAAGGCATGGTCAACGGCGAACAAGACTCCACCCAGCACGATGAAGTGCAAGAGTGGCTCGCGTAGCCAGCTGCGGCGCGGCGCAGGCGGGCGCAGAGGAGTGATGGTTTGGGGCGCGACAGGTTCGGACAGCTGCAGATTCAAGAGCGGCGTCGACATGTGATTTACGGAGTCGGAAAAGGA
>Ga0315912_10002784_pt1 | contig 18115 bp, 16 predicted proteins | sample VfabasoilMG_FD_204469 | JGI IMG/M metagenome (GOLD analysis project Ga0315912, IMG submission 204469) | Garden soil microbial communities collected in Santa Monica, California, United States - V. faba soil | ecosystem: Environmental > Terrestrial > Soil > Garden | place: USA: California...
GTCTTATCCCACACGAAGTCGTCTTTGCTGTACACCGCGAGCTCGTAGTCCTTGCCCATGAAGATGGCGGACACCGGGCACGCTTCCTCGCACATGCCGCAGAAGATGCAGCGGGTCTTATGAATCTGATAGATGCTGGCGTAGCGCGGACCGGCCATCACCGTGCCGTCGTTCTCCGCCGCCTCGAGATAAATCGCATCGGCCGGGCAGGCGACTGAGCAGAGCCCACACGCCACGCACTTCTCCAGGCCGTTCTCGTCCCTCATCAGGACCTGCTTGCCGCGGTACTTCGGGAATACAGGGACCTTCTGGTACGGGTAGTTGACCGTCACCGGCTTCTTGAACATGTGCCGGGCGGTCAGAATGAACCCCTTAATCAGCGGACCGATCATTCCTTAATCATAACTTCGACAACTCCCAACTCCCAAGAAACCAACTCCCAATCCAGATTGCCGGTTCGCCCTGTCTCCTTGGAAGTTGGCAGTTGGGAATTGGGCCGTTGGGAGTTGGTAGTTTGTACAATGCCCCCAGGTGGAACCTCGCATCCTGACGCCCGAGCAGTTCCTGTTAACACTGCTCGTTCGCCTGGCGGCTATTGCGGTGCTCGCGACGATGCTCGCGCGATTCCACCGGTTCCGTCGCATCTTGATCTTCGAGCGCCGCGGCTGGGTCGATCGCCTAGTGTTTACACTGTCGTTGGGCGTCCCCCTCATGGCCGGCGTCACGAGCCGCGTCATCCTGAAGTACGACGCCGCTGACCTCACGCTTGAAGGCGCCTTCCTCGCCGGGCTTCTCGCTGGTCCGTATACTGGCGCGCTCGTCGGGCTGTTGGCCGCGACACCTGCCGTCATCGCCAACGAATGGATCGCCCTCCCCTTCGCCGTCGGATGTGGCTTTGCCGGTGGCGGTCTGCGCGAGGTCTGCCCCAAGGAAGCGATCTGGTCGTTCACGCCGTTCGTATTCATCGACCTGCGCAAGCACCTGTGGAGGATGGTGCGGAACTTCGAGCCCAACTGGCAGCTCGCGTTGCTGCTCTCGACGGTCTTCCTGGAACTGCTGCGTCAGGCGCTCGGCGCGCGCTTCGGCGCCGAGCGGCTCTTCTATCTCGGCTCGCCGTCACCGTGGATGACGCTGATCGTCGTGCTCGTCACCGTGGTCGCCGTGGCCACCCCAATCAAGATCTGGAACTCGGCGCGCATCGAGCATCGACTCCAGGAGCAGGCCCAGTTGCTGCTGGCCGCGAAGATCGAGGCGCTCAAGAGTCAGATCAATCCGCACTTCCTCTTCAACACGCTCACATCGATCTCGTCGCTTATTCGCTCGCAGCCCGACACGGCGCGCACGCTAATCATCAAACTCTCGGCACTCCTGCGGCGGCTGCTCCGCAGTCATCAACACTTCGTCACGCTGCGTGAGGAGCTCGAGTCGATCGACGAGTACCTCGACATCGAAGTCATTCGCTTCGGGCCCAAGCTGCGCGTCCGCAAGGAAATCAGCCCGGACACGCTCGATGTCGTCGTGCCGAGCATGATTCTGCAGCCGCTCGTGGAGAACTCGATCAAGCACGGCTTCGGGCGGAAGGTCGGGCCCGGCGCGATCACGATTCGGAGCCATCGCGAGAACGGCCGCGCGGTCATCGAAGTCGAAGACGACGGAATGGGGTTCGTGCTCGACCGGTTGGACCAGCCGATGTCGAGCGGCATCGGGCTGGCGAACGTGCGGGAACGGCTGGCAGTGATTTACGGCGATCAGTACCAACTCCAACTGACGAGCGAGCCGGGTCGCGGGACGAGCGCGCGCATCGAGGTTCCTGAGCTCACCCCCGTGCAGCAGATCACCGCATGAGCAGCATGAGAGTTCTTGTCGTTGACGACGAACAGTTGGCGCGTGAAGAACTGTGCTATCAGCTCGACCAGCTGGGCGATATCGAGATCGTTGGGCAAGCCGCCGACGGCCTCGAAGCCCTGGCCGCCGTCGAAAGGCATGAGCCGGACCTCGTGTTCCTGGACATCCAGATGCCCGGACTGGGCGGGTTTGAAGTGGCGCGGCGCCTGCTCGAGAGGGGCGACGAGCCGCCTGCACTGGTCTTTGTCACCGCCTTCGACCAGCACGCTATCGAGGCCTTCGAGGTGAACGCGGTGGACTACCTGCTCAAGCCGGTCGAGTCGGGGCGGCTCGAGCAGGCGCTCCAGCGGGCCCGGCGGCGGGTTGAGGCGGAGCGGCAGGCCCCAGCCGTCCCGCTCCCAGTGAACGACCAACTGGAGAAGATCGTCAAAATGATGGCCGGACGCCAGATCCGGCGAGAACAGGTGGCAATTCGGGTCGGAGAGCGCTTCATGCTCGTGCAGGCAGAGGAAATCATCTATGCCTCACTGGCAGACGACTCGATTAACATAGTTACAGGGCAGGTAGCGGGGACGTCCAACTATCGGACCCTGGACGACCTTCAGGCGCGGCTGGATCCGGACATTTTCTGGCGCGTCCACCGGTCGCATCTGGTGAACATCAACAAAATCAAGGAGATCGTCCCTTGGTTCAGCAGGAACTATATCCTTCGGATGAAAGACACGAAGGGAACGGAAATACCGGTGAGCCGCACGCAGACCAAGCGCCTCCGGGAGTATCTGAAGCTGTAGTCGTACCGATCGAGCCTGGTGTCGATCCACAGGCGGCCGTCGCCGCTCTGCACCTCGAGGTTGAAGATCCGCCTGCCGACGCGCTTTCGCAGCGCCTCAGCGTGTGGAAGGACGAACTGGTCGCGTGGTTCAAGACCCTCTTTTCCGCTGCCGTCTACGCGACGCTGATTGTCACGTTCGGTTTCCAGGTTGCACGCGTGGAAGGCCAGAGCATGGCGCCCACGCTGGCCGATCAAGACCGCCTCATCGTCAACAAGTTCGCCTATCGAGTGGGCGCACCGCGGCGAGGCGATATCGTGATGCTCTATTACCCGCTTAATCCGGATAAGTCATTCGTCAAACGGGTCATCGCAGAAGAGGGCGACGAAGTGCGCATCGTGGACGGTCGCGTCTACGTCAACGACGTGCCACTGCCGGACGATTTCGTACCGCCCGAGTATCGCAGCCACGACGACTTCGGCCCGAAGCGCATCGACGACGGCTACTACTTCGTGATGGGAGACCATCGCAACAACAGCTCGGACAGCCGGCACTGGGGCATGGTGCCGAAGAAGTACATCATTGGCCGCGTGCAACTCCGCTGGTGGCCGATTCCGAACGCGCGGGTCTTCTAACGACGACCCGCGCGGCGTTGTGTGTCTGACCGATACGACGAAGTCAACGCTGTCCTCTATCGCGTTCTATTCCTGAACCTCGCCGTCGCACTGGCGAAGATCGGCCTCGGATACTACACAGGTGCCGTCTCGATCGTGTCGGACGGCTTTCACTCCCTCACCGACACGGCGTCGAACGTTGTCGGGCTGATCGGCATCTCCGTCGCACGACAACCTCCCGACGCTCGACACCCCTACGGCCATCGCAAATACGAGACGATGGCCTCGCTCGGCATCCTCGTCTTCCTCGTCGTTGTCCTGGTCGAAGTGTTGACGGCTGCCGCGGATCGGTTCGTCAATGGCGGCTCGCCTCGCGTCTTCCCTGAGGGCATCGCCCTCATGGCTCTCACTCTCATCGTCAACCTGTGGGTCGTCGCTTACGAGCTTCGCGAAGGACGACGGCTGAAGAGCGAGGTCCTGCGGGCTGACGCCAAGCACACACGAAGCGACGTCCTGACGACCGGAGCAGTGCTCGGAGCGCTGATGGGCGTGTGGTGGGGCTATCCCCTGCTCGACCCGATGGCCGCCGTGCTGGTTGCCGGCTTCATCGGTCACGCGTGCTGGAGCATCGCGCAGGAGGCGTCGCGCATTCTCGCGGATGAGATTGTGATTCCGGAAGCTGCTGTACGTGAGGTGGTGCAGTCGGTGCCCGAGGTGTTGGGCTGCGAAAAGATTCGAACGCGCGGGTCAGCCGACTACGCGTTTCTCGATTTGCACCTGTGGCTGAACGGAAGCATGCCGCTCGACCACGCGCACGCGACGTCGCACGTGGTGAAGGATCGGCTGATGACGAAGTTCCCGCAACTCGCGGACGTTGTCATCCATATCGAACCGCCGCCACGATCAACGCCCAATTCCCAATCTGAAGCTTGAGCCAACTCCCAAAGAGCATGAGCGCTCTTGGGAGTTGGACATTTGGGAGTTGGGAGTTTGGCCGAAGGTTACTTCGGGCGATAGGTCTCCCGCGCCATCTGACCGTAGGGCACGGTTCCGACGGTGACGCGAATCTCGAGCTGCTTGTGGCGCTCGACGGTCGTCTTTCCCGAACCGCCGTTCTCTTCACCCCACACGAGGGTGAGCTGATCGCCAACCTTGATGTCGGGATCGACGATACCCAGTGACAGCATCGTCTGCTCGTTGTAGCTGATGCCGCTGAACATCGAGAGGCCGACGACCTTCCCGCCCTTCATCACCTTGTCGTAGGACGACGATGCGTAGTTCGAGAGCGGCAGGTCGATGTACTTGTACCGCTCGGCGCCGGGCGTGAACTGCGAGGCGAACACCTTGGTCACATCCTCTCCGTTCCACACGAACGTGACCTTCCGGCGATGCGCTTCCTTGGATTTCTTCTCGAGCGCTTCGCGGCCGACGAAGTCGTGATCGAACTTGACGAACGATCCGTAGCCCATCTCGTACGGCGTGACGTAGTAGTTCTCGATGTTGCTCGAGACGTAGCTGCCGCCAAGCGACCCAGTGGCCTCGTAGCCGTTGGCCGGGAGCCACTCGCGATACTTCTTCATCTTCTCGCCGGTGTACACGGCGGGGAGCGGCGACGGAATCCAGCCTGACTCCAGTGTGTTTGTGGCATACGCGCGGGCGCCCACCTGCACCAGACCGAAGTCCTTGCCGGCCTCAACAATCGCCGCACGGATCTCCTCCATCTGCTCGTACGGTCCCCAGACCTCGAGGCCAGGAGCGCCGGCCATACCGTGCCTCAACGCACGGACCCTTCGTCCCTTGATGTTGATCGCGTCGAGGTGGAAGAACTTCACGTCGGGAATCGGCCCACCATTGAGACGATCGAGAATCTTCGCTGCGTTCGGGCCCTGCACCTGGAAGCGATAGTGCTGCCGAATGACCGCCTTGCCGCCCGTGATCGAGGGCGAACGATCGTCGCGGACGATCTCGACCTTCCAGTCGCCGGTCTGCGCGTGGAACTGCACCCAGTTCACCGTCGGCGCGCGACCCACGAGATTGAACTCGTTCTCGGCGTGGTGAAACATGATCACGTCGCCGATGACGTAGCCATCGTAGCTGCACGGTGCGAACTGCTTGGCCCTGTCGGGCGGGAAATTCGCAAAGCTGTTGGTGGCGAGAGACGAGAGCATCTTCTTCGCGTCCGGGCCGGTGACGAGAAGCTCCGCCATGTGGTGCGACTGATCGAAGAGGACGGCCGTCTCACGCCAGGCTCGCTGCTCGTCGCGCCAGTTGGTGTACTCGGACGGAACCACGGGGTAAACGTACGCCCCGATCTGCGAGTTCCGCAGGACATCAGCTGGGTTCTTGCCCTGTAGTACGTGCTCCAAGCTCTGCTGACTCATATTTCCTGTTCGCTCCTCTAATTCATTCAAGGTCCACCAAAGCCGGACCGCGCGTGGCCAAACGTTTAATTATGTCCGGCCCGCACGCTCAACGCCAAGCGCCCTGGAATGTCAGTGGGCGCCCGCAGTCGCACCGGCGGGAACTCCTGCAGTTCGTGGTACATGGCGCTTGACCACCGCCAGCGACAGGAACACAACGGCCATCAGGATGGCCCAGCAGGTGAAGTAGCCAGGCGACCCGCCCTGATCCAACGCGTACCCACCGACATAGACAGCAAGCGCATTTCCAATGCGCCCGAACGCCACCGCGGTTCCAACACCAGTGCTTCGAATCTCCGTCGGATAAACATGCGCGGCGAGCGCGTACATCGTCGTCTGCACCGCGTTGAGTAGACCGCCGGTGATGAGAAACATCGCCATCAGCGCGAAGGTGTCGGTCGGGTCCAGCCGCATGCCCGCCATGATCATCGAGCAGACGACTGCGGCCGCAGACATCCCGAGCATCGTCAGGCGCGACCCGACACGCTGAATGACCAGCGCGCCTGCAATCGCGCCGATGACACCGCCGATGTTCACCCACTGCAGCCCGCCCGCTGCTGCGGCCGGCGTGAACTTGCCGTTGTCGCGCAACATCGACGGGACGAGTTGGATCGCGACGTAGTTGACCATCAGGCAGAAGAAGAACGACGCGAACAGGCCGATCGTGTCGCGACGGAACATCGGGGCGAATAGATCGCCGATCGACGCCTTCTTTGCCGGCGCACCAGCAACGCCACCTTCGACGTAGGTCACATCCGCAGGCAGGTTGTGCCCCATGCGGCGCATCACCTGCGTCAGTTCCTGCCAGCGATCGCGGTGGCTCGCCAGATATCGAGGTGACTCGGGAAGCACCTTCCACAGCAGAAACGCGAGCACGATGGGAACGAGGCCGCCGACGATGAAGAGGGCGCGCCAGCCGTAGGCCGGACCGATGATGCCGGCCATTGTGCTGGCAACGAACCCGCCGAGCGGAATGCAGACGATCGTCAACGTCACCGCGAACGGCCGTCGATGACGTGGAACGTACTCAGAGGCGAGCGCTGCCGCGTTGGGCATCGCGCCGCCGAGGCCGATGCCGGCGACAAATCGGAGGAGACCGAGCATGAACACGGAATTGACGAATGCGATCGAGAGCGTGAGGATGGCAAACGCCATCACGCTTCCCAGCAGCGCCGTTCGCCGGCCGTAGCGGTCGCCGAGGATGCCGCCCGCCAGACCGCCGATCATCATGCCGAATGGGCCGGTGGCGAGCGCGTTCCTGAATGCGCTGTTCTGTACGCCCCATTCAGGCGCGATGAATGGCACGGCGTTGGGAAGCAGCTGATTGTCAACGCCGTCGAGGATGATCGTGAGCGCGGTCCCGACAATCAGAAGCTTTTGATATCCCGTCCACTGTCCTTCATCGATCGCCGCGCCGACATCAACGGTCTTCATCCAGATCCTTTCGTTGGTCCAGCCAGAGCCGGACCCTCTTAAGAGTGCGGAAGTATACCAGTCACCGCTTATGATTCTGTCCAGACGTGATCAGTGCCGCACAGCTCCTTCTCTCGATCTTCGTGTCCGATCTCCTGCCGGTTTTCGCGATCGCCGGTGTGGGGTTCCTGCTGGCACGTTTCGCAGGTGTTCAAGTTCAGACCGTCTCGCGCCTGACCTTTCACGCGCTTGCACCGGCGCTGGTGTTCAACACGCTGGCGAACTCGACGGCGGAGAGCAGTCAGGTCGCCCGCATGACCTTGTTCTACCTGCTCGTGGCGTCGTCGGCCGCGATCATGGCGCGCCTCGCCGCAATACCGCTGCGACTCGATCGACGCGCGCTCAGCGCGTTCATGCTGGTGATCGTCTGCTCGAACTCTGGCAACTACGGGCTGCCCGTGGCGCTCCTGGCTTTTGGTCGCGAGGCGCTCACGTTCGCCAGCGTCTACTTCGTGGCGAGCTCGATCTTCACTTACACCGGAGGCGTCCTGCTCGCAGCGAGCGGACGACGAAGCTTTCGCGATGCGCTAATCGGCATCACGCGTGTCCCTGCCTTCTACGGAGCCATGGCCGCCGCGTTGACATTGACCTTTGGCATACGTTGGCCAGACGCAATCGCAGCGCCGATCACGCTGTTGAGCGACGCCGCTGTGCCGATGATGATCCTGGTGCTCGGCATGCAGCTCGAACGAGCGTCGCGACCTCAGCGCCCCGGCGTAGTTGCCGTGGCAGTGCTCGTCTCGCTCGTGCTCACGCCGCTTGTCGCGATGGGGATCGCGCACGTTGTCGGGCTCGAGGGGGCCGCTTTCAGGGCTGGCGTGCTTCAGACCTCGATGCCGACCGCTGTGATCACGACGATCCTCGCGGTCGAGTTCGACGCCTTTCCTGATTTCGTCACGAGCGTGGTGTTTGTCTCGACGCTGCTCAGCCCGCTGACGGTCACGCTGATGATCGCGTACCTACAGACGGTGTAATCGTCACGAGGCGATTCGCGAGAAACGCCGACGCGCCACACCCGGCGATCACTGCCGCCATGGGGACTGGCGTGCCATTGGCAAACGCGCCAATCACGCTGCCTGCTATCGCGCCACCAACGAATTGAAACGTCCCGAGGAGCGCCGACGCACTCCCCGCTACGCGTCCGTGCGATGACATCGCGAGAGCTGTCGTGTTCGGAAGAACGAAGCCATGGCAGGCGATGTAACAGAAAAGCGGAATGAGGATTCCCGCGAAGCCTCCGAAGCCGCTGTATGCGTCGACGACGAGGAAGAGGCCCGCGGTCATCGCGACGACCAGCACGGTCCTGACGATTCGCTGCGTTTCAACTCGACCCACGAGCCATCGGTTGATCTGTGAGGCCGCAATGATTCCGCACGCGTTGATGCCGAAGTACACCCCGAAGCGCTCGGGAGGTACGTGGAACAACTCGATGAAGACAACGGGCGAACCTGAGATGTAGGCCAGCAGGCCGGAGAAGATGAACGCGCCAGACAGCGCGTGCCCCATGAACTTGCGATCTCGCGCAAGACGCCAATAAACCGCGAGCACGTCGCTGATTGGCTGTCGAAGGCGACGCGATGCGGGCAGGCTCTCCGGGAGCAAGAACGCCACGACCGTGAGCCAGATTGCCGCGTATGCAGTCAGGAGCCAGAAGACCGCCCGCCACCCAAAATAGACGAGCAATTGGCCGCCGATGAGAGGGGCAAGGATCGGCCCCAATCCCATCACCAGCATCAGCATCGAGAGCATGCGCACAGAGCCCGCCTGATCGAAGTGATCGCGGACCACGGCGCGTGGAATCACGATGGGTGCACAGCCACCGAGCGCCTGAAGGAACCTGAATGCAATGAGCGCATCGACGCTTTCCGCTCGCGCGCAACCGATTGAAGCAATCATGAACAGCGCCAGCCCCAGATAGAGGCTCGGCTTGCGCCCGAATCGATCGGAAAGCGGTCCATAGAAGGCCTGACCGATCGCGATGCCGATGAAATAGGCCGCGAGGCTTCCCTGCACGACGCTTGCAGCCGTACCGAACTCACGCGCGATGGTTGGCAGCGCCGGCAAATACATGTCTATTGCCAGCGGGCCGATCGCCGTCAGCGCGCCCAGGATCAGGGCGAGGCGGTAATAGTGGGCATGCGTATGCGGTTCGCTGGCGGACTGGACGTGCATCCGATCAGGCTCGTGTGTTCTTCCGCCGATAGTGACCGGAGCGTCCACCTTTTTTCTCGATGAGGCAGATGTCGCCGATGACCATCTCCTTGTCGGCCGCCTTGGCCATGTCGTAGATCGTGAGAGCCGCGACAGCCACGGCAGTCAGCGCTTCCATCTCTACGCCGGTCTGGCTCGATGTCCGCACGCGCGCCTCGATGCGATAGCCGCGACGGATCGGGGTCAGCTCCACACTCACATGTGTCAGCGGCAGCGGGTGACACAGCGGGATCAATTCGGCGGTCTTCTTTGCCGCCATGATGCCCGCGAGTCGTGCGGTCTGCAGAGGATCACCCTTCGCAAGCTTTCCCGTACGAATCAGGCGTAGCACGGTGGCGCTCATCGTGATCTCGCCGCGAGCGAGGGCCTCCCGAGCGGTGACCGGCTTGTCGCCGACGTCAACCATTCGTGCCTTCCCCTTCGCATCGAGATGCGAGAGCTTCGCCACGCTATTGCTCTCCCTGCGCCAGATAGAACGACAGGCTCTCGAGCGATACCGTCAGATCGACGCTCTTGAGCTTGACGCCCTGCGGAACCTTCAACGCACCCGGCGAGAAGTTGAGGATCGCTTTGACTCCAGCCGCGACCACCTGTTCAACGACGGGCTGCGCGTGCGGCGCGGGAACGGCGATCACGGCGATGTCCAGGCGCTCGCGACGAACAATCCGTTTGAGCTCTTTGATGTCGTAGATCGGGACGCCGCTTCGCGACTCGTGTCCGATCTTCTCGTTTGCGGCGTCGAAGAGCGCCGCGATCTCGAATCCTTCCTGACGGAATCCGGGGTAGTCCGCGAGTGCGAGGCCCAGGTTGCCCGCGCCCATGATCGCGACACGCAGATGTCGATCGAGACCCAGGATCTGGCGGAGATGTCGCCTCAGATCCTTGACGTAGTATCCGACGCCGCGAACACCGAACTCACCGAAGTACGCGAGGTCCTTGCGAATCTGCGCGGCATTGAGCTGATAGCGTTCGGCCAGCGACTGAGACGAGATCGACTGCACACCGGTCGCATCCAGCTCGTTGAGGCATCTGAGGTACACGGACAGGCGATTTGTAGTGAGTTCGGAAACCTGTTCGGGCGTCTGCCTGCGCTTGTTCAACCGATTCACAAGGTTCAATGCTACCATCACGCGCCATGGCACATGGCCCCGTGAATCGACCCGAGACGCGTGATTCAGGCGCGTTTCAGCCCTATGTTCCGGCGTCTCGTACACTCCCGGAGTTCACGGTCAAAGCAGTCATTCTGGGCTCGCTCTTCGGGCTGCTCTTCGGAGCATCGACGGTCTATCTGGGGCTGCGCGCCGGGCTGACGGTGGGCGCCTCGATTCCGATCGCCGTGCTCGCCATCTCGGTGCTCAAGCGGTTTGGCGGTTCGTCGATCCTCGAGAACAACATCGTTCAGACGATCGGATCGGCAGGCGAATCGCTCGCCGGCGGCGTCGTCTTCACGATTCCTGCCCTCATCTTCCTGCTGCCGAACGGCCCCAGCTATTTCAACTACGTCCAGATCACGATGCTGACGTTTGCCGGCGGCATCCTGGGCGTGCTGATGATGGTGCCGCTGCGACGCGCGCTGATCGTCAAGGAGCACGGCGTCCTTCCCTACCCCGAGGGCACCGCGTGCGCCGAGGTCCTCGTTGCCGGTGAGCGCGGCGGCAAGTTGGCGTCGATGGTGTTCGGCGGGCTTGGGGTTGGCGCCCTGTGGAAGTCGCTGTCGTGGATCTTCAATCTATTCCGCACGGAGATCGGGTACTCCACCGCGCGCACCAGTCAGTTCCCAAACGCGACGCTGAACGTCGACCTTTCGCCCGAGTATCTCGGTGTCGGCTACGTGATCGGTCCACGCATCGCCGGAACGATGGTCGCCGGCGGAGTGCTCTCGTGGCTGGTGTTCCTGCCGCTGCTGTCGATCCTTGGCAGCTTCATCACGGAGCCATTCCCACCGATTCACCCGAACTTCGCAAACAACCCGGCAACAGGCCGGCCGTTCCTGATTTCGGAGATGAGCCCCGGCCAACTGTGGAGCGCGTACATTCGTTACATCGGCGCAGGCGCGGTGCTGGCTTCGGGTCTCATCACACTTGCGCGCACGATTCCGACGATCGTGTCGTCGGCGCGCGGCAGCTTGAAAGATCTGTCGGCCGGCGTCGGCAAGAGCACGCAGACGCGAACCGAGCGCGACGTTCCGATGGCGATCGTGCTCGGCGGTTCTCTCCTGCTGGCGATCTTCCTCACCGTCATGCCGGGGCTGCCGAGCCAGGGCAACATCATCGCTGCGGTTCTCATCCTCATCTTCGGGTTCTTCTTCGCAACGGTTTCGTCACGCATCACCGGCTTGATCGGATCGTCGTCGAACCCAATCTCTGGGATGACGATCGCGACACTGATCCTGACGTGCCTGCTGTTCGTCGGTCTCGGCTGGACCGGTGACGTCTACGCGCCAATCGCGCTCTCCGTCGGCGCGATCGTCTGCATCGCCGCCGCCAACGCGGGCAACACCTCGCAGGATCTGAAGACGGGTTATCTCGTCGGCGCGACCCCCTTCTATCAGCAGATGGGCCTCATCATCGGCGTGCTCGTCTCGGCATCGGTGATTGCCATCACCACGATGTACATGCATCAGGTGTTTGGCATCGGTTCGGCGGATGTCCCTGCGCCGCAGGCGACGCTGATGTCTACGATCATCCGCGGGCTGTTGAATCAGAACCTGCCCTGGGGCCTGGTGCTGGTCGGCGTGTTCGTGTCCGTCACTCTCGAGTTGTGTGGCATCCACTCGCTCTCGTTCGCTGTCGGCTCCTATCTGCCGATCGCAACGACTGCACCGATTTTCGCAGGTGGTCTCGTCCGGTGGTGGGTCGAGAAGAAGACCGGCGTCGCACAAGAGTCCGAGGTCAGCGCCGGAACGCTCTTCAGCTCCGGGCTGATTGCTGGCGGCTCAATCGCGGGCATCCTCTTCGCCATTCTTGTAGGGACGGGCTCGATCGAGCCGTTCCAGTCGATTGGGAACCTGATTCCGGCCCTGCACGGGGAAACTGCGGTAGGCCAGGTCGCCAGCGCGCTTCTCTTCCTGGCACTGGCCGTCATCGTCTCGCGGATGGCGGTGCGCAAAGTAGAATAGAGGAGTGATTCGGCGGCTTATCCGAGTCCTCTTTCTCGCACTCCTTCTGGTCACCGTCGCGGATGGTCAGACGAACACTCGTCGTCTGACTACCGTGGACGCACTCCGGCAATATCCCGGCTTCTATCACCTGCAGAACGTACTCGTGCGTGGTGAGCTCGCCACCGAAGGCAACAGGATGTTCCTGCGCGCCGATGAACACGAAGTCCGTGTCTTCCTTGACGACGGCGTCAACACGCCGAACGGTGTCGTCGATGCTCGCGGCCTTTTTCTGGACGTGGGACGCCTCGAGGCTGGCGATCCTCGTGTCGGAAAGTTCAATGACGGTCGCGACCCGGACAAGTGGCCAAAGCCGGGTGAAGAGCTGATCGTTCGCGTCAGCGGAGTGGCCGACACGCAACCAGTCGCCGGCGCAACGGTCAAGTCGATCGCGATCGAACCGTGGCGATACGACGGTCAGACGGTCACCATCACGGGGAACTTTCGCGGACGCAATCTCTACGGGGACCTGCCCGGCGCGCCGGGCAAGAGCAAGTTCGACTTCGTCCTTCGCGGCACTGAAGGCGCTGTCTGGATCACAGATCTCAGACCGCAGGGAAAGGGATTCGACCTCGATATCAATCGCAGAGTCGATACCGATCGCTGGCTCGAGGTGACTGGCACTGTCGTGCGCGAGAAAAGTCTGGTGAGCTTGAAGGCCACTCGCGTGTCTCTGACCAAAGCACCCCAGGTAATCGCATCCGACGAGCCGAGCGCGCCGCCAGTTCCTCTGACGCCAATCGAGGTCGTGTTCAACTCGCCGACAGATGGAGAGACTGACGTCACTCCCTCAGCGCCAGTTCGCGTTCAGTTTTCGCGCGGGCTGAACGAGAGCTCGATTATGGGCAACATCCGCGTGAGCTATGTCGGGGTGGAAGGCGCGCTGGACTTCAAGTCGTCGTATGACGCAGCCAACCGCGCGATTGTGATCTCGTTCGCAAAGCCGCTGCAGCCATTTCGAACCGTCAAGGTGGAAGTCCTCGACGGCCTGAAGGGATTCGACGGCGCGCCGTTCAAGCCCTGGACAGTCACCTTCTCTGTTGGTGGTTAGCCGGTAACTCCCAAGGACCAATTCCCAACTCCCAAGGGCCTCGAGCTACTTGGGAGTTTTCTTTTGGGGGTTGGAGGTTGGGAATTGGGAGTTGACTAAGGAACAATCCGAAATCCAGTGAGTTGCTTGGCCGCCCCCTGCGTTACCTCGACCCCATAGTCGCCAGGCGCGAACGGAGCCAGCGTCGCGTCCACAACGATCCAGTGGAATGCTTCTGACGTGTCCGGGCGTTCCATCACTTGTACCGGAACGTTCAGCGGATTGCCTTTCCTATCCAGCAGGCGTGCCTTCACGGGATCGGACAGCGTAGTCGCGTACTCGAAACGCAATCGATCGCTTCGCTGGAATCGCGGATCTGCCGTGCGCCGGTGCTGAAGCCCGGTCGTCGGCCCACGACGCCACATCACCGCTTCGCCGAGCGTCATGTTCGGAGTGAGGACTACTCTCGCTGTATCACTCAACGACAGCGCACTGTCGGCGCTGGACGTAAGCCGCACGCGAACGGCGTATTCACCAGCAGGTAGGCCTCCCGAGTCGGGCACGGCAAAGCCGAACGGACCATCATCGGTCTTCACCTCCATCGTCCGCGACATCACTTCGCTGCCGTCAGAGGCAAGGATGACGACCTCCGCCTTGGCGGTCGCCGTCCAGGCCAACTCGCGCCTGGTTCTGTAGTCCAGTTCTCCGACGACCCAGAAAGCCCCTCCCGCAGGATCGCTTCCGGTGGCCTGGCGTGCCCACGAGGACGTACGGATGCGGAACTGCGAGCGCGCATTGAAACCGACGACGGGCGTGAGCGCGGTATTGAGTGTGTTCGACGCTTCCGTGGCCGCAGCACCGGCCGCACTGCTAATCAGTTCGTCTGCCGTCCGGCCTCTGTAACCTCGCCGGGCGCGCACTTTGACGCCAGGGCGCTTCACTCGAACCGTGATATTGCGGAATCGTCCGTCCAGCTTGGTGTTGGTGGAGTAGTAGCCGAACAGGTAGTACGAGGACACGTCATCGATGATGCGCTGCAGCATCGCGGCGACGTTGTTCGTGTTGATGATCGACGTTCCGTCGGTGTTGTCGGCCAGGAACCGGAGACCATCCTGTTTCACACGCAGGTTCGCCTGGTCCTCGCGAATCGGGGGCGGCGGGTTTGGGCCGATGTCGGAGTCGAACGCAACAAGCCCTCGCGCGTAGACCGGGTAGAACGTGACGTTGCCACGATTGGCGTCGTCTGTAATCTCCCTCAACCGCTGCGTGTGATCCATGTTGGCGAGCGCGACGCGGTCGGCTTCGCACTCGGCACGCGTGTCCGAAGACGTGCTCGTTCCGTTATCGGCCGGCGCCGGACGCGGCGTCCGCTTGAAGACGTCTTCAGGGCGAAGACGATTGCCGGGGGCGTCATTGGTCAGGTTGGCGTTCGGCTTGAACAGCTGCCAGCCTTCCGTGACAACGACGAGTGCCTTGCGCTCTTCGCGCACACCGGCGAGATGCACCATCAAGTCCGAGAGGGCGTCGAGTGACAGCTTCTCGCGGCGGCGCGCTTTCAGCTCGTCGACCATGCCGCCGGGGCCGTAGCACTGCTGGTACAACTCCTCCTTCGGATCGTCGTCCACGAGCCGGCCTTTTCGCCCCCACATCCACTGCGCCTGCATGATGTTGGAGATCACCGTGGTCTTGCGACCCAGCGTGATCTCGCTCGCACCCATTTCGGGCGTCATCAGCGCAACCATGTCGTCCGGCCCCAGCAACCGGTCGATGAACTTGATGAGCGGCAGCCGCATGTTGGACGAGCCTTCGATGGTCGTGTGATAGGTGTCCAGGAAGATCACGAACACCCTAGCGCGCCCTTCGGCGGCCATCTGGCGGCTCTGCTCGACTGTGTTGGGCTCGCGGCGCGACTCCTGCGCGCCGGCGGGCCGGACTTGAACGTGCTCGAACCCCTCGAGCTTCTGCGGTACGTTGTCCTCGAGTACTTCTACTTCCTCAGCAGTCAGATCCTCGATGCTCTTGCCGTCGACGCTGGCGTACATGTCCACGCGGACATAGTTCGCGCCGGTTCGGAATGTCGGCTGGTCCTGTGCCTGCAGGACGATTGCCGTCAGCACGAAGAATGAGACAAAACAGAGTCGAGACACAGGTACCCCGACGGCAGGTTGGCAACTGGAAGTCTACTCCAACATGCCCTGAATCTCTGTTCGTACGCGGGCGATCAACGCATCGCGGTCGGCCATAGTCAACCCGGCCGTGGGAATGGGCGAACCGACGCGCACAGTCACCATGACCGGCTGCACGAACGCACTGCCTTTCCGCATGGCGTTGCGGCCGCCGTGCACCGCGACGGGCACGATTGGCACTTGTGCTTCGATCGCCATGATGAACCCGCCCTTCTTGAAGGGCAGGAGTTGACCCGTACGGCTGCGCGTTCCTTCCGGAAAGATGAGGAACGAATTGCCTGCCTTGAGCGACTCCGCGCCGCGCGAGATCGCAGCCAGACTCTTGTCCCGATCGCCTCGTTCGACCGGGACGAACCCGCCGACATCGAAGACTGTGCCCATCAGTGGAAAGCGGCGAAGCTCCGCCTTGTACAGAACGCGAAGCCGGGGATGGAGGGACTTGAACAGGACTGGGGGATCGACGTTGCTCTCGTGATTCGAGCAGAACACCACGGCAGCTGAGGGCACATTCTCAGCCCCCGTCAGTCGATACTTGATCCCGGCAAGCGCCAGCGCGAGCCATACGCCCAGGTGCCCCAGCGCGTACATGCCCCCCTCCCACCGAAGGACTCCGCCGATGACGAGGGCAACCGGGCCAACGACCAGGATGTAGACAGTGATCAGGAAGTAGGCAATGACCGACCGAACGGCATTCATCATCGACGCGGCTAACGATAATCGGATACGGCGGTACAAAAAAACGCCCGGACTGGCGGTCCGGGCGGGAAAAAGGCTATCGACGAAACAGTGACTAGGATGCGCGGGCTCGTCGAGCGGCTGCGGCGGTGGCCACGACCATCGGTGCTTTGACCGCCTTCACCACCTTGGCACGTGCGGTGGCTCGGGCGACATTGCGCGCCTTCACGACGAAGCACTTCTCGAGTGCGCCATCGACTCTCGTCTCGATGTCGGGTGCCTTCTCGCGCATCACCTCGGAGACCTCCGAGATAATGAGCGCCTTGGCCCGATCGAGCATGCGCTTCTCGCGGAACGACAGGCTCTTCGACTTGCTCAGGAACGTCAGGCTCTTGAGCACGTCGGCCATGTCGTAAATCGAACCGGTGCGCATCTTGTCGGAGTTATCCTTGAATCGTCCCTTCCAGTTCTGGTGGTTGTCGATCTTCCCGTCACTCAGCAAGGTGAACAGTCGCTCGACTTCTTCATCCGTAATGGCTTTGCGTAACCCTACGTTGTCGACATTGGCGACGGGCACGAGCACCGTCGTGTCGTTAGAGACGATACGCAGATGAAAGAATCCGCAAGTGGTTCCGAGGATCGTTTTTTCCTCAACTCGTTCGACGATGCCGAGCCCATGATTCGGGTAGATGACCTTGTCACCAAGCTGGAATGTCACGTTTCCCCCGTTGCAGGAAGGTTTGTAGTAGCAGTTCTTACGCCGGGAACAGCACCCACGAGTATAGCCCACCCGCCCCAACAGAATCAACGGAAAATGCCCGAAAAACACCGCATTTTGGCACTTTAGACCCGGCAAATGCCCGTTGAGCGGCAGACTTCCGTGCAGCCTCCCGCGACCCCCCGTGGCTAAATCGTTCCTGCTTCAGGACTTGACCAAGATACGGCGATCGGGCTTCCAGCTGTCTCCCTGAGAGTACAATCCGCGCGTGCACAGAGTTGGAAGACCTGAACTCCTGCTCACGGCTGTGCTTACAGCCATCGCGCTGATGCTCCAATCGTCGGTCGCGGCACAGAGTCGAAACCTCGCACCGTACGTGCCGACACCAACCGATGTCGTCGAGCGAATGCTCACGCTCGCGAAGGTCGGACCGCGCGATGTGGTCTACGACCTCGGATGCGGCGACGGGCGAATCGTCATCACGGCCGCGCAGAAGTTCGGCGCACGAGGCGTTGGCGTGGACATCGACGCGAACTTGATCAACCAGGCGGAAGCCAACGCCAAAGCGGCTGGCGTGGATCGACGAGTGAAGTTTCTGGTCCAGGATGCGATGACCGTCGATGTGTCGGATGCGACAGTCGTGACGCTCTATCTGCTGTCGGCGTCAAATGTGAAGCTTCGTCCGATCCTCACGCGACAATTGCGTCGCGGTTCGCGAATCGTCTCCCACAGTTTTGCGATGGGCGATTGGGAACCGGAGGTCGTCGATACGTTCCGAGATGCGAATGGCACCTCGCGAACGCTGTATCTCTGGACGACCGACGGGAAAACAAGACCGTGATAACTCCCAATTCCCAAATTCCAAATTCCCAACTTGGGAGTTGGCGTCTTGGGAGTTCCGTCAGGCGCGCGCCATTGCGAGCTCGACGATCTCTTCGACAAGCTGCGGGTAGTTGCGTCCAGACTTGCGGGCGGCCATCGCGAATTCAGCTTTCGAGCTGAGCCAGGGGTTCGGG
>Ga0315912_10002785_pt1 | contig 18114 bp, 16 predicted proteins | sample VfabasoilMG_FD_204469 | JGI IMG/M metagenome (GOLD analysis project Ga0315912, IMG submission 204469) | Garden soil microbial communities collected in Santa Monica, California, United States - V. faba soil | ecosystem: Environmental > Terrestrial > Soil > Garden | place: USA: California...
TGCTGTCCCGCCATGACAACCCCGAGCCGGTCACCCAACTGGTCGGCCAGGCTCTGGCGCTCACTGCCGGCCTGGCCACGGCCCTGAAGTACCGCGGTTCCTTCAGCCTGCAGGCGAAGGGGGACGGCCCGGTGCGCATGCTGCTGGCGGACTGCACGGATACGGGCGAACTGCGCGGCCATGCCGGCCTTCGGGCGGAGAAGCTTTCCGACCTGATGGCGGTGATTCCCGATCCCACCGCCGCCGCCCTGCTGGGCAAGGGTCACCTGGCCTTTACCGTGGACCAGGGGCCGGACATGGACCGTCACCAGGGCATCGTCTCCATCACTGGGGAAAGCCTGGCCGACATGGCGTTGCACTATTTCCGCACCTCGGAACAGCTGCGCTGCAAGGTCCAGCTTGCCTGCGCGAAGGGCGAAAATGGCTGGCGCGCTGGCGCCATGATCCTGGAACGTGTCGCCGGAGAGGGCGGTTTGGACCCCGACCTGCTGGACGATGAACTGGAGGAAGCCTGGAACACCGCCACGGTCCTGGCCGGCACCCTGACGGACGACGAATTGCTGGACGACAGCATCGCCCCGGAACACCTCCTGTACCGGCTGTTCCACCTGGAAGGTGTAGCCGTGGATCGCGCTCGGGCCCTGTCCTACGGCTGCCGCTGCTCCCGCGCGCGCCTCGCCGGCATCCTGCAAGGGTTTCCGGAGGATGACCTGGACCACATGGCTATCGACGGGACGATCACCATGACCTGCGAGTTCTGCAACCACGACTTCCGCTTCGCCCGGGCGGACGCGCGGGGCGGCCAGAACAGCGGTTGACCGACCTGCCCGCGCGGCGGGCAGAACCTGCCCCCGGCCCGGGTCCGTGGCGCAAGGAATGACCAATCTCAATTCTCTGCCCGGGAAACGCGGCATTCTTGCCGCTCGTTGGTTGATTCCCGCGCCGGAAATCGACATGGTGCTGGCCAACGGCAGGGGGCAACCCTGCCATGTGCAATTCCGGGGACTAGGAGTACCAAAACAATGTCGGCAACAGCAACCAAATGGCTGGGCGGTATGGCGGCTTGCATGCTGCTGGCGGCCGGCTTTACCACCACCGCGGCCGCACAGGGCACCGGTTCCGCCACAATCGATGCGGTGCGCCAGCGCGGGGAAGTCCGCTGCGGCGTCTCCGGCCAGACCGCCGGCTTCTCCCTGCCGGACAGCCAGGGCGTGATGCGTGGGCTGGACGCGGATTCCTGCCGCTGGGTTGCCGCCGCCGCGTTGGGCGACGCCAACAAGGTGAAGTTCGTGCCCACCACGCCGCAGAACCGTTTCACCGCCCTGCAGTCCGGCGAGATCGACGTATTGATCCGCTCCACCACCTGGACCCTGGGCCGCGAAGGCAACCTGGGCCTGATGTTCGCCTGGGTGAACTATTACGACGGCACCGGATTCCTGGTGAAGAAGTCCCTCGGTGTGAAGGCCGCGAAGGAGATGGACGGCGCGACGATCTGCGTGCAGCCCGGCACTTCCACTGAACTGGCGATCGCCGACTTCTACCGCGTCAACAACATCAAGTGGACGCCGATCCTGATCGCCGAGGTGGCGGAAATCCAGGCGGCCTTCATCTCCGGCCGCTGCGATGCCTACTCCACGGACGCCTCCGCCCTGGCCACGTTCCGTGCGACGCAGGGTGAGAAGAAGGACGACTACATCCTGCTGCCGGACATCATCAGCAAGGAACCGCTCGGCGTGATGGTGCGCAAGGGTGACGACAAGTGGTTCGATCTGGTGCGCTGGACCTTCATCGCCGCCGTCACCGCCGAGGAACTCGGCGTGACCAGCAAGAACATCGACACCTTCGCCGAAAGCAAGATCCCGGAGATCCGTCGCCTGCTCGGCCTGGAAGGCGAACTTGGCAAGGCGCTGGCCGTGGACCAGAAGTTCGGCGCCAACATCATCCGCCAGGTGGGTAACTTCGCCGAGGTATGGGACCGCAATATCACCCCGATGGGCGTGCCGCGCGGCATCAACAACCTGTGGACCAAGGGGGGCCTGCAATACGCGCCGCCGATGCGCTAAGGCGCATTGGCGAGCGGGAGTGCATCGGGCATGAGCGGCAGTTCCGGCACCCCGGTGCGCGCCCAGGAGCGTGTCCAGGGGCGCGCCATGCCGAAGCGAAAGATCCGGCTGCACTGGTCGGATCCGACGCTACGGTCCATTTTCTGGCAGGTCCTCATCGTCGGCGCCGTCGTCGGCATCGTCTGGTACCTGGTGGACAATACCAACCGGAACCTGGCGGCCCGCCGCATCGCCACCGGGTTCGACTTCCTGGGTCGCGTCGCCGGCATCCCGATCGGCGAATCCCTGCTGCCCTATGATCCGGCGAAGGATACATATGGGAAGGCCCTGATCATCGGCGTGCTGAACACGCTGCGCGTCGCGGTCATCGGCATCATCATCTCCACCCTGCTGGGCACGCTGATCGGCATCGGCCGGCTGTCCCGGAACTGGCTGCTGGCGAAGATCACGGCGGTGTATGTGGAGGTGATGCGGGACATCCCGCTGCTACTGCATTTGCTGTTCTGGTATTCGCTGCTGCAGGGCCTGCCCGGGCCGCGCAACGCGCTGCGCATCGGGGATGGCGTGTTCGTTTCCAACCGGGGCATCGAACTGCCGGCGCTGGTGTGGGAAACCGCGCACAGCTGGGCGTTGTTCACTTTCCTGCTCGGCTGCGTGGTCAGCTACGGTCTGGCTCGCCGGGCCGCAAAGCAGCAGGCGGATACTGGCGTGCGCCCGCAGACCTGGCCGCTGACCCTGGTGCTGCTGCTCGTGGCACCCATCGCGGTCTGGTTTGCCCAGGGTGCGCCCTTCGTCATCGAGTGGCCGGTGCTGCGCGGCTTCAATTTCCAGGGCGGCAACAAGATCAGCCCGGAATACGGCGCCTTGCTGATCGGCCTCGTCATCTACACGTCCGGCTTCATCGCGGAAATCGTGCGTTCCGGCATCCAGTCCGTGCCGCGCGGCCAGTGGGAAGCCGCCGGTGCGCTGGGCCTGCACCATGGCACGGTCCTGCGCCGCATCATCCTGCCGCAGGCCCTGCGCGTGATCATCCCCCCGATGACCAGCCAGTATCTGAACCTGACCAAGAACAGCTCCCTCGCCGTCGCCATCGGCTACCAGGATGTCGTCAGCATCGCCAACACGGTGCTGAACCAGACCGGCCAGGCGATCGAGGGCATCGCCTACATCATGGCGGTGTACCTGACGATCTCGCTGTCCATCAGCCTGTTCATGAACTGGTATAACGCGCGCGTCGCGCTGGTGGAGCGCTGAGACCATGAGCACCACCGTCGTCACCGCCTCGGGCGTTGAACATCGCGATGCGCCGCCGGCCAGCGTCTATGGCCCCTGGGCCTGGGTGAGGAACAACCTGTTCGGCACCTGGTGGTCCACTGCCATCACCCTGGCGTTGGGTTGGCTGCTCGTCACCGCCTTGTTCGACTTCGTTAGCTGGGGCCTGCTGAACGCGGTGTGGTCCGTACCCTCCGGCCCCACCGGGCCGGATACGGCCTTGTGCCGCGCCGCGCACGGCATGGGTGCCTGCTGGGCAGTGCTGCCGGAGAAATACCGCTTTATCCTGTTCGGCCGTTTCCCCTACGCGGAGCAATGGCGACCGGCGATCTGTGTCGGCCTGTTCATCCTGCTGTTCGCCATTTCCGCCATGCGCCGCTTCTGGCGCAAGGAACTCATCCTGGTCTGGGTGGTCATCCTCACCGCCATCGGTGTGTTGATGTGGGGCGGCGTGCTGGGCATGACCTATGTGCCGCAGGACGTATGGGGTGGGCTGCCGATCACCCTGATCCTGGCGACATTTGGTCTCGCCTTCGCCTTCCCGCTGTCCATCCTGGTCGCGCTCGGCCGGCGTTCCACCAAGCTGCCGGCGGTGCGCGTGCTGTGCGTGCTGTATGTGGAGCTGATCCGCGGCGTTCCGCTGATCTCCCTGCTGTTCATGGCCAGCGTGATGTTCCCGTTGTTCCTGCCGGAAGGCTTCAACATCGACAAACTGCTTCGCGCACAGGTCGCCATCATCCTGTTCGCCGGCGCCTACCTGGCGGAGGTGGTGCGCGGCGGCCTGCAGGCGCTGCCGCGTGGCCAGTATGAAGCCGCGGACGCGCTCGGCCTGAACTACTTCCAGAAAACCACGCAGATCATCCTGCCGCAGGCCCTGCGCCTGGTGATTCCGCCGCTGGTCTCCACCTTCATCGGCTTCTTCAAGGACACGTCGCTGGTGCTGATCATTGGCATCTTTGACCTGCTGACGGCGGGCAAGATCGCTGTGTCCGAACCGGCCTGGCAGGGCTTCGCGACTGAGGTCTACCTGACCCTGGCGGCGATCTATTTCTGCTTCTGCTACGCCATGTCGCGCTACAGCCGTGGGCTGGAAGCCGAATTCAATCGCACCCGCCGCGCATGAGGCACGACCCATGAGCCATACAGCCGCCTATCCACAGCCCGGCATTGGCGAGCCGGCCATCATCATGGACAAGGTGAACAAGTGGTACGGCAAGCACCACGTTCTGCGGGATGTCTCTCTCACCATCGGCCAGGGTGAGCGTGTCGTCGTCTGTGGCCCGTCCGGCTCCGGCAAGTCCACGCTGATCCGCTGCGTCAACCGCCTGGAACAGCACCAGGAAGGCCGCATCATCGTCGATGGCACGGAACTGTCGGACGACCTGCGCGCGCTGGACGAGATCCGCCGCGATGTCGGCATGGTGTTCCAGAGCTTCAACCTGTTCCCGCATCTGACGATCCTGGAAAACTGCACGCTTGCGCCGATCTGGGTGCACAAGATGCGCAAGGCCGCCGCCGAGGAACTGGCGATGAGCCTGCTGACCCGCGTGAAGATTCCTGAACAGGCGCACAAATTTCCCGGCCAGCTTTCGGGTGGCCAGCAACAGCGCGTTGCCATTGCCCGTGCGCTGTGCATGCGGCCCAAGATCATGCTGTTCGACGAACCCACCTCCGCCTTGGATCCCGAGATGATCAAGGAGGTGCTGGACGTGATGATCGAACTCGCCGAGTCCGGCATGACCATGGTGTGCGTGACGCACGAGATGGGCTTCGCCCGCCAGGTCGCCAATCGCGTCGTGTTCATGGACGCGGGTGAGATCGTGGAGCAAGGCACGCCGCGCGAGATGTTCGAGCACCCGCAGACTGACCGGCTGAAGCTGTTCCTCAGCCAGATCCTGCGCGGGCACTGAACGCCGGCATCACGACCGCTTGGTGAAGTCCACCAGGCCGACGAAGCCGGTTTCGCTGCCGAAGGCGAGATGGACGCCGTCCGGGCTCCATGCCAGTGCCGACATGGGGCCACGACCCGGTGCCGCGATCGGCAGGATGCGGCCGGACTGCACATCCGCCAGCACCACCACGCCATCGGCGAACCCGCCGGCGATGGCTTCCTGGATCGGATGCGCCAGGCAGACCGTGCAGGTGATGTCGTCCCCGCCCGCCAGTTCCGTCGGCGCCTTGCCCATCGGCCCGCCGCCGGTGAACGGCCAGATCACGATGGCATCCGACCCCGACGTGGCCAGCCACTTGCCGCCCTTGGTGAAGGACAGCGACGTGGTCTTGCCTGGGTAGCCGGACATGCGCATGTGCTGGTTGTCCGAAAGTCGCCAGCCGTGCAGGGCGTTTTCCTGCATGGACGTCATCACCGAATCCCCGTCCGGCGACATGGCGATGCAGATATGGCTGCCCTTCCATTCCAGCTTGCGCGGGCTGTCCGTCTTCGCCGCCACGAACCACAGGCTGGCGCCGTTGTAATGGCTGGCGGCGACGCGCTTGCCCTTGGCATCGAACACCAGGCCGGTGACGGAGGAGGGATGCTCCAGCGTCTTCAGTTTTTTGCCGGCATCGTCGAACAGATGCACCAGCTTGCCGACGGCGCAGGCCAGCAACCCCTTGCCGCGTTCCCCCGGCCAGGTAGCGACATGTTCCACCCAGCGGGAACCCGCATCGAAGATGGTGGAAACGGTGCCGTCTGCGCTGATGCGGCGGAACTTGCCGTCGTCCCCGCCGGTGACGAAGCCGCCCGGAATCACGTCCGGCGCCAGCGCCAGGATGGCGCCGCCATGCGCTTCCAGCGTCCGCCATTCGGTCCGGTTGGCCATGTCCACCAGCCGAATCGTGCCATCCCCCAGTGCGAAGCAGGCGCGGGAGGAGGTGCGGTCGAACGCGGCGGCGACGACGAAGGCGTCCAGGTTCTGCGTCACCCCGCGCTCGTCGAGGATGAAGTCCGGTTTGGCGGTGGTGGCGCTCATCGCTGTCAGCTCGCCTGACAGGCTTCGAAGCCGCGGCGCAGCTGCGGGCGGTTCAGATTGCGGCCGATGAAGACGATGCGGCTCTTGCGCTCCTCGCCCTTCCATGGGCCGATGAAATCGCCATCCGCAATCATGTGCACGGCCTGAAAGGCAAACCGCCGGTCATCCCCCTCGTAGGAGAGGATGCCCTTGGTGCGCAGCAAATCCTGGCCCTTCTGCGCCAGCAGATCGCCGATCCAGGCGTTGAAGCGTTCCGGGTCGAGCGGCCTGTCCACCTCGAAGCTCATGGAGGAGACGTCCTCGTTGTGCTCGTGCTCGTCGTCGCCCAGGAAGTCCGGGTGGCTTTCCAGCACGCGCTGCAGATCGAACGCGCCCTGGTCCAGCACGTCCGCAATGGGCAGGGATGCGCGCTCGGTGCGGTGAATGACGGCGAAGCGATTGATCTGGCGGATCAGGCGTTCGACCTCGGCGGCTTCCTCCGGCGTCACCAGGTCCATCTTGTTGAGGATGATGACGTCTGCGAAGGCGATCTGTTCGGCCGCCTCGGCGCTGTCGGCCAGGCGGGCCGGCAGGTGCTTGGCGTCTACCACCGTCACGATGGCGTCCAGCCTGGTGCGGGCCTTCACGTCTTCATCGACGAAGAAGGTCTGCGCCACCGGGGCGGGGTTCGCCAGGCCCGTGGTCTCGATGATGATGCCGTCGAACTTGTCGCGCCTCTTCATCAGACCGCCGACAATGCGGATCAGGTCCCCGCGCACGGTGCAGCAGATGCAGCCGTTGTTCATCTCGAACACTTCCTCGTCGGTATCCACGACAAGGTCGTTGTCCACGCCCAACTCGCCGAACTCGTTAATCACCACGGCGTATTTCTTGCCGTGCTCCTCGGAAAGGATGCGGTTCAGCAGCGTAGTCTTGCCGGCGCCGAGATAGCCGGTGAGCACGGTGACGGGCACCTGATCCTGTTGCGTGTCGGCCATTTTGGGGGTCTCCAATCGTTCGAGGCGGAATATAGGGGTGGGACAGGGGATTACCAATCCGCCAGGATTTCCCGGATCAGCGCGTTGAACACGCCGCCCATGCGCGGCAGGTCGTAGCGCCGTGCCTGCTCCAGTCCAGCCCCGGCCAGCGCGCCGCGCCGTGCCTCGTTCTGTGCCAGGGACAGGATCGCGGCGGCAAGCTCGTCCGGGTCCTCGGGGTCCGCGAACAGGGCGGCATTCCCCACCGCTTCCGGCAACCCGCCACGCCGTGCCGTCACCAGGGCGGCGCCGGAGGCCATCGCCTCTACCGCGGCCATGCCGAAGGGTTCCGCCCAGCGGCTGGGCATGGCGACGATGGCGGCCCGCGCGACCTCCGCCAGCACCTCCGCGTTGTCGCGGTAACCATGCATCACCACGCCGGCTGCCGCGGCCGCGGGGCGCAGGGCGGCGATGAACTCCGTGTCCGCCCCATCCTGCTGGAACCGGTCCGCGCCATACATCTCCGCCCGCCAGCCGGGCAGTTGTGGCAGGGCGCGGGCGCAGGCGGCGACGAACGTGTCCGCCCCCTTGTCTTTCGTGACGCGGCCGATGAACAGGATGCGCTTTTCCCGCGCCTCCGGGGGCAGGCGGGGGGGCAGGGTGATCAGGTCGATGCCGTTGGGAATGATGGCGATGGGCCGGCGCAAGGCGTCGTCCGGCACGCCATCGGTCATCCGCCCGACCAGGTAGCTGGTGGTGGACACCACGCAGGCGGCATGGCGCAGCAGCCAGGCGCGCTCCGCCGGGGTGCGGGCGCCCGCCATGTCCTGCGGGTCGTTGGCCAGGGCCAGGATCACCGGCAGCTTCGGGAAAGCACGGATCAGGTGCCGCGCGACCTCCGCCCGGTTGTAGACCTGCACCAGGGCCGGCTGTTCGCTCGCAATCACGCGCGCGGCACCGGCGGCGTAGCGCAGCGTGCGGGAGGAAAGGCGCCACCACGGCGCCGTGGCAGCCTGGTAGCGCACATCCGGATATAGCGGCCGCGGCTGCGGCACGCCGATCACCAGCGGTTCCAGCGCTGGGTCCCCGCCATCGCGTAGGGCAAGGGCGAACCGGTGCACCTTTATCCCGACCGCGCCCGTACGATTGGGCCCGAAGCCCTCCTTGGGCGGCAGCACGTAGGCTATCAGCCGGGGGGCGATGAGGCGGGGGGACGGCATCCGCCCCATGTAGCCCGCATGGAGCGGAAGCGGAATGCGGGGTAGGAAGGGAGAATGCTCCTCCGCCGGCTGTTCACCTTCGCGCTGCTCGTCATCATCGCCCTGAACCTGACCTGGTTGGTGGCCGCCGCCCTGGGAGCGGGTGAGTGGAGTGTGGGCAAGGCGCTGTTCCTGGCTGCTTTCATCGGCACCGTACCGTGGACCGCGCTGTGCGCGACCAACGCGCTGCTGGGCTTCCTGATCCTGATGTTTTCCCGCGATCCCGCCCGCTATGTGTTCGGCGTTGAGGACCGACTGCCCTTCCCCGGCCCGGTTCCGCGCACCGCCATCGCCGTAACCGTGCGCAACGAGGACATGGCAATCGTGCTGCCGCCGCTCCGCCGACTGCTGGATCGGCTCGATCGCTCCGGCCATGGCGACGCCTTTGCGCTGTTTGTCCTGTCGGATACGCAGGACCCGTCCTTGGCGGCGACCGAGGAAGCCGCCGTGACCGCCTTCCGCGATGCCGACCGCGACCCGGCGCGCATCCACTACCGCCGCCGCGCTCAAAACACGGGCTTCAAGGCGGGCAACGTGATGGACTTTCTGGACCATCATGCCGACGGCTTCGAATTATTCCTGGCGCTGGACGCGGATTCCGACATGTCGGCCGACGCCGTGCTGCGCATGGTCCGTGCTATGGCGGCTGACGAAAGACTGGCGATCGTCCAGCACCTGATCGTCGGACGCCCCGCTTCTTCGGCTTTCCCGCGCCTGTTCCAGTTCGGTATGCGCGCCGGCATGCGCACCTGGGCGACAGGCCAGGGCTGGTGGCAGGGCGATGACGGACCGTACTGGGGCCATAACGCGTTGATCCGCATCGCCCCGTTCCGGGAGGTGTGCAAGCTTCCTCGCCTGCCGGACGGTTCCGAAATCCTCTCCCATGACCAGGTGGAGGCGGCGCTGCTTGCCGGCGCCGGGTGGAGGGTGCGCGTGCTGCCGGACGAAGCCGGATCGGCCGAGGCCAACCCGCCCGCCCTGCCGGAATTCCTGCGCCGGGATGCGCGCTGGCTAGCGGGCAATCTGCAATACCGCCATCTGCTGGTGCTGCCGGGCTTCAAGCCGATGGGCCGCTGGCAGTTGGTGCAGGCCATCCTGCTGTTCGCCGGCGCGCCCCTTTACACGCTGATGCTGGTGCTGGCGGCCATGATGGCGGCCCTGGGCGAGCACGTGCCCGCTGGCGCCGCTTTCTGGGCCATCCTGGCCTGGCTGCTGGCCCTCTATGCCCCGAAGCTGCTGGGCTACGCCGAGGTGCTACTGAAGCCGGCTGAGCGCTATCGCTACGGCGACGGCCGCCGCTTCGCCCTGGGCGCGGCTCTGGAATGCGGCTTTACCCTGCTGCTGGATGCCGTCAGCAATGTCAGCAAGACGCTGGCGATCATCCGCCTCTCCCTGGGCATGAAGGAGGCCTGGACCCCACAGAACCGCGTCGACCGTGGCGTCGGCTGGGGCGAGGCGGCGCACATGCTGTGGCCGCATACACTGTTCGGCATGCTGTGCTTCATCGGCTTCGCCCTGGGTGGTGTGGTGTCTGTGCTGTGGGCACTGCCTCTGGCCGGCGGCCTGCTGCTGTCCATACCGTTATGCGTGCTGACAGCGGATCCCGAACTAGGCGATTGGCTGCGCGAACGCGAGATCGCCGCGATACCGGAGGAATTGTGATGCTCGACCGGGTACAGGCGGAAACGGATGCGCGGCAGTGGATCGACGCCTGGAACCGCCACGACCTGGACGCGGTGATGGCGCATTACGCGGAGGAGCTGGAATTCGTCTCGCCCCTGGTGGCGCGCCGCCTGGGCCGGGCAGATGGAACCATCCATCACAAGCAGGAGTTGCGTGCGTATTTCGCCGCGAGCCTGGGCCCGGACAGCGTGCTGCACTTCGACTTGCGCGGTGTGCTGGTGGGCGTGAATAGCGTCACCATCATGTACCGCAATCATCGTGGGCAGGATGTCGCGGAGACAGCATTTCCTGATGCAGCCGGGCGGATTGCGCGTGCCTATGTGCATCACGGGGGTTAGGCGCACCCAACCCCCGTGGCGCATGTCCGCTACTGCGTCTTGCGTGGATCATCCGCCGGATTGACGTAGGAAACACCTTGCGGGCCGGTGCCGTGCAACTGAAGCACGGTATCCTCCGTGAACCAGGCATAGTGCGTCATGTTCTTCGCCACGAACGAATAGCCTCCGGCCACCACCTTGGTGCCTTTGTCAGTGTCAAGCTTGTCACCGGTGCCGATGTTGAAGCTGCCGGAGAGCACCGTGACATTCTCATCGTTCGGGTGCGTGTGTGCCGCAATGCGGAAGCCGGCAGGCACTTTCAGCCGGACGATATAGGTGCCCGGCTTCGTGGGATCGCCGGTGACCACGGCCAGCTGCGCGCCTTTGGCGTAAGCGGCGGGCGCGGTCCAGCGCAGCGCGTCCGGCTGCACGGTGGCGTGGTGGTCGTGTGCGTTCGCGGTACCGGCGGACAATGTCGCGGCCAGCAGCGCCGTGGCGAGATGCATCTTGCACATGATGGGTTTCCTCATTGTCGGTTGTGGAATCAAGGAACGGTGATGACGGCTTCGAGGTATTCGCTTGGCACGATCAGTGAATCCTGGCCGCCGCGGTTCAACCGTCCCATCAGGTCGCGGATGTCGGCCTCCAGCGTGGCCTGGCCGGTGGCATCCAGTGCCGCGAATGCGCGATTGGTGGGGCCGTACCAGGTGCGGAATACATCCAGCCAATGGTCCGCGGACTTGTAGCGGAAATTGAAGTGCCGCTTCTCCGCCATCACGTGATGGCCGGGGAACAGTTCCTTCAGCCGCGCTTCCGTGCCCCACGCGGCGGGTGATTTCACACCGCCAGGTGGCGGCACGTGCTTGCCGATGGTCTTGAACAACTGGCCGATGAACCCGTCCGGCGTCCAGTTCGCCAGGCCGATGCGTCCGCCCTTGCGCACCACGCGGGAAAGTTCGGACGCGGCCGTTTCCTGGTCCGGCGTGAACATCACGCCAAAGGTGGAAAGCGCGACATCGAAGCTGGTATCCGCGAAGGGCAGGGCTTCCGCGTCCGCCACCTGGAATGTCACGGGCAGACGTTCTGCCATCGCGCGTTCCTTGCCGCGTTCCAGCAGGGCGGCCACATAGTCCGTGGAAGTGACCTGCGCGAATTGGCGCGCCGCGGCGAGCGTGGCATTGCCGTTCCCGGCGGCGACATCCAGCACGCGATCCCCGGCGCGGATATCCACCGTATCGCAAAGGCGTTCCCCGACGAGCTGCAGGGTGGTGCCGATGATGGCGTAGTCCCCGGCGGACCAGGTGGTATTCTGCTTGGCCTTGATGGCTGCGTAGTCCGGGGTGATGGTCACAGTGTCCATGTTTCTTGCTCCCGATTGGCGCGGACCGGCGGCCCGCGATGACCGGCAGTATTCATTCCGGAGAGCGTTCGTGCTTGAGTGCCGGGCGGGAATTGCCTAGGGGTTAGCTGTGGAAGACGGGGGGATTGTGTGGACGGGGCGGCATGACGTGGCGTTTCGACGCGTTCGAGATCGACGCTGACCGCTATGAGTTGCGGCGCGCCGGCGAGGTGGTGGCGGTGGAGCCGCTGGTGTTCGACCTGCTTCTGTTCCTGGTACGCAATCCGGGGCGCGTGGTGAGCCGCGATGACGTGGTGGCCCAGGTATGGAGCGGCCGCGCAGTGTCCGAGGCGACCATCTCCTCCGCCGTGAAATCGGTGCGGCGCGCGCTTGGGGACACCGGCGATAGCCAGAACTACATCCGTACAATCCGGGGGAGAGGGTTCGAATTTCGTGCCGATGTCACCAGGGCGGATGATGTCCCGTCGGCGTCCGCCGGGGGCGGCGCTCCGGCGCGCATCGCGCAGCCAACCGATACACGCCCCGTTGTCGCTGTTCTTCCCTTCACCAACCTGAGTGCGGAGGCCGATGAGTATTTCGCGGACGGGTTGACCGAGGACATCATCACCAACCTGTCTCGCTTCCGTGACGTCCTGGTTATCGGCATCTCCTCGGCCTTCCAGTTCAAGGGCAGGGCGCTGGACCTGGCGGAGGCGCGGGAGCGGCTGGGTGCCGGCTATTTCGTGCAGGGCAGCGTGCGCCGTGCCGGCGGGCGGGTGCGCATATCGACCCAACTCGTCGATGGCATGACCGGTGTGCAGCTATGGGGCGAACGCTACGACCGCGAGATGGGCGACCTGTTCGAGTTGCAGGACGAAGTAACACGCACCATCGCCGCCACGCTGGGCGTGACGATGCAGGATGTGGCGCTGCAGCGTGCCCTGACCAAAAACGCTGCGGCGCTCGATGCATATGACTGTTTGCTGCGCGCGCGCCGCTACACCCGGATGCTGAATGCGGAAGCGCACGCTGAGGCGCGTGACTTGCTGGAGAAGGCCGTGGAACTTGATCCGCTCTCCGCGGATGCCCATGCGCTGCTGGCGAATGTGTATCTGGGGGAACACCGCTTCGGCATGAACCCACGGCCGAACCCGATCGGCCGGGCAATAGTGCACGCCCTGGCGGCAACGCGACTGGATCCCCAGAATGCCTATGCGCATTGCTGGCTCGGCATCGTCCATTTCTTCAGGTTCGAGAACGAGAAGTTCGACTCGGAAACCCGCCTGGCCTTGCAGCTGAATCCGAACGATCCCGAGACGCTGGCCGATATCGGGCATTTCCTGGCCTTCGCGGGGGAGTTCGAGCGTGGCTTGGAGCTTTCCTTGCGGGCACGCCGGCTGAATCCGCTGCATCCAGGATGGTATTACTTTGCGTCCGTTCGCTGGAACTATAGCCGGCGCGACTACGCGGAAGCGGTGGCCGATGCGCGGCGCACCGGGATGGAGGACTTCTACTGGACCTGGATCTTCGTCGCCGCGGCGCATGGCCAGATGGGCGTGCCGGAGGCGAAGGAATCCCTGGCGCGCATGTTCGCGCTGAAGCCGGACTGTGATCCGCGCGCGGAACTGCGGAAGTGGAACGCAGCGCCGGACGACCTGGAACACGTGATGGAAGGCCTGCGGAAGGCGGGGCTGAAGGAGTAGCCGGTTCAGCACGGGCGGTAGGGATTCGATGTGGCCGGTGTGCAGCGGCGGGCCGCTGAAGCGGCTTTCCCCCTCGGCGAAGCGGGCACATCTCTCCGGGGCGCAGGATCATCGGATCCGGCACGAAATCGAAGTGGGTGGCGTATTGCGCCCAGCTCTTCACCGAATTGTCGGCGATGTGGAGATGGCCCATGGAACGGACTTCCGGCGTGCGAAAGTGGCAGGTCGGCGCGCGTAGATTGTGGTATTAAGTCAAAATATATCGCCGACGGGCATGCCGGGCGCTATGTCGCGCGTGGGCGGCCTGGCAGCATCCGCCGCAGCGTGTCGTCGCGCAGCAGCAGGTGGTGCAGCAGTGCCGCCACGGCGTGCATTCCGGCCAGAACGAGGATGGTATTGGCGGCCAGTTCATGCACTTCCCCCACCAGCCCGCGTAACCAGCGCGCGTCCGGCGCCGGGGCGGTGAACTGGAACAGCCCAAAGACGGAATCGCCGCGCACCCAGGCGTTCAGCGGCCCACCGATCACCAGGACCAGTAGCAGCGCATACAGCGCAAGGTGCATCAGCCCGCCCGCCCGGCCCATCCAGCCAGGTTCCGGTGGCGGAATGCGGTGGCGGGACAGGCGTCGCCAGGCCAGGCGCAACAGCACGATCACGAATAGGGATAATCCAAGCAGGATGTGGGAGGAGCGCATGGCACCGCGCAGCATGCTGTCGCGCGGAAATACATCGATCACCTGGCCGATGATCCAGAGCGCGGCAACCATGACCGCACTCAGCCAGTGCAGGGCGATCATGCCGCCATTGTAGCGGGATGGCGGGATATGCTCGGGCGCTGTCATCGTCCCATCAGCTTCTGCAATGGCACGGACCCGTCCGCCAATGCCGCTTCGTCCGGCTTTGCGCCGTTCTTGATCAGGGCCATGCCGGCACGCACCTCGCGCGGATTGTTGGCGGCGGTGACGCCGATCACGGCGCCCTCGGCATCTAGGTGCACGGCGCAGAATTCCGGGGTGGAGCGCACAATGGTGCGCGCGGCATCGGCCGGCAGTCCCGCGACCTGGAGGTTCACGCCGAGCTGGTCGGTCCAGAACCAGGGCATGTCGTCGTACGGCGTGGCATCGCCCAGCATCGCCTTGGCCACGGCGGTGGCGTGGTTCTGCGCGTGGCGCCATGTTTCCAGGCGCAGCACCTTGCCGAACAGGGGGTGCGGAAACGCGGTGACATCCCCGGCGGCGAAGATCGCGGGATCGGAGGTGCGGCCGTGCGCATCCACGACGATGCCGCCTTCCACCTTCAGCCCGGCGGCGGTTGCCAGCTCCGTGTTGCGGATGATGCCGATGCCGGCCAGCACCACATCGCCGTCCACCGTCTTGCCGTCGGAGAGCAGGACGTGGAATCGGTGGCCACGCTTCTCGATACCGGTCACGCCCTGGTCGAAGTGCAGCGCGATGCCGGCATGGCGGTGCAGGCCCTCCATGTAGCGCGCGCCCTCCGGCGACAGGGCGCGTCCCATGGCGCCGGGCGCCGCCTCCAGCACTGCCACCCCCGCGCCTCGCTGACGGGCTGAGGAGGCGACTTCAAGCCCGATGACGCCCGCGCCGACGCAGACGACCTGGTGGGCGTCATTGAGCGCCGCGCGGATGCAGCGGGCATCGTCGAGCGTGCGCAGCAACAGCGCCTGATCCCCGCCGGGCACGGGCAAGGGGCGCGCCCGACCACCGGTCGTGAGCAGCAGTTGGTCGTAGCCTTCGCTCGGCGCGCCGTTGTCCAGCAGCAGGCGGGCATTGGTGCGGTCGATTGCTTCCACCCGCGCGTTCGGGCGGAAGGTGATATCCAGTTCCGCGTAGCGCTCCGTCGTGTGGAAATGCACCGGTGGCGGCTCCTCCGCGGCCGTCAGCACGTTCTTGGACAGTGGCGGCCGGTCATACGGGCGCTCCGCCTCCTCTCCCAACAGCAGGATGCGGCCGGTGTAGCCGGACTGGCGCAGGGTCACGGCGGCCCAGCCGCCCGCCATTCCGGCGCCGATGATGACGATTTGACCAGGTCGGGATTGTTCGCTCATCCGCTCATAGAAGAACCACGGCGGGGTGGCTGGCAATCGTCTCCGGGTACCGGCATGCTGCCGTCACATTCACGGGATCAGGAGACGGACGAAATGGCGGGCTGGGTTAAGGTGGCCGCGGCGGCGGATATCGCGGAGGGCAACATGATGGGCGTTCGCATCGGCGAGCGCGAGGTGGCCGTATACCACCTGCCGGGCGGCGAATACCGCGCCACGGACAATATCTGCACCCATGAATACGCCCTGCTGACGGACGGCTGGCTGGAGAACGGCGAGATCGAGTGCCCGCTGCACGCCGGCAAGTTCGATGTGCGCACCGGCAAGGCCATGTGCGCCCCGTGTGACCGCGACCTTGCGGTTCTGGAAGTGAAGGTCGAGGGCGGCGACGTCCTGGTCAACGTACCCGGTTGAGCGATGGGGCTGAGGGACGGATCCAGCACATGACTGCCGGCGGCCCGATCGACTGCGACGTCCACCCTGGCGTCGCATCCCTGAACGCCATCCTGCCCTACCTGGACCCGATGTGGCAGGACATGGCGGAACGGCGCGGGATGGAGGAGCTGAACTCCATCTCCTACCCCTCCAATTCGCCGCTGACCGTGCGGGCGGACTGGCGCGGCGCCAACAACCGAGGGGCGTGCGATCCCGCCACCCTGGCACGGCACTGCCTGGAACCGTTCGGGACCAGCACGGCGATCCTCAACTGCCTGTATGGCGTGCAGTTGTTCTACAGCGAGGACCTGGGCCGTGCCTTCGCCCGCGCGGTGAACGACTGGATCCGGGCCGAGTGGCTGGACAAGGACGACCGCCTGCGCGCCTCCATCGTGCTGCCGGTGCAGAACGTGGATTTCGCGGTGGAGGAGATCGAGCGCCTCGCCGGCGATAAGCGCTTCGTTTCCGTGCTGCTGCTGATTTCCGGGGACGTCACGCCCGGCCGTCGCAGCCAGTGGCCCATCTACCAGGCCGCGGTGCGCCACGGCCTGCCGGTCACGTTCCATGCCGGCTCCAACTACCGCAGCCCGCCTTCCGCCATCGGCTGGACCAGCTTCTACAATGAGGACTACATCAACCAGGCCACCGCGTTCCAGACCGGCCTGACCTCCCTCATCGCCGAGGGCGCCTTCACCAAGATTCCCGACCTGAAGGTGGTATTCCTCGAGTCCGGCTTCACCTGGCTACCCGGCTACCTTTGGCGCCTGACGAAATTCTGGCGCGGCACCCGCCAGGAACTGCCCTGGGTGACGGAGCCGCCGGCGCATTATGTGCGGGAAAACGTGCGCTTCAGCCTGCAGCCGTTCGACGCCCCGCCCGATGCGGCCGAGGTCGAACGTTTCATGAATCTGGTGGAGTCCGAGGAGCTTCTGCTATTCTCCACCGACTATCCGCACTGGCAGTTCGATGGCACCGCGGCGATGCCCGCCTGCCTCTCGCCCGGCCTGGTGCGCAAGATCACGCGTGACAATCCGCTGGCCACGTACGCCAGGTTGCCCCAGTTGGCTTGAAGGAAAAAGTCGCATGAACGTCGAAGTCCTGGCCCGCTCGGGCGTCGCGCCGCAAGCCTCCACGCGGCTGATGATTGCCGATGGCGACATCCATCCGCGCCCTGCCAAGGCGTCGGACCTGTATCCCTGGCTGGCGAAGCAGTGGCAGGAAATCTTCGAAACGTTCGGCGGCCGTGCCCGCCACGGTTGGGAAAAGGGCTCGCCCTACCCGAAGATGCAGCCCATGGCCTCCCGCCGGGACACGTGGCCGGCCAGCGGCGGCGGCCCGGCCAGCGACCTGACCATGCTTCGGGAACAGCTGCTGGACCTGCATAATGTCGAACTCGGCATCATGAACCCGCTCAGCCCGTCCGGGCAGGGCTTCCAGAACACGGACATGTCCATCGCCGTGACGCGCGCGGTGAACGAATGGCAGGTTGCCGCCTGGGCCTCCCAGGAACCGCGTCTCAAGGCCTCCGTGGTGGTGCCGTATGAGGACGGCGTGGCGGCGGCGAAGGAAATCCGACACTGGGCCGGCAACAAGCACTTCGCCCAGGTGCTGCTACTCTCCCGCACCAACGAACCGCTCGGCATGCGACGCTACTGGCCGATCTACGAGGCCGCGCAGGAAGCCGGCCTGCCGGTTGGCATCCACGCCTTCGGCTACGGCGGCACGCCCGTCACCAGTTCGGGCTGGGCGTCCTACTACTGTGAGGAAATGGTCGGCCACGCGGTCTGCGCGCAGTCGGGCCTCATCTCCATGGTCATGGAAGGCGTGTTCGAGCGCTTCCCCAAGCTGAAGGTGATCTCCATCGAAGCCGGTGTGTCCTGGGCGCCGGCGCTGATGTGGCGGCTGGACGCGCAGTGGAAGAAGCTGAAGGCGGAAACGCCGCACCTCAAGCTGCTCCCCTCCGACTACCTGCGCCGCCAGGTGTGGTGGACCACACAGCCGATCGAGGAGCCGGAGCCGCGCGAAAAGCTGGCCGAGATGATCGACTTCCTCG
>Ga0315912_10002786_pt1 | contig 18112 bp, 18 predicted proteins | sample VfabasoilMG_FD_204469 | JGI IMG/M metagenome (GOLD analysis project Ga0315912, IMG submission 204469) | Garden soil microbial communities collected in Santa Monica, California, United States - V. faba soil | ecosystem: Environmental > Terrestrial > Soil > Garden | place: USA: California...
CGGGCCGCGCCAATGTTCCCCTATTTGGCCTTGCTCCGGGTGGGGTTTGCCCTGCCACGACCGTTGCCGGCCGAGCGGTGCGCTCTTACCGCACCATTTCACCCTTACCCCTTTCGGGGCGGTATATTTTCTGTGGCACTGTCCGTCGGCTCGCGCCGCCCAGGAGTTGCCTGGCACCCTGCCCTGTGGAGCCCGGACTTTCCTCTCCGCGAACGGAGCGATTGCCCGGCCGGCTCCCGCCCCGCCATTGGAAAGCAAAACTCCGCGGGTGGAAAGCGGAAAGTCAGTCCTCGTCGCGACCGCGCAGTTCGAGCGCCAGCGCGTAGAGTTCCTTTCGCCCGCGTCCGGTCAGTTCCGCCGCCACCGCGGCCGCGTCCCTGACCGACAGGTGTTCCAGCAGGACACCGAGCACGCGCTTCGATTCCGCGGCATCCGCCGCGGCCGCGGCGGCGCCTTCGATGACGACCACGAATTCGCCCTTGCGCTGATCCGGATCGGCGCGCAACCACTCGAGCAGTTTGCCGAGACCGTCGCGGCGGATCGTTTCGAAGCGCTTGGTGAGTTCGCGCGCGATCGCCGCCTGTCGAGCGGCGCCGAACACGGCGGCGAGATCCTCGAGCGCCGCCTCGATGCGATGCGGCGCCTCGTAGAACACCAGCGTCCGTGTATCCGCGGCGAGCCGCTCGAGACGCGCGCGCCGTTGCGCGGCCGCAGCCGGCAGATAACCTTCGAAACCGAATCGATCCACGCCGAGTCCGCACACCGACAGCGCGGCCAGCATCGCCGAGGGGCCGGGAACCGGCGCAATCGGGATCCCGGCATCGTGCGCGGCCACGACGAGGCGGTAGCCGGGATCGCTGATCAGCGGCGTGCCGGCGTCGCTGATCAGGGCAATGCTGGCGCCCCGCTGCAACTGTTCGATCAGATCCACGGTCGCCTCGCGCTCGTTGAATTCGTGGTAGGCGCGGAGCGGCTTGTCGATGCCACGCTCGCGGAGCAGCACCTGGCTGTGCCGCGTGTCCTCGGCGGCGATCAAGTCCACCTCGGCGAGAATGCGTGCCGCGCGCGGACTCAGGTCCTCGAGGTTGCCGATCGGCGTCGCAACGACGTAGAGCGTTCCCGGTTTCGTTGACACGTCAAACTTGCCTTCGCTAGGCTGGTCCAAGCTACGTCCGCACCCGCCGGACATCGTCCGACCAGCGCACCCACCCATGCCGATCTCCCATTCGCTGCGGTCTTCCACCCGCCCTTCGCGCCCCTCCGCGACCGGCCCCGCACACCCGGCGGCAGTGGCGGCGCTGGCCCTGCTGGCGATCCTGTATGTGAATGCCTGCACACCGGGAGCGGCCCGTCCGGCGGCCCAGTCCGGGCCGGACCACCTCGCGACCGAACTCGAATCCCGGAGCGATTTCAGGGCAGCGGCGGCGGAATACCTGCGGCTCGCGGAATTGTACCCGGATCGCGGCGCCGGCTATCGGCTGAGCGCCGCCGCCAACCTGCTCGATGCCGGCGACGCGGCGGGTGCGAGGGTGGTCCTCGACCCGATCGATGAACGGTTGGGCCGTGTCGACGCGCTGTACCGGAACATCCTGCGGGCACGTTTCGAACTCGAAGACGGCCGGCCGGCGGAAGCACTGGCGCTGGCGCCCGTGGACACCGGATCCGCGCCGGTCGCGCTGCGGGCGCGGGCAAGCTCCGTGCGCGCCGAGGCTTTCGAGATGAGCGGCGACCTGGTGGCCGCGTCGAAGGAGCGCGTGATCCTCGCCGGATTTCCGCGCAGCGAGGCCGCCGAGCGGGAGAACCTGCTGCGCCTCTGGTCGAATCTCAACGGCGCCGGCGAGGAGCGGCTGGCGGCGGAACCCGCCGCGGACGGCGAGTTCTCGAGCTGGGTGCAACTGGCGCTGCTGAACCTCCGCTCGGGATCGAATCCCGATCGGCTGCGTGCGGAACTCGCCGCCTGGATGGAGGCAAATCCCGCGCATCCGGCGGTGCCGCTGATCACGGACGCGGTACTGGCGCAGAGCCGCCGTTTCGAATCCGCGCCGAAGCAGCTTGCCCTGCTGCTGCCGCTCACGGGACAGTACGCGAACGCGGGCGCCGCCGTCCGCGACGGCGTGCTCGCCGCCTGGTACCGGGATCCCGCGTTCCGCCCGCGGATCCGCGTATACGACGCGAATTCCCTGAACGTCGTCGATCGCTACCGCGAGGCAATCGCCGACGGCGCGCAGTTCGTGATCGGACCGCTGGAGAAGACCGCGATCTCGAAACTGGTCGAGGCCTCGATCATTTCCGTTCCCACGCTGGCGCTGAACCGCCTCGACGGTCCGGCGGGCGACGAGCGCATGCGTGCGCCCGGCGCCGCGATCCCCAACCTGATCCAGTACGGGCTCACGCCCGAGGACGAGGCGCGCCAGGCCGCCCAGCGCGCGCTGTTCGACGGGCGCGCGCGGGCGCTGGTACTCGCGCCGGCGAACGAATGGGGCCGGCGCCTCGCGCGGGCCTTCGAGGATGAGTGGCAATCGCTGGGCGGCACGGTCATGGAGCAGGTCTTCTACGAACCCGCCCTCAACGACTTCCAGGAAGTCGCCGCGGAACTGCTGAACGTCGACAGCAGCGAATCGCGCGCCCGCCAGCTGCGCGAACGGCTCGGCCGGCGGATCGAGTACGGTGCGCGCCTGCGCGAGGACGCGGACATGGTGTTCATGGCGGCCGTGCCGGTGGCGGCGCGCCAGATCCTGCCGCAGTTCCGCTTCTACGGCGCCGATGACCTGCCCGTCTACGGTTCCTCCCACGCCTACACCGGGAACCTGAACCCGGCGCTGGACGCCGACATGAACGGCCTGCTGTTCCCGGACATGCCGTGGGTACTGGAACCCGGCGACGAGATCGAGCAGGCCGCGAACCGGAACTGGTCGTCGCGCTCGTCGAGCTTCCGGCGCCTGTATGCCTTCGGCGTCGACGCGCTGCGCCTCATTCCCGAGCTGGGCCGCCTGTCGACCCAGCCGGGTGCGATGTTCGCGGGAGCCACGGGCCGGCTCCTCATCGATCGGAACGCCGTCGTGCAGAGACGGCTCACCTGGGCCCGCATCATCGAGGGCGCTCCCCGCCTCATCGACGGGGACGCGGGCGGCTGACACCGGACGAGCCGGGTCGAAGCGGACGGGACGCGGAACTCGCCGCGTGCCGGCATCTCGAGAATCACGGGCTGAAACTGCTCGCGCGCAACTACCGGACGCGGCGCGGCGAAATCGATCTGATCATGCAGGACGGCGAAGTGATCGTGTTCACCGAAGTGCGATCGCGCGCGCATGCCCGCTTCCTGCATCCGGCGCTCAGCGTGGATGCGCGCAAGCGCGCACGGCTGATCCTCGCCGCGCAGCACTACCTGCAGCACGCGCGAGTACTCGACTCCGCCGCGTGCCGCTTCGACGTCGTCTCGGTAATCGGCGACCGGAAAATCGAGTGGATCAAGGGTGCGTTTGAGGCATAATGCGACCGAGTCCCGCGGTATTGTTCCCGTCATGGATCCCGTTCAGCGCGTCAAGGACAACTTCAACGAAAGCATTCAGGTCAAGACCGATTCGGTCGACAGGCTGGCGCCGCTCATCGCCGCGGCCGCCGAACTGATGACCAGTTGCCTCCTGAACGAGTGCAAGATCCTGGCCTGCGGCAACGGCGGCTCCGCCGCGGACGCGCAGCACTTCTCCGCAGAGATGCTGAACCGCTTCGAGATGGAGCGCCCGGGCCTGCCGGCCATCTCGCTGACGACCGACTCCTCGACGCTGACCTCGATCAGCAACGACTACCAGTTCGCGGATATCTTCTCGAAACAGATCCGCGCGCTCGGCAGACCGGGCGACGTTCTGCTTGCGATCAGCACCAGCGGCGAGTCGCACAACGTCATCCACGCGATCGACGCGGCCCACGAGCGGGAGATGAAAATCGTCGCGCTGACCGGCCGCGAGGGCGGCCAGATCGCCGACCTCATGCAGGCCGGCGACATCGAAATCCGGATCCCGAGCTGGTCCACCGCCCGGATCCAGGAGGTGCACATCATGGTTCTGCATTGTCTGTGCGATCTCATCGACCACAGGTTGCTTGGAGTGGAGGCCTGAATATGCGAACTCAAACGATCCGTCTCGCCGTCATTCTTCCGGTCATCGCGGTTCTGCAGGGATGCGTCGCCGTCGCCGCGGGCGGCGCCGCCGCGGGCGCAGCCTCGGTCGTCGACCGCCGCAGCGCCGGCACAATGGTCGAGGACGAAACCATAGAGCTGAAGGCGCGGAAGGCGATCGTCGGCGACAAGGAACTGGACCAGAAATCCCACCTGAACGTCACGAGCTACAACACGCACCTGCTGCTCACGGGCGAAACGCCCAGCGAGGAACTGAAGGTCCGCGCCGAGGAGCGGGTTTCAAAAGTTCCGAAGGTGACACGCGTCTACAACGAGATCACGGTCGGCGCGCCGAGCTCGGTGATGACCCGCAGCAGCGACACGCTGATCACGTCCAAGGTGAAGACGAAGCTGGCCGCCGACGAACATATCGACGCCGTGGCCGTGAAGGTCGTCACCGAGAACGGCGTGGTTTACCTGATGGGGCTGCTGACGCACGCGGAGGCCGATCGCGCCACCGAGGTCGCGCGCAAGACCGGCGGCGTGCAGAAGGTGGTCAAGCTGATCCAGTACACCGACTGAGTCTGTAGGGCCGGATTCATCCGGCCATCTTCTCCGGAATCGCGCCGGGGATGTGGCGGGCTGAAGCCCGCCCTACAGAAGATTCCGGAACGGTTCCCGTTGTTCAGGAAGAACCCAGTTCGCGCTCGTGTTCCGAGAGGCTCAGGCGGAACGCCGGCCGCGTGAACAGGCGCTCGGCGTAGCGCGCCAGCACCCGGGCGGAAGCCGGCAGCTTGACGCCGTAGTGATCGATCCGCCACAGCAGCGGGCACAGGCAGCAGTCCACCAGCGAGTATTCCTCCGACATGAAATAGGGGCTCTGGCTGAACGCCGGTGCCAGCGCAGTCAGGTGATCGCGCAGGTTTTTCCTCAGCGCCGCCATCGAACCGTCGCCGCCCCGGTCCATGTCGTCGCAGATGCTGAACAGATCGCGGCCGATGCGGTAGCGGAGCTGGCGGTTGTTGGCACGGGCCACCGGATCGACGGGCATCAGCGGCGGGTGCGGAAACCGCTCGTCGAGATACTCCATGATGATCTGCGCGTCGTAGAGCACGAGGTCGCGATCGACCAGCGTCAGCACGGAGTTGTACGGGTTCAGCTCCGCCAGTTCCTCCGGCCGCTCGTCGCCGTCGACGTAGTTGATCTCGACGTTGATGTCCTTCTCGGCGAGCACTATGCGAACGGCGTGCCCGAGTGGACTGATGCTATCCGTGTAGAGAACCATCGATGGCTGCCTCGGGGTCGGACCGGCCGCCCCTTCGAAGACGAATCCGCGGGCCCGCGTCGACCCGGAATTTCAGTGAACGTCCTTCCAGTACTCGCGCTTCAGCAGATACACGACGGACAGCAGCACGAGCAGGTACGCGATCACCCAGATGCCGATCTTCTCGCGCTTGAGCTTGATCGGCTCGCCCAGGTAGACGAGGAAATTGACCAGGTCGCGCACCGTCCGCTCGTAACCCGCGGCGTCCAGCTTGCCGGGCGTCAGCTGCTCGAACCCGTCGAAAACTTTCACCGGCTTGCCGTCGGCGCCGGGTTCGTCCCGGTAGACCGCGCGCTGCCATCCCTGCAGTTCCCACAGCACGTGCGGCATGGCGACGTCGCGGAAAGCGATGTTGTTCACACCGGTCGGACGCGCGGGATCGCGGTAGAAGGTCATGAAATAGGTGTACAACCAGTCGTCGCCGCGCGCGCGCGCCGTCACCGACAGATCCGGCGGCGCGACGCCGAACCATTTTTCGGCCTCGGCCGGGTCCATCGCCACCGTCATCGTTTCGCCCGGCTTGTCGGTGCCGAACATGAGGTTGGTCTTCAGCACGGACTCCGGGATGCCGAGATCGCGACCGACGCGGTTGAAGCGCATGTACGCGGCGGAATGGCAGCTCATGCAATAGTTGACGAAGATGCGCGCGCCGCGCTGAAGGGATGCCTCGTCGGACAGGTCCGCGTTGTAATGCATCAGGCCGCCGGTCTTGGCGGATGCCGCCGGCGCCGCGATCAGGCACAGCAATACGAGGATCGCGCGGAACATCAGCCGGTCACCCGGTCCGGCACCGGCCGGTCCGTGTCGTTCGCCGTGTAAACCGGCATGAGCAGGAAGAACGCGAAGTAGAGGACCGAGCACACGCGCGCCATCAGCGTGAACGTCGGCGTCGGCGGCTGCATGCCGAGCCAGCCGAGCGTGAGAAAGCACACGGTGAACACGCCGAGCGCCGTGCGGTACTTCCACCCGCGGTAGCGGATCGACTTCACGGGACTGCGATCCAGCCAGGGCAGGAAGAAGAACAGCATCGTCGCCGCGCCCATCGCCAGCACGCCGCCGAGCTGGTTCGGGACCGCCCGCAGGATGGCGTAGAAGGGCGTGAAGTACCACACCGGCGCGATGTGCTCCGGCGTCTTCAGCGGATCGGCCGGGACGAAGTTGGCGTGTTCGAGGAAGTACCCGCCCATTTCCGGGATGAAGAACACGACAATGAAGAACAGGATCAGAAACAGGATCGCGATCACCATGTCCTTCACCGTGTAATAGGGGTGCAGCGGAATGCCGTCCAGCGGCACGCCGTTCGCGTCCTTGTGCTTCTTGATCTCGACGCCGTCCGGGTTGTTGGACCCGACCTCGTGCAACGCGAGCAGGTGCGCTCCGACCAGGCCGCAGAGCACCAGCGGGAAGGCGATGACGTGGAATGCGAAGAAGCGGTTCAGCGTGACGTCGGAGACCACGAAGTCGCCGCGGATCCAGAGCGCGAGATCGTCGCCGATGATCGGCAGCGCCCCGAATAAGGAGATGATCACCTGCGCGCCCCAGTAGGACATCTGGCCCCACGGCAACAGGTAGCCGAAGAACGCCTCGCCCATGAGCGTGAGGTAGATCAGCATGCCGAAGATCCAGAGCAGTTCGCGCGGCTTCTTGTAGGAACCGTACAGCAACGCCCGGTACATGTGCAGGTAGACAACGATGAAAAACGCGGAGGCGCCGGTCGAATGCATGTAGCGGATCCACCAGCCCCACTCGACGTCGCGCATGATGTACTCGACGGACGCAAATGCGAGGTCTGCCGCGGGCTTGTAGTTCATCGTCAGCCAGATGCCGGTGACGATTTGGATGCCGAACACCATCAATGCCAGCGAGCCGAAGAAATACCAGAGATTGAAGTTCTTCGGCGCGTAGTACTTCGCCATGTGCTCGTTCCAGCTCTTCGTGAGCGGGAAGCGGGCATCGACCCAGTCGCGCAGCCCTGTAAGGGCCTTGACGACGGTGCTCATGTATTCACCGCGGAATCGTCGCCGATCAGCACCCGCGACTCGCTCAGGTACTGGTGCGGCGGCACGAGGAGGTTGGCCGGTGCGGGCACGTCCTTGAAGACGCGGCCTGCGAGATCGAAGCGACTGCCGTGGCACGGGCAGAAGAAACCGCCCTTCCAGGTCGACGGCAGGCCGTGCGCGTCCGCTTCCGCCTGCGGCACATAGGTCGGCGAGCAGCCGAGGTGCGTGCACAGGCCGACCACGATCAGGTACTCGGGCTTGATCGAACGATGTTCGTTCTGCGCGTAAGTCGGCTGCTGTTCCTTCTCGGACGACGGATCCCGGACTTCACCGTCCAGTTCCGGCAGCGTCGCGAGTTCCGCCTCGTCGCGGCGGAGGATCCACACCGGCTTGCCCTGCCATTTCACGCGCCGGAGTTCGCCGGGCTGGAGCCCGCCGATGTCCACTTCCACGGGCGCGCCGATGGCGCGCGCCCGCGCGCTCGGCGTCATGGTGGAAATGAAGGGAACCGCTCCTGCGATGGCGCCGGCTCCGCCGACGATCGTGGCGGCGGTCGTGAGAAACCGGCGCCGGCCGTGATCCATGACCTCTTCGTTCATTCTGCGCGACCCCCGGAGTGACCCAGGATTATGATTTTTTGAGGGCGGCGCATTATAGCACGGGCCAAAATGGCGCCCCGGCGGCGGGCGCCGCCCGCGGCCCGATTCCACGCTGCCGGGCGCCGTCCGGACACGTCTGTTGGTACACTGGAAACCGCAACGACGCGGGTGCCGATCGGGGTTGCGACCGGCTCTCCCCCGCGCTCCCGGCGAGGTTTCGACGTGCGGCATCAGCGTCTCTTCGAAGTCCTGAAATTCCTGCTGCAGGCGGCCGTGGCCGGCCTGGCCGCCGCCTTCGTCGCCCTGTGGCTGTTCCCGGAACTCGCCGGCCGGGACGCGCGTTCCGCGGCCGCCGATCCGCCGCCGCGCGCTTCGTTCCATTCCGCGGTCATGGCCGTCGCTCCCGCCGTGGTCAACGTGTACGCAACCAAGATCCGCGAAACCAGCGTCCATCCCCTGTTCCAGGACCCGCTCTTCAAGCGCTTCTTCGGCGACGCGCAGCCGGCGAGGCAGGTGGACCGCGAGTTCGGCTCGGGTGTGATCGTCAACCCGGAAGGCTACCTGCTCACCAACCTCCACATCATCCGCGAATCGGAGGAGATCCAGGTGACGCTCAGCGACGGCCGCCAGATGCCGGCGCGGATCGTCGGCGTCGACCCGGACACCGAGCTCGCCGTGCTGCAGCTGCAGTCGACGGAAGACCTGCCCGAGGCGCCGATCGGCGATTCCGACCGACTGCGCGTCGGCGACGTCGTGCTGGCCATCGGAAATCCCTACGACTTCGGGCAGACCGTGACGCAGGGCATCGTCAGCGCCACCGGCCGCAAGAGCCTCGGGATAACGACCTTCGAGGATTTCATCCAGACCGACGCCGACATCAACCCGGGGAATTCGGGCGGCGCGCTGATCAACGCCGACGGCGAAGTTGTCGGCATCAACACGGCCAATTATTCCGAGACCGGCAGCGGCGGCTCGCAGGGCATCGGCTTCGCGATCCCCATCAACCTGGCGATGAGCGTCATGAGCCAGGTCATCGAACTCGGCCATGTCGTGCGGGGCTGGCTCGGCATCGAGGCCCGCGAGGTCCCGCAGGACGCGCTGGCCGCCACGGGTCTCGCCGAGGGCGGCGTGCTGGTCGCCGTCGTGCTGCAGGGCGGGCCGGCCGCGATTTCGGGGATCAGGCCCGGCGACATCCTGACCGCGATCAACGGCGAGGCGGTGCACGGCCCGCGCCAGGCCATCTCGCAGATCGCGAAGTTCCGCCCGGACACGATCATCCGCATCTCGCTCGTCCGCGGCTGGGAGCAGCTCGAAGTCGAATCGAAGGTCGGGCAGCGCCCCGCGTTCCTTCGCTGAAAAGGCGGGACTCCGCTAGCCGCGGAGAATCGCGGCCAGGGCGGAAAGCAGCGCGTCGTTTTCTTCCGGACTGCCGATGGTGACGCGCAGGCATTCGGCCAGCATCGGGTGCGCGCCGTGCAGGCTCTTGATCAGCAGCCCGCGCTTCAGCAGTTCCCCGTGCACCATCGCTGCGGACAGGTCCGTGGGCCGGGCGAGGATGAAGTTCGCGGCGCTCGGCCAGGCGCGCAATCCCGGCAACGCCTGCAGGCGACCGAAGACACGCTCGCGCTCGGCGCGAATGCGCGCGGCCTGCTCGTCGAAAACCTTGCCGTGATCGAGGAAGAAACCGACGCTCGCCTGGGTCAGCGTGCCGATGTTGTACGGCAGGCGCAGCTTCTCGAACTGCTTCACCCATTCCGGCGCGGCGACGAGGAAGCCGAGGCGCAATCCGGCCATGCCGAGCTTCGACAGCGTGCGCATGACGATCAGGTTCGGGTGGGCGTCGAGCCGCGCCAGGAAACTCCGCCCGGCGAATGCGTGGTAAGCCTCGTCCACCACGACCGCGCCGGGCGCGGCCTCGAGGATCGCCTCGATGTCCGCTTCCGCGAACAGGTTGCCCGAGGGATTGTTCGGCCAGGCCAGGAAGACGAGCGCCGGCTTCTCTGCTTCGATCGCGGCGAGCATCGCCCCGCGATCGAGCGCGAAATCCGGCGCGCGGAGCGGCACCCCCACGTAGCGCAGGCCGGCCACGTCCGCGATCACCTTGTACATGGAGAAACTGGGTTCCGGCGCCAGCAGCGCGGCGCCGGGGCGCGCAGCGGCGAGCGCCAGCATCTGGATGATCTCGTCGGAACCGTTGCCGAGCAGCAGCCCCGCCCCGGCGGGAATCGAGAATGCCGCGCGCAACTTGGCTTTGAGTTCCGCCGCCTCCGCGTCCGGATAGCGGTTCAGGCTGATCCCGCGCAACGCATCCAGCCACGCGCCGCGCAGCGTTTCCGGCCACGGGTACGGATTCTCCATCGCGTCCAGCTTGACCAGCCCCGCAGCATCGGGAACGTGGTAGGCACGGCCATCGAGCACGGACTGGCGGATCACTTTCCGCGCGAGATCCTCGGCGCGCCTCTGCGACGCCATCAGCGACCCTTCCGCATGCGCAACGACGCCGCTTCGGCATGCGCGGTCAGGCCTTCCGCCGCGGCCATCACGGCCGCTGTTTCCGCGAGCCGCGCGCCCGCCGCGGCGCCGCAGTTCACGGTCGACGAGCGTTTCTGGAAATCGTACACGCCGAGCGGCGAGGAAAACCGCGCGGCGCGGCCTGTCGGCAGCACGTGGTTCGGCCCGGCGCAGTAGTCGCCCAGCACCTCCGAGGCATGGTGTCCGAGAAAGATGGCTCCGGCGTGCCGGATCGACGGGAGCAGTGCCCGCGGATCGGCCACAGCCAGCCCGAGATGCTCGGGCGCGATCCGGTTGGCGACGGCCGCGGCTTCCGCGAGATCCCGCACCAGGATGAAGGCGCCATTCCGCTCCAGCGCCGCGCGGATGATCGACGCGCGCTGCATCCGCGGCAGCAGGGCCTCCATGGCCGCGCGAACGCGCTCCAGCCAGCGTTCGTCCGTGGTGATCAGGATCGCGCGCGCGTCCTCGTCGTGTTCGGCCTGCGCGAAGAGATCCGCGGCGGCCCATTCCGGGTCCGCGCTGCCGTCGCTGATGACGACCACCTCGGACGGCCCCGCCACCATGTCGATGCCGACCGTGCCGAACACGCGGCGCTTGGCGGCGGCGACCCAGCGGTTGCCGGGACCGACGATTTTGTCCACCGCCGGAATCGTTTCGGTGCCGAAGGCGAGCGCGGCGATGGCCTGGGCGCCGCCGACGCGGAACACGCGATTGACGCCGGCCAGCGACGCCGCCGCGAGCACCGCGGGATTCAACTCCCCGTTCGGCGCGGGAACCGTCATGACGATCTCGCCGACACCGGCGATGCGCGCCGGAATGACGTTCATGAGCACGGTCGAGGGATACGCCGCCTTGCCGCCCGGCACGTACACGCCGACGCGATCGAGCGGCGTTATCCGCTGCCCCAGTTCGCAGCCGGCGCCGTCGTCGAAGCTCCACGACTGCTGAACCTGCCGTTCGTGGAAAGCGCGGATACGCCCGGCCGCGGCGTTCATGGCCGCGAGCAGCCCGGGATCAATATCGCGCGCGGCGCCGGCAATCCGCGCCGCCGGGACTTCCAGCGAGGCGGCGTCCGGCGCCCCGCCGTCGAAGCGCTGCGTGTATTCAACGAGCGCCGCGTCGCCGCGCTCGCGCACGGCGCGCAGGATCGCGGCCACTTCGGCCTCGGTTGCGGCGTCCGGCTCGGACGCGGAGGCGAGCAACGCCCCGATGCGTTGTTCGAACCCCGGCGCGCCGCTTCTCAGTACAGGAATCGTCTTCACCGGCCCGCTCCGGCCGCGAGCTTCTGGATGAGCGGCTGGATGGCGTCGTGCTTCATCTTCATCGCCGCCTTGTTGACGATCAGCCGTGAGCTGATGTTCGCGATCGTCTCCAGCGCGACGAGCCCGTTTTCCTTCAGCGTTCTGCCGGTGTCGACGAGATCCACGATCCGGTCAGCGAGCCCGAGGGCCGGCGCGATCTCCATCGAGCCGTACAGGCGCACGATCTCCACCTGCTGCCCGCGTTCCTCGAACCATGCCCGTGTCGTGCGCACGTACTTCGTCGCCACCCGCGCACGGCCGTTCACCGGCTGGGCCCCGGCGGGTCCGGCAAGCACCAGCCGGCAGCGCGCGATGCGCAGATCCAGCGGCTCGTACAGGCCGTCATCCGGGAATTCCATCAGCACGTCCTTGCCGGCGATCCCGAGTTCCGCCGCGCCGTGCTGCACGTAGGTCGGCACGTCGAAAGCGCGCAGGATCAGCAGGCGGATGTCCGGACGGCTTGTGCCGAGCACCAGCCGCCGCGAGGTTTCAGGGTTTTCCTCGGGGATGATGCCGACGGCGGCGAGCAACGGCAGGCTCTCGACCAGGATTCGTCCCTTCGGCACCGCGATCGTGAGCGAACCGTTCATGACGGCACCCGCCGGATCCGCGCGCCCAGCGCCTGCAGCTTCTCCTCGATCGTCTCGTAGCCGCGATCGATGTGGTAGATGCGATCGACGACGGTCGTTCCCTCCGCGATCAGTCCCGCGAGCACGAGGCAGGCCGAAGCGCGCAGGTCGGTGGCCATCACCGGCGCACCCATGAGGCGGTCCACGCCGTTGCAAATCGCGGTGTTGCCTTCCAGGCGCACGTCCGCGCCCATTCTCTGCAGCTCCTGGAGGTGCATGAACCGGTTCTCGAACACCGTCTCGGTGATCGTGCCGTGGCCGCGGGCGATGCAGTTCATCGCCGTGAACTGCGCCTGCATGTCCGTCGGAAACCCGGGGAACGGCGAGGTGTGCACGTCCACGGCCTTCGGCCGCTCGCTGTCCATGCTGAGCGAGATGCTGCTGTCGTCCACGGTGATCCGCGCGCCGCACTCGCGGAGCTTGGCCAGCACCGAGTCGAGCAGCTGCGGCTGCGTGTTCTTCAGCTTGACGCTGCCGCCGGTCATGGCGGCGGCGACCAGGTAGGTCCCGGTCTCGATCCGGTCCGGCACGATCATGTGCCGCGTGCCGCCGAGCGCCTCGACGCCCTCGATGCGGATCGTGTCGGTGCCGGCGCCCTCGATCTTCGCGCCCATGCTGTTCAGGCAGCGCGCGAGATCGACGACTTCCGGCTCGCGCGCCGCGTTCTCGATGACGGACACGCCGTCGGCGAGCGTCGCCGCCATCATCAGGTTCTCGGTGCCCGTGACGGTGACGAGGTCCATGGTCAGGTGCGTGCCGCGGAGCCGCTTTGCCCGCGCGCGGATGTAGCCGCCCTCGACGCGGATGTCCGCGCCCATGGCGGTCAACCCGACGATGTGCAGGTTCACCGGCCGCGAGCCGATGGCGCAGCCGCCCGGCAGCGACACGTCGGCGCGGCCGTACCTCGACAGCATGGGGCCGAGCACGAGTATCGACGCGCGCATGGTCTTCACCAGCTCGTAGGGCGCGAACAATTCGCGGATGTTGCCGTTGTTGACCTCTACGTTCATGCGCTCGTCGACCATGAGTTCGGAACCCATCCTGCCCAGCAGTTCCATCGTCGTCGTGATGTCGTGCAGGTGTGGCACGTTGCCGACGACTACCGGCTTGTCGGTCAGCAGCGTCGCGGCGAGTATCGGCAGCGCGGCGTTCTTCGCCCCGGAGATCGAGATCTCCCCGGTAAGCGGCCGCCCGCCTTCGATCATGAGCTTGTCCATGGTCCGCTCCGTCTCAGCCGCGATCCGCGCGCCGGTTCTGCCACTGCTCCGGCGTCAGCGTCTGCATGGACAGCGCGTGGATCTCCCCGCCCATCCTCTCCCCGAGCGCCCGGTAGACGAGCTGGTGCTGCTGCAAGAGGGACTTCCCCGCGAACGCGCTGCTGACGATGACGGCGGAGAAATGCGTGCCGTCGCCGTCGACCATCGCGGTCGCGCCGGGAATGCCGGATTCGATCAGCTTTGCAATCTGTTCGGGTTGCATGGACGCGGGCCGGTGGCTGCAATGCCGCGGCAACGGGAAGTGCCGCGGTTCAGGATCGACGCATTATCGGGACGTAGGCGCGCAATTGCCATACGCGGGCGGCCGCGCTGACGTGGAAACGGACGGCGGGCGCGAGCCCGCCCGGACTCGCTAGTGGCTGGCGGCCGGCCCCGCGGGTGGCTCGTCCGCGCCCGGCTTCTGGTTGCGTTCCGCCAGCTTCGCGATCAGGGCATCGAGACCGCCCTTCTGGATCTCGGAAGCGAACGAACCGCGGTAGGTGGACACCAGGCTGACGCCGTCGACCGACACGTCCACCACCTTCCACTCGCCGCCGCTGACGTGCATGCGGTAATGGATGGGGATCGGTGCACCGCCGGCCTGCGCCACCTCGGTCTTCACGGTGATGACGTTGGAGTCGGGGTTGGTTTCGCTGGCCAGGAACCTGATCTGCTCCTCGGAGTACTCGAGCAGGGCCTTGGCATAGGTCCGCACCAGCAGCGTCTGGAACTGGTCGACGAAAGCGCTGCGCTGCGAATCCGACGCATCGCGCCAGTTCTTGCCGAGCACCCACTTGGACATGCTGGCGAAATCGAAGTGCGGGATCACGAGCTCATGGATCAGCTCGTAGATGCGCTCCGGGTGCGCATCGAGCTGCGCCTTCTCGGCGAGCAGCCGGTCGACGACCTGCGTGGTGGTATCGCGGACGATCTTTTCCGCATCGACCACGTTGGCCTGCACCGGCACCGTCCATCCGGCCAGCAGAAGCAGGGTTGCAAGTACGACTCTGAACGTCATGGCGTCCTCTCTCCGCGGCGCCTCGGCGCCTGGTTCGAATTCACGGGAAATCTGCACTCGGGATTGCGGGAAGTTCGGTGCCCATCGGCATCCGGGTACTACACCGGCCCTGTTGCGTCACTGCCTCATCGTTGCACGAAAGCCGCAGGCGCGCATTTTAATGGGATCACCCTCTTTGAGAAAGGCCGGACTTGCCGGGGTTCCCGGCTACCGCGCGGAACTGTGACTAACTCCCTGATCGCCCTGCCGAATCAGGCGCGGCGGGCACGGGGAACGGCCGCCAGAGCAGGATCAGCCGCGGCAGCAGCGTGAGCGCCAGCAGCAGGGCCACCAGCATGGCCAGCGCCGTGAGCACGCCGAAGTAGATGGTCGGGATGAAGTTGGACAGCACCAGGATCGAGAAGCCCACGATGATGGTCAGGCAGGTGTAGAACACGGCGCGGCCGATGTTGGCGTGGCAGTAGTGCATGGTCCGGACGTATTCCCGGTGCTGCGGGAGTTCTTCCCGGAAGCGGTAGATGTAGTGGATGGCGTTGTCCACCGCGATGCCAATCGTGATGGACGCGATCGTGATCGTCATCATGTCCAGCGGCACGCCGGTCCAGCCCATGAGTCCGAGGATCATGAGCGAGGCCAGGATGTTGGGGATGATGCCGATCGTGGCGAGCGACCACGATCGGAACAGCATGACGAGCATGAAGTAGATGCCGAGCATGACCAGCGCGAGCGACAGGATCTGCGAAACGAACAGGCTCTGCAGCATGTTGTTGTAGAGCACGAGCAGGCCGTTCACCTCGAACTGGCCTGGCGCCAGACCGAGCTTCTCCTGGAGATCCGCGCGGATCCGGGCCAGCAATTCCTGCCGCCGCAGGTCGGGCATCGAGTCCAGGATGCGCAGCGTGAGGTGTGCCTCGTCCCGCTCCAGCGAGACGTAGGGTTCGATCATCGTCGCCTTGAGTTCGGGCGGCATGCGCTTGTACAGCACCGCCAGTTCGAATGTGTTGAACGCCTCGCCGCCGCGCGTCAGGCTCTCCGCCAGCCGCACGGTGGAAGCAAGCGACAGCACCTTGCCGATCTCCGGCATCGCGTCGAGGTGATCGTGCACGGCCTTGATGAGATCGACCTTCTCCGGCGTGAACCAGTAGTCGGCAATATCCGTTTCCCCGAACACGGCCGCGAACTCCGCGTCTTCCTCGTCCGCTGCCGTTCCCGGGGCGGGACCGCTGTCGAACTTGAGGATGATGTCGAGCGGCGTCGTCCCGCCCAGCTTCTCGTCGATCAGCCTGAGCCCCTGGTGGATCTCGGTGCCTTCGCTGAAGTAGTTCACGAAGCTGTTCTCGACCTTGAGCATGGTGATGCCCGCCACGCTCAGCACGCCGAGCAGGGCCGAGACGGCAAGGACCTTGCCGCCGTGACGTTCGGTGAGGCGGGCGAGCGCCGCCGTCAGCGGCACCTCCTCCTTCTCGTTCATGTCCTCGGCGCGGCGGTCGAGCAGCATGAGCAGCGCCGGGAACAGCAGGAACGAGGTAAGCAACGTCACCGCGAGACCGAGAGTCATCATCCAGCCGAAATCGATCACGGGCTTGATGTTGCTCACGACCAGAGAGCCGAAACCCATCTGCGTCGTCAGCGCCGTGAACAGGCACGGCCAGAACATGCGCTCGGCCGTCTCCAGCACCGCGCGCCGCTGGTCCCAGTCCGGGTTGTCGCGGCGCAGCTGGCGGTAGCGCACCGCGAGGTGCACGTTCATGGACATCGTGATGATGAGCATGAGCGAGATGAAGTTGGATGAGATGACCGTCACGCGCCAGCCGACCAGTCCGAGCAGTCCCACCATGATCACGCCGGCGAATATGCAGTTGAGCAGCGGGATGACGACCCAGCGCAGGCCGCGGAAGATCAGCGACAGCATCACGACCAGGAACAGGAAGATGCCCGCTCCGAACACGATCAGGTCGTTCTTGACGAAGGTGATCATGTCGTCGGCGATCATCGGGATGCCGCCGAGGTGCAGTTCGCCCTCGCCCCGGTACCGGTCCATGACGGTGCGGATATCGGCGATCGCCCGGTGGTTCCAGGCGTTGTTCCGATCCTTGGCCGCCTCGTACTCGGATTCGAGCTGATCGAGGCGCAGGCCTTCCTCCGGCGTCAGCTGCGCGCGGTGCTTCCGCACCAGCAGGTGGTTGCGCTCGCGCACGAGCCTGGCGAACGCCTCGTCCTGCCGGAGGTTCACCTGCATCGCGGACAGTTTGCCGTCCCGGCTGATCACGAGCTCGACGAACAGCGGGCTCTCCAGCAGCTCCTTCCGTGCCTTCGCGCGGTCGACGTCGTCCTGGAGCAGCGTGCGGTAGTTCTGCGAGAGCTGCAGCAGCGTGCCTTCCTTCTGCTTGACCAGCGGGATGTCGACCAGAGTCGTGACGGACTCGACGCCGGGCAGCGCCCGCAGGTCGTCGCCGAGGCGCCGGATCGCGTGCAGCGATTCGTCCGAGAAGAGATCGCCCTTCGGCGAGAACGTGACGAACAGGAATTCGCGCGTCTCGTAGCTCTCGCTCATCTCGCGGAAGCGCTGCAGGTCCTCGTCGCTTTCCAGGATCAGCGTGTCGGCCGAGGCATCGAGCTTGAAATCCTTCATGCCCCACGCGAACAGCGCGCAGATCACCGCCAGCACGGTCAGCGTGGCGCGCGCGTGATCCAGCACGATGTTCGAATAGATCCGCGAAAAGGTGGCGGTCATGTTGCGCGTTCCCCGCTGGTTGCGGCCGTGGTCGCGGCCGGCAAAGGCGCAAGATTGTCCACATTCCGCTGCGGGCACGTCAACCGCGACGGGTGAAGCCGTATGCTAGACTTTCCGCGTCACAGCGTGCGGAGGATCCCGATGCGATACGTCCTGCTGGTGTTGATTGCGCTGGCCGCCGCCGTTCCGGCCGCGGCCCGCACGCCCGCCCCCGCGGGCGCCGAGGTGTACTTTATCAGTCCCGCCGACGGCGACGTCATCCAGGGTCCGGTCACCGTCCGCTTCGGGCTGCGCGGGATGGGCGTCGCGCCGGCCGGCATGGAGTTCCCGGACTCCGGGCATCACCACCTGCTGATCGACGCGGACCTGCCGGCACCCGACATGCCCGTGCCGAACGACGACCGGCACCGCCACTTCGGCAAGGGCCAGACCGAGACGGTTCTCGAACTGGCGCCGGGCACGCACACGCTGCAGCTGCTCCTCGGCGACTTCGCGCACGTTCCGCATGAACCGGTGGTCGCGTCGAAAAAGATCACGATCACGGTCAAGTGAACCGTCACCGCCCCGCGGGATCTTCCAGCAGTTCGATCTTGTAGCCGTCCGGGTCTTCCACGAAGGCCAGC
>Ga0315912_10002787_pt1 | contig 18112 bp, 10 predicted proteins | sample VfabasoilMG_FD_204469 | JGI IMG/M metagenome (GOLD analysis project Ga0315912, IMG submission 204469) | Garden soil microbial communities collected in Santa Monica, California, United States - V. faba soil | ecosystem: Environmental > Terrestrial > Soil > Garden | place: USA: California...
ATCCCCGATCTGCAAAAGATCAACGCCGCCGGGAAACATCTGCTCGGCTTGATCAACGACATCCTCGATCTCTCTAAGATCGAAGCGGGGCGGATGACGCTGTTTTATGAAACGTTTCAGATCAGCGATTTACTACACGACACCGTGAATACCATCACCCCGCTCGCGGAAAAACGCCACAACCGTTTGGTGATCAGCATGCCGGCTGATTTGGGGAGCCTCACAGCCGACTTGGTGAAAGTTCGCCAATGTTTATTCAACCTCCTTAGCAACGCGACCAAATTCACTGAAGAGGGCGTGATCACTTTGGAAGTCGCTGAAGGCTCAGAACCGATCCCCTGCGTCCTGTTCAAAGTGCGCGATACCGGCATTGGCATGACGCCCGAACAACTGGGGCGCTTGTTTAAACCCTTCACCCAAGCCGACGTCTCCACCACCCGCAAATTTGGCGGCACCGGCTTGGGTCTCGCCATCACACGCCACTTTGTGCGGATGATGGACGGTGAGGTAACCGTGGCAAGCGAGCTCGGCGCGGGGACAACGTTTACGATCCGCTTGCCGCGTGAGCCGGTCACGGATGAAGCTTTTATCCCATCCGCTTCCCCCAATTCCCCAACGCTCGATAGTAGCCTTCAATACTCGGGATAAAGTGTCGCTCATCTTTAGCATGCGGCCCTAGCCCACTCTGCCCCCACACCACCGCCTGCCCACCCGGCGCAAAGCGCGCGCTCGACCCCGGCAGTTTCTTGCCGATGCCGGGCTCTTGATTGAACGTCTCGCGGACTGCATCAATTAATTTGAGTAAGTGGGGGTTGTCAAGTGAACAGGCCACACCACCTTCATTGACCGGCACATTCAACTCTAAGCCCATGTCGCTACAAATTTGGCGGGCTTGTTCAGCGATGATGTTTAAATCGTCTTGCGGGATGGAGCGGATCTCGACGCCCAACACGCCCTTGTCGGCGGTGACGTTGTACACCCCTTGCTGGCCGGCCGTGAAGAACGGGAAGCGATATTGTGATTGCCAACCCTTCTCGCCTTTGAGGGTGAGATGGCGTTGGAACACTTCCACCAACGCCGACCGCGCCTGAAAGAGCCGCTCACCCAAATCAGCGTGCGCGTTAGCGACCCCAGTATGCCCGCGTTGCCCATAAGCGATGATCTCAAAGCGCATCACGCCGCGATTCTCAACACAGATCTCGCCCATGAGTTCATGCCCCTTTTCGCCGGTGCGCTCGCCGGCGATGAAAAACTGCGGCGCGTATCCGGCATGGCGGGCCGCCAGATCAGCCAGCACATGCGGCGTGCCACTCGGCTCACTCTCCCCATTTTCTTCATTACCCACCAACAACAAATTGATCCCCGGCAACGCCCCACCCGCCTTGAGCGTGTCCTTCATCCAGACCAAGTAGGTGGCGACGACGGTTTTCATATCCGCCGCACCGCGCCCCCACAGATAATCGCCCTCGATGCGTGGTTCAAACTGCGTGTCATCAGGTTCGGGCGGCACGACATCGAAATGCCCACACACCATGGCCGGCGCGGACACTCGGTCGGGAAAGGCCGCGAACACGGCTGGATATTTGGTCTGGTCATAATACGTCACGCTCAAGCCAGCGTCGCGCAAATAGTCATAGATCAACGTCGCGGCGCGCCGTACTTCTTCCAGTCGTTCATCGGGGCAATTGGTGACGGAGGGGACGCGGATGAGTTGCTGAGCGAGGTCGAGCACTTCAGCCGTCTTATCCACATAGTGAGGGGCAATGATCGCTTCGGCGCGGGCGCGGAACCGGATGGGTGCGGTAGGGATGTGCCGCACATCATCGCGGGCGCGTTGGAGCAGGTCGCGCAGTTTGGCGGCTTCTTCGCCCAAGTTTGCCAGCGAGGAGGCAATCGTCTCGACATCGCGCCGGACTTGTTCTTCGCGCTCGACGGCTAATTGTTGTAATACCTCTAAAGGTACGATCTCGCCCTCTTTAATTTCGCGCCGGATCCGCGCGCGCATTTTCTCGGCGGTGTTTGGCGCGCCGGAAAGCATCTCTTGAAGTGGTTGGAGCAGCGCCCACAATTCCAGCCCCTCGGCCAATGGCCGCACTTGCTCTAGCGTCCAGCGCAGAAAATCGCGGATGCCAACGGGTTTGCCGGTGAACGGGTTTTCGATCTGCGCTTGCAATCCATAATGTGCCGTTTCGGCCTCATTGCGCCGCGCGCGCGCCAAGTCTTCATGGTCGTACCGAAACGCGCGCCCAAAAGTAGGATCGGCGTAGAACAGGATGAGGAGCAGTTCTTTGAGCGTGAGATTCGCCACGTCCAATTCCAGCGGATGTCCGCCTTCATCGGTACGGACTTCCACCCGCGCCATCGGGATGTTGATCCGCGCGAGTAAATTCTCATGCTCAATTTGGCGCGCCATATCTTCAACGGTGATGGTCTCGCCCGCCGCGTAGAGGCCGCGGTGATAAATGGCGTGCAGTTGTTCGGAAGTGGTGAGGATGAGCCGTTCCACCGGTTCAGCAAACGAGCGAGCGCGCACGGGCGTCCAGTTGTTGTTACCAAAGCGCACGCCGCGCCGCACTAAATCGTAAGAAGCGCGCAAATAATCGGAGTGTGAGCGATATAAATTCGGGATGTCGAGCGTTTCAGGATTGGGGAAGGTGTAATTGCGATTGGAGTCAACGTCGGTGAGGAGGGCCATCGGTTTCCCGGCGCGGATTTCGGCCCGCATGGGCGTCGAAGCCGAGGTGGCTATGAACAACGCCGCAAACGCGCGCATGAGGCGCGTGCCTTCGATATAGACCCGGTTCTTATATGAGTCGAGATGTTCCTCTCCCCGTTCGCCAGCGGGCAAGTGCATAAAGTCCCAACTCAACAATGGATCGGGCAACGAAAGATTGGCGTGAATGCCCGCCGTCGCCAGCGCCTCGCCATACATTTGCACACAGCGCTCAAGATAACGCCGTTTCGCCAAGTGCCAGCCGCCGGGGATGGAGGCCTGGCTGACCGCAGTGGGATAGAGCAAGTTGCCATGATAGGCATATAGGCGTTCGCCAAAATCACGCCCAGCCTGCGCCAACGCGTTAAGCAAGGCCCCTTCCAACACGCGCGCTTCATAAACCGCGCCCCGCACCGAGTAATACGGATGGGTCGCCCATTCGATCATCCAGTGAAAGACCTCGAGTTGACTCCGGTCGTGCAGCCACTCGGGGATGCACCGCTGGCGCAGATAATCCACAAAACTTTCTTGGTCAGGCCCAGCGCCAACAGTGAGCAAGGGTTTGAAGTCGGCGTCGAGCAAGTTAAATTCCAACTCAAAACCCGACGTGCCCCCTTTAAAGTTGGCCTTGAGGGCGGCCTCTTGGGCGAGGCGATATTTTTCAGCAAACTTGACGATAGTAGCAGACATGAAAACTCCGAAAGTATAGTAGGCGGAAAGCGGAAGGCAATCAATTAGTCGTTATTGGTTAGTAACGCCTTGATCTGCTCTCCCTGCTCACCCGCCAAAGTGTGCGCCAAATTCAAATCCATCCATTGATACTCAAACACCAGCCCAGCATCTTCGCCTTGCCCGTGTACCGTATGTTGCCAGTGTTCGGGCACCTCTACCGCGTGCAGATGATAAAAATGACGAACATGCCCCCAAGGTTTGGGAACTTCGGCCAACTTGCGCGCCAATTGCACCTGCTCGGCGCGCAAGCCTGACTCTTCTTGAATTTCACGGAATAACGCGACTTTGGGCGTTTCGCCTTCGTCCACTGTCCCGGCTGGCACTTGCACACCGGCCTCAGGTTGATAGACATGGGTAAACACCAGCAATTGCACCGCACTCTGCTGTTCGCGGGTGATGTAGGCGAGGACTTTGTGTTTCATGAAGCGCATCTTCTCCACCTCCAATTCCCTTTAAGAGTCGGAGGCGGAGAAGAGCCGCAGATTAGAGATTAGAAAGCCCTTCTAACAACCGCTCTGCCGCGCCCTGCGTCTTTTCAACGGGCGTCGCGTAAGAAAAGCGAATCCACTCTTTGCCAAATTCGGAGAAATAAATCCCCGGCACGACCGCGAGCCCGACTTGTTCAGCTAGATATTGCCCCAGGGCTTCGGTGTCTTTCCAGCCTTTGGCTTGCACCCACTGGCCGACATTGATGAAGGCGTAATAGCCCTTGCCAAGGATATATTGAAAATCGTGTTGGTCTAAAAACGTTTTAAGGAGCTTCCGGCTAGCGTTAGTGGGTTCAATGATCGAGCGCCCGGCTTTTTCCAGCCCCATTTCATAGGCCGCCATTGCCACCGCCAGCGAATAGAAACTGGGGATGATGGCGTGTGAGGCGCGCGCGACCGTGAACTTGATCACATCCTCCGATGCAATGAGATGACAATTGCGGATGTTCGAGCCGCCCAAGGATTTGGTGATGCCGTCGAGGAACATCAGCCGCTGGCGTTCTTCCGGGTCAAAGCGTTGAATGAACTTGTTTAAGTTCATCGGTTGTTCATCGGTGACGTAGTGATACATCCAATCGAACAACACAAAGGCCACGCCGAGGCGCAACGCGGCTTTGGCGAGGCTCACTTGTTCGTCTTCGGTCATGGTGCGCCCCGTGGGGTTATCCGGGTTGGTGATGACCAGCCCTGCGACTTTGCGTCCGCTTTGGGCCGCGAATTCCACACAAGCTTTGAGTCCCTCTTCAGAATACGCCCAACCATTGGCGGCCTCGCCCGGCGCAAGCATGACATTTGCACCAACGCCATATGGCCCCCAGTTATAAGAGATCCACGGGACCCGCGAGACGATGATGGGATCGCCCTCACGCCCATGACCGAGAGCGAGCATGGCGGTATAGGCTTTGACCAACGCATCACGCCCACCCTGCGTGCCGATCACATTGTTGGGGCCGAGGCCAGAAGCCGCGTCCAGTTTCCAATACTGTTCCACCACCGATTTGCGATAGGCCTCGGTACCGAAGGGCATATCATAAGCCGTGCCATGTTCGAGTTGGAGTTGGTGGGCGCGCTCCAAAATCTCCTTCGGCACACCGGGCAAACTCGCGCCGCCATCGCCTTGCGAAGCGTCAAAAGTTTTTTCGCCGGGATGGGCTTGTTTGAACACCGTCAAGCTCTTGTTGATGAGGAACATCCGCGAGGGCGGAATGGTAGCGAGTTGGTTAAGGAAAGCTCCGACCGGGATGAGGTGGGTGTCGGGGAGCGAGTAGACGGGTGAAGAAGGGGACGACATAGGAATCCTTTATTAGCGAGCAAAGAGTTTGGGGTAGACAAAAAAAGTGTGAGGTCGTTCCGGCCTCACAGGGTGCTGCGCGACTTGCAGTTTAACACGGGCATTTGGGCGGCGTCAACGGAGGCTGACTAAGTTTCGCGGATCGCTCGGCGCACTGCCTGACCGATCAATTTTCTTAAACCATTCTCACCCAGCATGGTCTTACAAGTACAAAATCTATAAGCCTCGGTGTACAATCTCGTCACACTATGTTCATCAGTTATCTCACGGCGGGTTTGATCACCCTCGGCGCGGGCGTGATGCTCTTTTCAATTTTAGGCACGCGAGGGGTGTTGCGCCAATTGCACGGAATGCGCTATGAGCGCATTTGGCGCATATTGCTGGCGCTCATGGCCTTTTTCTTATTAGGCTATCTGGGCGTGGTGGTGCTGGTGTTGACTGGCTTCACCGATTTTTTGCTTGCTCTGACGGGGGTCGTCTTTCTCTTCGGCGCGCTGTTCGTCTATTTGGTCGTCTATGCCGGGTCGCTCACGATCAGCGATCTCATCAGCACCAAAGACGCCGCCGAAAGCGCCAACCGCGCCAAGAGCCAATTCCTCGCCAACATGAGCCACGAACTGCGCACGCCGCTGAATGCCATCATCGGCTATAGCGAAATGTTGCAAGATGAAGCGGTGGAATTGGATGAGGGGGCGATGTTGCCTGACTTGCAAAAGATCAACTCGGCCGGGCGGCATTTGCTGGGGATTATCAACGATGTCCTCGACCTCTCTAAGATCGAAGCGGGGAAGATGGAGTTGTTCCTCGAAGCGTTTGACGTGACCGCGATGGTGCATGATATCGTTTCTGCTATTCAGCCCCTCCTCCAAAAAAATCATAACACCTTAGGCCTAGAACTCGCCGCTGAACTCGGACAGATGTACACTGACCAGACCAAACTGCGCCAAGTGTTGTTCAACTTATTGAGCAATGCGGCCAAGTTCACGTCAAATGGGCGCATCACCCTCACCGCTTGGCGCGAGGGCGAGCAAATGTTCTTTCAGGTCAGCGACACCGGGATCGGGATGGACCCCGAGCAAATTGAAAAATTGTTCCAGCCGTTCACCCAAGCCGACTCGTCCACATCGCGTAAGTTCGGCGGGACTGGATTGGGGCTGGCGATCAGCCGCTATTTCTGTCAGATGATGGGCGGCGAGATCAGCGTCACCAGCCAACTGGGCGCTGGGTCCGTGTTTACGGTGCATCTGTCAACCCATCACACCGACCCCAGCCTGGCGGAAGCCGTCGAAGAGAACACGGACACCCAGCGGGCCCCCAATCGGGTCTTGGTCATTGATGATGACGGCCCAACCCGCGAACTCGTTCAACGCTTTTTGCTCAAAGAGGGCTATCAGGTTGAAGTCGCCGCCAACGGCGAGGACGGCCTGCGGAAAGCGCGCCAGTTTAAGCCGCATGTGATCACCCTCGATGTGATGATGCCTAACCTGGATGGCTGGCAAGTGTTGACGATGCTCAAGGCCGATCTCGCGTTGACGCAGATCCCTGTGATCATGGTGACGATTGTAGATAACAAAAATCGAGGCTATGCTTTGGGGGCGGCGGATTATTTAACTAAGCCCATCGAACGCGGCCAATTGTTGCAAATGTTGACCCGCCACAAACTCACCGCCACGGCCGCGCCGGTGTTAGTAGTGGAAGACGACCCGGCGACGCGCGAGATGGTGCAACGCATGTTGGAAAAAGAAGGTTGGGCGGTGGCGACCGCCGAAAATGGGCGGATCGGGCTAGAGCGAGTGCGTGAGCGTGTACCGAGTCTGATCCTGTTAGATTTAATGATGCCAGAGATGGATGGCTTTGAGTTTATGACCGAACTCCGGCGGCAGGCTGATTGGCGCGCGATCCCCGTGATCGTGGTGACCGCCAAAGAGCTCTTACCCGAAGACCGTCAGCGCCTCAACGGTTCGGTTCAAGCGATTTTACAAAAAGGCACACATAGCCGCGACGTACTCTTGGAAGAAGTGCGCGAGATGGTGTTGCGGTGCGTGCCACCCACGACGAGGTGATCCATGCACCCCACGCAACGCGCCGTTGAACGGTATCACGAACTCCTCAGCCGGAGCGATGTCGCCGGTCTGTGGCAGACCATGCAGGCGCAAATGCGCGAGCATCTGCTGTATTTTGGCGACCGCCCGATCTGCAACGTCCTGCGCCCGCATTTTTTACACCCGCAAGAATTTGCCTACATCGCCCGCGCCACCGAAGGCGTGGTGAGCGCCTTGCACAAACTCTACCTGTTCCTGCGCGCTAACCCCGAAACGCTCTCACAACTAGCGCTCTCGGCCGGCGAACGCGCGCTCACCCAATGGCCGGATTACATCGGGCGTCCCGACGCCTCGGCGCGGATGGATGCCTTTTGGTTGCCCGGTGAGCGACTGGGCGCGGGCGAACTCTACTTCCTCGAATACAACGCCGATAGCCCCGGCGGCTTGTCTTACAGCGATATGCTGACTGAACTCTTTTTGCAACAAGAGCCGATGCACGAATTTTTGGCGGACTACGCCGTACATACGACCCCAGTGCGGCGCAAGACATATGAGACGCTGTTAGCGTGTTATCGGGAGTGGGCCGCGCATCATGGCAAGACGCCCGTCAGCCATCCGCATATCGCCATTGTGGATTGGCGCACGGTGCGCACGCGCAACGAATTCGTATTGATGGAGCGCGTGTTTGAGAGCCTCGGCAGTTATACCGTCATCTGCGATCCTGACGAGTTGGAGTTTAACAATGGACGCTTGTGGGTGGGGGGCGACTTCCCGGTGGACATTGTGTATAAGCGGCTGGTCGTCAATGAATTCATCCAGAAGTTTTTCCCCACCGGTGAATTGCTGGATCACCCCCTCACCCAAGCCATGCTCCAGCGCGCGGTCTGCGTGGTCAATGGGTTCAATGTGCAACTGCTCTACAACAAGGCCCTCTTTGCTCTGCTCAGCGATGAAGACCACGCGCGCTTGTTCTCCGACCACGAGCAAGACATCATCCGGCGGCACATCCCGTGGACGCGCCTCGTGACCGAACGCCGCACACGCTATGGCGACCTTGAAATTGATCTAGTGGGTTTTATTCAGCGTTACAAAGATGAATTGGTGCTAAAGCCTATGAAAGATTACGGCGGGCAGGGAGTGGTGTTAGGCTGGGAGACCGATCAGCACCAGTGGGAAGTGGCGCTCCGCGTGGCGCTGGAACAACCTTACATTGTGCAAAAGCGCGTCCCAACGCCCCAGGCGAATTTCCCGATCTATCACAACGGGCTACAAATCGTCCCCCGCTTATTGGATATTGACCCGTATGTCTGGCGTGGCGCGCAAGTGGCGCATGGCGGGGTACGGCTTTCGACGAGTGCTATGCTCAACGTGAGCGCCGGTGGTGGTTCGGCCACGCCATTGTTTTTGGTAGAAGAGAAAGACTGACACCTAACACAAGTGCGACGTTTCTTTCTGGCGACTGACTACTGATTACTGACTACTCTTTTCACCTCTGCTCTCTCCAAAAACATAGCGCCTAATTCGGAGGGGGAACGTTCGACGATCAACATAATCTGATTCAAAGCCACTCGTTTAAATTCAGCGGCGGCTTCGGTTTTCGCTAAACGCTCGGCCACTTCACTCAAGAGCGCCGCGATCTTCCAAGTTAAGTTAGGGTCACGGATCGCGCGTGCATGACCATAACCCGTCTCAAGCGCCGTATAGGCAGCTTCAACTTCTCCCTGCGCTAAAGCTAACCGACCCTTCATCCACCAGGCATACGCCAGCGGCCCGCCATGTTCAGGCAATTGGCTGGCTTCGATCACCAACGTCAACCGTTCGGGGATAAGCGCCCACTGGCCTTGCGCGAGCCAGAGCTCAGCCTCGACCAGTAAACAGTAGAGTTTGGCTTCTGAAAAATGCGTTGGGTGGTAGGTGCGCGCGTCATTTAGATTGCCGACAACGGCCTCCCAATTTTTCTGGTCAGCGAGAAACAATAAGTAACGCGCTAGCACGCGCAAGCGATATTGGGGGACGATCTCGGAGCGGGTGAGGGCAACCTGAAATAACTCCTGAGCGCGGTCGCTATGGCCCAGTTCGCCATAGATTGCGCCCACTTCCGCGCGGGCCAAAATCTGGGCGTCTAACAACCCGCCTTGTTCACTGAGCCTAATCGTCTCTTCGCCACATTCCAGCGCGCGCCGATAGTCGCCCAAACTGCTCCACGCATAGATCGCGATCCACACTCCATAGGCCTGCCCCCATAAGTTGCCAATGCGGTGACTAATATCGGAGGCTTCTTGGGCAAACGTGAGCGCCTGTTCATAGTCGCCCTGTTGGAGCGCGCCGCCCGCCAAATTGCCCAAGTTGTCGGCGAGCATCGGCCAATTGCCCAGCTCGCGCCAGAGCGCATTGGCCTCTAGCCCCACGGCTTGGGCTTGCTGTTGATCGCCCAAGGCTTTATAGACCGGGTTGAGATCATTCAGAGTGAAGGCGAGTTGTTCGCGCGAATGGGTCGCGCGCGCCAGTTGGGCCGACCGCTCACCATACCGCGCCGCTTCGGGGAAATTGCGGCGCGCGCTCATCAACAACAACATCAGCCAATTCGCGCGCGCTTCGCTGTGTTGATCGTTGAGGCTGTGCGTGAGTTGTAGCGCACGCTCGACGAGCAGTTGCCCGAGGGTCAGGTCATGTGCGGGCGTGGGCGTGATCCGCAAAATCGCCAGCGCGCTGAGCGCGGCGAACTCGACGGCATGATCGCCTTGTTCCGTCGCATAGTTGAGCAGGGTCGTATAATCGGCGAGGGCGGCGAGGTGTTGAGCGTCTAGCTCCCGCACATGCCCGCGCCCCAAATACGCCGCCTGCGCGAGCGGAGCTGAGGCGAGACCCGGCGTGTTTTGGAGGAGGGTGATCGCCTGCGAATAATGCCCCAAGGCCTCGGCTTTGGCATAGGCTTTGGCGGCGGCTTCGCCCGCCAGCAAAAAGTAGTTGAGCGCGCGCAACTCCTCGCCCGCCTCGAGGAAATGCCGCGCCAACACCGCCGTGAGTTCGCCCGATGTTAGACGTTCGGGGTAGGCGGTCTCTAAAATTTCTCCGATCCAAAAATGGAGTTGTCTGCGGTCAGTCTTAAGCAACGAGGCATACGCCGCGTCTTGGATGAGCGCATGGCGGAAGAGATATTCCAGTTCGGGGTCGAGTTGCGCGAGTTGGATGAGCCCCGCCTCGGTGAGGACGGAGAGGTGGGCGGAGAGGGACATGAGAACGATCTAACCCAAATCACGACTGTCACGAATTTGAGCGAATGACACGAATCGAGGGGTACTCTTACCGGTCACTGCTTCACTCGCATCTTTTGCGAGTGAAGCAATCTCTCGGCCATATCGGGAGACTGCTTCGCCGCTAATGGTTCGGCATGGTGAGCTTGCCGAACCATCACCATGCCGAACCTTCAGGGCACGGCTCACAGTGATCGAAGGGAACAATCCGCGCGTAACCCGTTATGCCGGAACGGCAATTTCTTCGGGCAGGATGACATTCGCTGGCTTCCCCCGCAGATGTTTCGGCTTCACTTCGGGGCATTCCCACGCCTCGGCTGGCGTTTGCGAGCGCAGTTGTGTAAAGCGCGGCAAGATACCACAGGCAAAGCATCGCTCGCGGCAATCTACGCGCGTTTGCCCACGCAGACTCCAACGGTAGTCTTCTGCCAAAAATTGTTTCTTCACGCCTACGTTGAGATGGTCCCACGGGAAGGTCTCATCAATCAGCCGCTCGCGGTGCGTATAGAAGCGCGGGTCGAGGCCGCACTCGGCGAAGGCCGCCTGCCAAGCGTCATATTTAAAATGTTCTTGCCAGGCATCAAACTTCGCGCCTCGTTTCCAGGCTTCGAGTAGCACGCGCCCCAAACGCCGATCACCCCGCGAGAACCATGCCTCGAGTTGTGTTTCAAACGGATTGTTCCAGTTGAGCTTCAGCCCCGGCCCGCGCAGTTCGCGTTTGAGCAATTCTTGTTTAGCGCGAATTTGTTCGATGCTGTCGCACGCCACCCACTGAAACGGCGTGTGCGGTTTGGGTACAAAAGTGCTGACCCCCGCATTGACATTGGCCTTCTTGCCCAACGCCTTGCGCCCCTCAGCCAACACGGCCTTGCACAAATCGGCGATGGCTTGCACGTCTTCCAGCGTTTCGGCAGGGTGGCCGATCATGAAGTAGAGTTTGATCGTCGTCCAACCGCGTTCGTAGACGGCGCGTGCCGTCTCCAAGAGTTGCTCGGTCGAGACGGGCTTGTTGATGATCTCGCGCATCTTCTCGGTGGCCGCCTCCGGGGCAAAGGTGAAGCCGCCCCGTTTGTGGTCTTTGAGCAGTTCCATTAATTGAACGGAGGCGGTCTCAATCCGCAGTGAGGGTAGCGAGATGTTGAGATGTGCACTGCCATGGGCCTCGCCGACGCGCCGTACCAAATCGAGCACGTCGTCGTAATCCGAGGATGAGAGCGAGAGCAGGGCCACCTCTTCAAAGCCCGTTTGTTTTAGGCCTTCATCAATCGCTTGCAAAATCTGCTCTACGCTTCGTTCGCGCACCGGGCGGGTGATCATCCCGGCATGGCAGAAGCGACAACCGCGCGTGCAACCGCGCATGATCTCAATCGGCATCCGGTTATGCACCGTGTCAATATACGGCACGATCATCTTCGTCAGCGGCGGCGGCAAAACGGGGACGATCACCTTGGTCACTTGCGCTGGGGCGTCCGACACGAGCGGCGTCACGGCGGCGACCGTGTCATCGTCGTGATAGATCACTTCATAGAGCGATGGCACATACACGCCCCACAAGCCCGCGAGACGTTTCAATAATTTTTGTTTGTCGCCACTGCCCTCGGCTTGCCAGGCCTGATAGGTCTGGACGATCTCAACGATCACATTTTCGCCTTCGCCCACTACAAAGGCGTCAAAGAAATCGGCGACAGGTTCAGGGTTGTAGGTGGCATGACCGCCCGCGATGACGAGCGGATGTTCCGCGCCGCGTTCCGCCGCCAACAACGGCAAGCCAGCCAGGTCAAGAAAGTTGATCGCGTTGGAATAGAGTTGTTCGTAGGGCAATGACAGGCCGATAATGTTGAATTGCGCGACCGGGTGCTTGGTCTCCAACGAAAACAGGGGCAACCCGTCGCGGCGCATGGCGGCTTCCATGTCCGTCCACGGGCAATAGGCGCGTTCGGCCAGCGCGTTAGGCAGACGATTGATGATGTCGTACAAAATCGCCACGCCCAAGTTGGACATGCCGAGATCGTAAATATCGGGGAAGGCCACACACACGCGCGTCGCGTGGTCGGCCCAGTCTTTCACTACCGAGTTGAGTTCGCCGCCGGTATACCGCCCCGGCTTTTCAACCGTCGGTAAGAGTTTTTCCAGGTGGCGCTCGATTTGTTCAGGGGTCAGCATAAAACACAGTCCTTTCACCAATACCACGAACCCGATCTCAGATCAGGCGCTTGGATTATACTACGCTCATGTCCCCACGTTTGCGCCTTGGGCTCGCGTTACTCGGTGTGGCGGTGCTCATCTTCGCGTCCGCGACGCTGGTCTATGTATGGTGGCCGACCGATGCGACCACTGAACAATTTCGCCCGGCGCCCACTCTATTCGCCCCGCCGTGAACAATTTTTTTAAGCAGGCGACGCGGATGAAGTATTGGCAGTTTTTATTAGTCGGAGTGTTTGGGGTAATACTGGCGGCTTGTGGCCCAGCGGCCGCTACAGTCCCCCAGACTGCCCCGCAGACCCAAGCCGCTTCCGTCACCCAGAGCGGTTCCCCACCGCCGGTTATCCCCACTCACCCACCGGTAGCGACCAGCGCTCCGGCGATAACAACAGCGAGGACTCAAGCGCCGAACGAGACGCGCGTTCCGGTCACTGCCGAGCCGCTCACCACACCGACGCCCTTTACTGAAGAGCGCCGCATTGAGTTGGAATGGCCGCTCCAAATGCGGCTGGGCGATTCGGGGTTGGTACGGCTTGCGCTCATCCCAGACTCGGCGGGCTATGTCGTCACTACTGAATTCCCCGACCACCAAACGTTGACCCAAACTGCGCCCATCGCCCGACCGGGTGGCTATGCCGTCTCGGCGGTCGCGCGGTTGGATGGGGTTGGTTTCAACATCGAACCCAACGCCGGTTGGGAACAAGGCTTGCCGCTCAATGAGGCGGTGACTTGGCGCTGGACATTAACGCCGCGTTCGGCTGGGAAGCAGAGCCTCACCGTAGCACTCCGTTTGCGTTGGACGCCGATTAATAGCCTTGGCGCGCCAGTTCCTGAAACGATGCTGTATACCAAAGGCTTGCAAATGGAGGTCACATCATGGATGGGGTTGACCACCCGGGAAGCGACGCTGACCGGGGTGATCGGCTTAATGCTCGGCGGTGGGCTGACGTTGCCGTTCGCGTTCTACACCTTGCGCCCCAAACGCGCGCGCTCTGCCATCGCCACGCCCAACGCCGAACTTAGTATTGAACATCCGACTCACATCACACTTGCCCGCGAAGAGGAGGCGCTTCTTACGGCGCTGTTTCGGCGCTATGCGCGGGTGACGGTGGAAGCCGAGTTTCGTTCGGGCTATTCTGGGGCGCGCACCTTTCTGATGCTCCCCGTCCACGCGGATGGCCGCGCCGACGCCTACACCATCGCCAAGCTCGGCGAACGTTCGGCTATGGAACGCGAGTGCGCTAATTTTGAGCAGTATGTCAAAGACACCTTACCGCCCATCACCGCGCGCATTCAAGACTTGCCGATCACACTGCCGTTGTCACGAGGCAGACCCGAAACTCGCGCCGCGTTGCGCTACACCTTCATCGGCGAACCCGGCCGCGCGCCCACCAGTTTGAAAGACGCCTTGCTCGCTAAGCCGGACCCGGCCCGCCTGCATAAACTCTTTGACACCTTTGGGCCCAATTGGTGGTTGCAACGCAAGCCCTATACCTTTCGGGCTGGACAAGAATTTGACCGGCTCTTGCCCGCGCACTATGTGTTAGAGCCGGTGCGCGGCGAAGCGACGGGCGAATTGGATGGGCGTTATGCACCGACGAGTCACACTTTGGCGGTAGGGGCAGTCGTTACAGTGCGGAACATGCGCGTCGTGGAGCGCCGGATAGATGGCGCATCATGGTCGCTTAGTGGCGAGGCAGTACCGGGCGAGCCGCCCCTGCGCGCGCGCTGGCAGGGTCCCACTCCACCCAAGTTCCCTACGACAGCGCGCGTGGTCGCCACCCGTGTCACGCTCTTGCGCGGCTTCGTGTCTGAGTTTGATCTGCACGGCCTCCCTGATCCTTTATTGCAACTACCTGCCTTGCTCAGTGAACGTGTGATGGGGACACAATCCATCATTCACGGCGACTTGAATTTAGAAAATATCCTGGTCGGCCCCGGCGGCTTTGTATGGTTGATTGATTTCGCCCAAACCCGCGAAGGCCCGCCGCTCTACGATTTCGCGCATCTCGAAGCCGATCTCATCGCGCATGTCATTGCACCACAATTCACTTCCAGCGCCGCCTATGCCCAGTTTCTCGTCGAGGCCGACCTAGCGAAACTATCCGCGCCGAATCCATTGCTCATGGCCTTACACGACTTAGCTACGCGTTGTTTGTTCAATCCCTTGGCGTTACGCGAATATCAACTCGCGCTCTATCTGGCCTGCCTCGGCGCGCTCAAGTTCGTCAACCTCAACGTACATCAGAAACACTTGCTCTACCTCACCGCCGCGCGGCTGGGAGAAACATTGTAGTTGCCGAAAACCTACGCGTTTTGCGGTACAATTTCCCTATGCGTTCTCAACCTGCTTTCCACATTCGTGAAATTCCCATTCTGGGGGATGTCATCCTCGCCCCGATGGATGGTTATTCCGATCTCCCCTTCCGATTATTGTGCCGCGAGATGGGTTCGGCCATGTCGTACACCGAGTTCGTCAACGTAGACGAACTGCGAAGCAACAAGACCACTGTCAAGGCCTGGCGCAAGTTGCAATATCATGTCACCGAACAGCCTATGACCTTTCAGATTTACGGGCATGAGGAAGATAAGATCGTCAACACCGCTCTGCGCTTGCAAGACCTCGGCCCGGGGCGCGCGCCCGACATCCTCGACCTCAATATGGGGTGTTATGTGAAAGACATCGCCGAGCGTGGCGCTGGCGCGGGGATGTTATGCGACCCGTCTAAGATTGGACGCATCTTTGCTCAGCTTTCTAAGCAGATGCGGATCCCCGTCACGGGCAAGATTCGCTTGGGCTGGGACACGAAGACGCGCAACTATTGCACCGTTGCCAAAATGCTCGAAGATAATGGTGCCAGCCTGATCGCCGTACATGGGCGCACCAAAGAGCAAGCCTACAAGGGCGCGGCGGATTGGGATGCGATTGCCGAAGTGAAGCAAACGGTGAAAATCCCAGTGCTGGGCAATGGTGATGTGAAGACCGTCGCCGATATTGCGCGCATCAAGGCGCATACCGGTTGCGATGGCGTGATGATCGGGCGGGCGGCCATCGGCAACCCGTGGATCTTTGCACGCAAAGACCGCGATGAGGTTTCATTGACCGAGACCGTCGCGCTCATGCGCCGCCATCTCACCCTCACGCTTGAGTTTTACGGGCCGCAGGTCGGCATTATCCTCTTCCGCAAACACGCCGCCAAATACATCCGCGACATCCCCGGCGCGACCCATTTCCGCGTGGCTCTGCTCACCTGCGAGACCGAAGCTGAATTTGATGCGTTACTTGAAGAGCATGTGAACAAGGCGCGGTTTAATCTGAGGCCTATTCCAACTTCAGCTTATCAGGAGATGGCGACATTGCCCTTGGGGGTGAGTTAACACCTACCAATAATTTCATACGTGGATGACGCGGAGTTCATTTCCAACTCAACCCGTGCTATTCGTGTAATCGGTGGTTACTTCATTCTCCATGCCTCGCCTCCGCCTCGTCGGTCTCGTCCTCACCCTCCTCGCCTGTCAAACAGTTACGCGGGTTGGCCTGCCCGCGGCGACCAGCACCCCTCTCCCTCTCATCGCGCTTGATGACCTATCAGTGTTCAAGGCCGGTCTCCTCCCCGCCGAGCAAGCGCGGTTGAACGAGTTTGCTGGCGCGACACGTTATCAACTTGATATCACCCTTGACGACGACCTGCAACACGTTCAAGGTCATGCCCATATTCTATACACCAATCAAGAAACAGAAACGTTGACCGAGCTTTATGTGCGCTTGTATCCCAATTTCTTAGGCGGCGCATCAGAAGTCAGTCAAGTGCAGGTGAACGGGGCGAAGGCACAAACCCAATTCAAGTTGCAAGACTCATTGATGATCATCACCTTGCCTGAGCCGCTGGCGGTTGGCGCGTCGCTCACACTTGACATGGATTTCGCAGTGACAGTGCCCACCGACGCCGAACGCAACTATGGCATCTTAGCCTCGGTGGATGACATCCTCACCCTCGCGCATTTTTACCCGGCCCTCGCTGTATATGACCAAACCGGCTGGAATGCTGAAATCCCACCCGATCAAGGCGACGTGACCTACTTAGACGCGGCGTTCTTCTTGGTGCGCGTGACTGCGCCGAGCGAGCAAACGCTGATCGCCTCCGGCGTGGCGATAGCACATGAGACCAACGACGCGACCCAAACCGTCACCTTTGCCGCTGGCCCGATGCGCGACTTTTATTTGGTCGCCAGTGACCGATTCAAAACACAGAGCCAAACCGTGGATGGCGTCACCATCACCAGTTACGCCCCCGCCGAGTTTGACGAAGCCTCGCAATATGCCCTCGACGCGGCGGCGGAGGCGGTAAAAATTTACAATCAGCGCGTTGGCGCGTATCCCTACACTGAACTGGATTTGATCAGCACACCGACCTTAGCCTTGGGGGTCGAATACCCGGGCGCGGTGGCGCTTACGTTGGAGATGTACGATTTAGAAAATGCCCGGAACGGGCGCACCGCCGCCCTCCAGACCCTCGACGCGGTGGTGGCGCACGAAGTCGGACATCAGTGGTTTTATGGCCTCATTGGCAACGATCAACTCGATGAGCCCTGGTTGGATGAATCGCTCGCGCAATATGCCACCATGCTCTATTTTCAAGATCGGTATGGCTCCGAAGCGGGCCAAGGCTTTCGGGAGGCGCTGGAGGCGCGTTGGAACCGCGCGCTTGACAAGGACACCCCCATTGGGCTACCCGTGAGTGCGTATGAAAATGGCTATAGCGCCATCGTCTACGGGCGCGGGCCGCTTTTTGTCGCCACCTTAGCCGAGCAAATGGGTGCAGAGAAATTTGACGCTTTCCTCCACACCTACTTCCGCGACTATGAATACCGGGTCGCCACCACCGCCGATTTCAAACGGGTGGCGGAAGAAGCGTGCGGGTGCGATCTAACCAATCTGTTTGAAGAGTGGGTTTATAAGCAGTAATAGTTTCTTCACCCTCTGGTATATAATTCCGGCTAACTCCACCTGTTTGATTATCGGGTTTCCCGATGCCGGCGACTGCCACACCAAAAATCATCTACATTGACGATACCCCCGAAGCCCGTTCGTTAGTAGTTCGTTTGTTAACCGCTAGCGATTATACGGTGCTGACTGCCAACGAGCCGCTCTCCGGCATTGATCTTGCCGCCAAAGAGCATCCCGATCTCGTTTTACTCGACGTCAATATGCCCCACATGAGCGGGCGCGAAGTGGCGATGCGGCTGAAAAAAATTTTGCCCGGCGTGCCGTTGGTGGCCTTTAGCGCCGATGTGTCGCCCGGCGCGCGCGAACGCGCCCTGGCCGCTGGCTGTGTCGGCTATCTCACTAAGCCGCTGGATGTAGACCTTTTCCCTGACCAGATAGCCGC
>Ga0315912_10002788_pt1 | contig 18111 bp, 13 predicted proteins | sample VfabasoilMG_FD_204469 | JGI IMG/M metagenome (GOLD analysis project Ga0315912, IMG submission 204469) | Garden soil microbial communities collected in Santa Monica, California, United States - V. faba soil | ecosystem: Environmental > Terrestrial > Soil > Garden | place: USA: California...
GACGCCGCCGACTTCCATGTGTCCGAGCTCGGTGTTCGGCACCAGGCGTCCGTCGATGAACAGCGCCGAGCCGATTCCGGTGCCGAAGGTCAGCACCATCACGGTACCGCGCACGCCGCGCGCGGCGCCCCAACGCAGCTCGGCGACTCCCGCCGCATCGGCATCGTTCAGGCACACCACCGGCTGACCCGTGCCCGCGCGCAGCTGCGACTGGATGTCGTGACCGATTAGCGAGGGATGCAGGTTCGCGGCCGTCAGGGCAACGCCGTTGCGGATGACCGACGGCAGCGCCGCACCCACGGGCAATCCCGGCGCAGCACTGCGGGCCAGTTCGATGATGGCGCCGGTGAGTGCGGCCGCCGTTCCGGGTTGCGGCGTCGGAATGCTCGACAGCGGCGTCAACAGCCGGCCGCTGCCGGAATCCACTGTGGCGTACTTGATGGAGGAACCACCCACATCGACACCGAACAGTCCGCTGCTCATCTCACACCACTCACTCAATGCTCAGCGACCGGACTCGGCCATCCGCATTTCGCGTTCGCGCCGCTTCTCGGCCCGGCGCATCAGCAGCGCCGAAGCCACCACGCCCAGCGCCACCACCAGCACCATGATGGTGGCCAGTGCATTCACGCTGGGATTCACGCCCAGGCGGACTTTCGAGTAGATCAGCATGGGAAGCGTGTTGGAGCCAGGGCCCGCGACGAACTGCGACACCACCACGTCATCCCAGGACAGCGTGAAGGCCAGCAGCCATCCGGACAGGATGGCCGGCATGATCAGCGGCAGCGTGATGCGGAAGAACACCCTGGAAGGCCGCGCCCCGAGATCCAGCGCCGCCTCCTCCAGCGAATCATCAAAGGTGGCGAGCCGCGACTGCACGATCACGGTGACATAGGCCATGGTGAAGGTGACATGGGCAATGATGATCGTTGCCATTCCCCGGTCGAACTGCCAGCCGAACAGAATCCGGAACAGCTGCTCCAGCGATACGAACAGCAGCAGCATGGACAGGCCAGTGATGACTTCGGGCATCACCAGCGGTGCCGTGGTCAATCCCTGCAGGAAGGCGCGTCCCCGGAACGGCCCGAATCTCGCCAGCACCAGGCCAGCCAGCGTGCCCAGCACCACGGCGCAGGTCGCTGTAATCGCCGCCACGCGGATGGAGAGCCAGGCCGCCTGCAGCACGGGACGGTCATGGAACAGCGCCACATACCATCGCACGGTGGGCGAGTTGGCCGCATCCCACACCGTCACCAGCCGGGAGTTGTTGAACGAGTACACGATCATCGAAAAGATGGGCGCGTACAGGAACAGCAGCCCCAGTACCAGCACCACGTTGGGGAAGGTGAGGTACTTCTTCATCTCCTGTTCGCCCGCAGTTCCCGGTTCTGGATGCGCTGGAACAGCATGATGGGAATGAGCAGCAGCAGCAGCAGCGCGATGGCCACCGCGCTGGCGCGCGGCCAGTCGCGGTTGCGGAAGAATTCATCGGACAGGAGGCTCGCGATCATCAGCGTGTCGGTACGACCCAGCAGCGTGGGAATGACGTATTCGCCCACGGCCGGAATGAACACCAGCAGCGACCCGGCATAGATGCCGTCCTTCGACAGCGGCAGGGTGATCCGGAAGAACGCCCTCACCGGGCCGCAGCCGAGGTCCTTGGCCGCCTCGAGCAGCGTGGGATCGTGCTTCTCGAGATTGGTGTACAGCGGAAAGATCATGAACGGCAGGTACGAATACACGATGCCCACGTACACCGCGAAGCTGGTATTCATCATCGCCAGCGGCTCGTGGATGATGCCCATCGCCATCAGCACCTGGTTGATCACGCCATCGGTCTTCAGCAGGCCGATCCAGGCGTACACCCGCAGCAGGAACGAGGTCCAGAACGGCAGGATGATCAGCATCAGCAGCACATTGCGCATGCTGGGCGAGGCGCGCGCGATGGCATAGGCCATCGGGTAGGCCAGCAGCAGGCACAGCAGCGTGGACATCGCCGCGACCTTGATCGAATACAGCCAGGCGCTGACGTACAGCGGCTCGTGCAGCAGGTAGTCGTACGCCGAGAACAGCAGCTTCACCTGCAGCCCACCCTCCTCCACCCAGCGCAGGATGGGCTCGAAGGGTGGCCGTCCCAGCGGCGCGAACTCCGCGAAGGAGATCTTCAGCACGATCAGGAAGGGCACCACGAAGAACAGCAGCAGCCACAGGTAGGGCACCGCGATGACCAGCCGCTGCCCGGCCCAGTACTGGCGGATGTACTGCGACCAGCGTGGCGGGCCGAAGCGCAGCAACAGGTCCCAGAGCGGCCCGGCCCTGCCGCCACGCAGTCCTGACGCCAGCTCGGCGCGGGTGGCCATTACTGCGTCACCACCACCGGGCTGCCGGGGTACCAGCTCAGGTAGACGGTTTCATCCCACAGGATGCGCTCGTCGTCGGACAGACGCTCGATGTTGGGCAACGTCACGCGCACGATCTTGCCGCTGTCGATCTTCACCAGGTAGACGGAAAGGTCGCCCATGTAGGCGATCTCCTTCACCACGCCACGCGCGAAGTTCTCGCGCGCGTCGGCTGGCGGCGTGCGGCTGATCTCGATCTTCTCGGGCCGGATCGCCGCCCACACCGTGGCGCCGGGCGCGGCGCTGATGCCGTGATCGACATAGACGATACCGCCCAGCTCGTCGGACTGGATGCGCACCCGGTCTGGCAGGTCCTCGACCAGATGCCCTTCGAACATGTTCACCGAGCCGATGAAATCCGCGACGAACTTGGTGGACGGGAATTCGTAGATCTCGGTGGGCGTGCCGGTCTGCACGATCTGCCCGCGGTTCATCACCGCGATGCGCGAAGCCAGCGTCATGGCCTCTTCCTGGTCATGCGTGACCACGATGAAGGTGACGCCCAGCTGCTCCTGGATGTTGATCAGCTCGAACTGGGTGTGCTCGCGCAGCTTCTTGTCCAGCGCACCCAGCGGCTCGTCCAGCAGCAGCAGCTTGGGCCGCTTGACCAGTGACCGCGCCAGCGCCACCCGCTGCCGCTGGCCGCCGGAAAGCTGGTGCGGCTTGCGGTGCGCGAAATCCTGGAGCTTGACGATCTCCAGGATGACCTCGACCCGCGAAGCAATCTCGCCCTTCGGCAGGTGCTCCTGCTCCAGGCCGAAGGCGATGTTCTTCTGCACTGTCATGTGCGGGAACAGCGCATAGGACTGGAACATCATGTTGACCGGCCGCTCGTAGGGAGGGATGCCGGCCATGTCCTGTCCATCAAGGAAGATGCTGCCCGAAGTGACCGGCTCGAAGCCGGCCAGCATGCGCAGCAGTGTCGACTTGCCACAGCCGGAACCGCCGAGCAGGCAGAAGATCTCGCCCTTGTAGATGCTCAGCGAGACATTGTCGACGGCCGTGAAATCACCGAAGCGCTTGGTGACGCCTTCGATCCGGACATAGGGCGTCGCGTTCGCGTCACGCCAGGGTTCGTGCTTGTGCCTGTCATTGCGGCGTTCCGCCATATCGACCCCGACTTCGATGGAAGACGCCGGCGCCCGCAGGGCGCCGGCGCGTGGGCTACTTGCCGGTGCGGAAGCGCGTCCAGGTGCGCGTCAGTTCCTTGGTGAACTCCGCGCTCTCGGGAAGGTCCGGGACGATCTTCGTCATCATCTCGGGCGTCGGATACACGTTGGGGTTGCCAGTCACTTCCGCATCCACGGACGGCAGCGCCGCGGCATTGGTGCTGGCGTAGCTGAGGAAGTTGCTGTTCTTCGCCGACACGTCGGCGCGGGTCATGTAGTCGATGAACAGATGTGCGTTCTTGATATGCGTGGCGTCGGCGGGGATGGCAAAGTCGTCGAAGAACATCACCGCGCCTTCCTTCGGGATGTTGTACTTGATGACATTGCCGTTCTTGGCCTCATCGGCACGATCACGCGCCTGCAGGGTGTCGCCGGACCAGCCCAGCGCCAGGCAGATCTCGCCATTGGCCAGGTCCTCGATGTACTTCGAGGAGTTGATCAGGCGGATGTACGGCCGTACCGACATCAGCACCTTCTCGGCGGCCTTCAGGTCATCGAGATTCTCGCTGTTGGCATCCTTGCCCAGGTAGATCAGCACGGTGCCGACGATCTCGCTGGGCGCATCCAGCACGGAGATGCCGCACTTGGCGAACTTCGCGGCCACCTTCGGATCCCAGAACATGGCGAAGCTGTCGACCGGAGCGTCGGCCATCGCCTCCTTGATCTTGCCCTCGTTGTAGGCCACGCCGGAGGTGCCCCACATGTAGTTGACGGCGTATTCATTGCCCGGGTCGAACACTTCCTGGCGCTTGGTCAGCTCGGCGTCCAGGTTCTTGAGGTTCGGGAGCTTTGACTTGTCGAGCTTCTGGTAGATGCCGCTCTTGATCTGCCGGGCCAGGAACGAGGCCGAGGGAACCACCACGTCGTATCCCGTGCGGCCGGCCAGCAGCTTGGTCTCCAGCATCTCGTTGGAGTCCATCACCTCGTAGTTGACCTTGATGCCGGTCTCGGTGGTGAAGGCCTCGAGGACCGAAGGCTCGATGTAGTCTGACCAGTTGTAGACGTTGACCACCTTTTCTTCGTCGGTGTCGATGGCGGGAGCCGCGGCATCGGCCGTCTTGGCGGAGTCCGTCTTGCTGCCACAGCCGGCCAGGATCAGGGCCATGGTCACCGCCACGGCGAGCGTGGCTTTCGTGGAGACTCTGTGCAGATTCGACATGTCGGACTCCCTCTTCGGCGGAAAGGTTGGGGACTACAACGGGCCGCATTCCACGGCCCGCCATCCCACTATAGCCAGCCGTCCTGTTTCAGGCCAGCCAGCGTCTGGTCCAGCGTACGCCATGCCTTTTCGATCAGCTCGTCGATCTGCGATGGGGTGATCACCAGCGGCGGCGCGATGATCATGGTGTCTCGCGTGGCGCGCATCACCAGGCCGTTCAGGATTGCATTGTCGCGGCAGCGTTCGCCCACCTTGCCACGAGGCTCGAACCAGGTCTTGGGATCCTTCACCTTCACCAGTTCCAGCGCACCCAGCAGTCCCAGGCCACGCGCCTCCCCCACCAGCGGATGCCCGGCCAGCTCGGCCCAGCGCCGCTGCAGGTAAGGTCCCGCGGTATCGCGCACATGCTCGACAAGCTTCTCGCGCTGGATGATCCCGAGGTTGGCGAGCGCCACGGCGCTGCATACGGGATGCGCCGAGTACGTGAAGCCATGCGCGAACTCGCCGCCCTTCGCGATCAGTGTTTTCGCTACGCGGTCGCCCACCATCACACCGCCGATGGGCAGGTAGCCCGAGGACAATGCCTTGGCCATGGTCATCAGGTCCGGGCGCGTGCCGTAATACTCGCTGCCAAACCAGCGCCCGGTGCGTCCGAATCCGCAGATCACCTCGTCGGACACCAGCAGGATGCCGTGCCGGTCGCAGATGCGCTGGATCTCCGGCCAGTAGGTCTCGGGCGGAATGATCACGCCACCGGCGCCCTGCACCGGTTCGCCGATGAACGCCGCCACCCTCTCCGGTCCCAGGCGCTGGATGCATTGCTCCAGCTCCTGCGCCGCCTGGAGTCCGAAGTCGGCGGGCGACAGGCCGGCTCCTCGCTCGAACCAGTAGGGCTGTTCGATGTGCCCGATGCCCGGCATGGGCAGCAGGCCCTGCTCGTGCATCCACTTCATGCCACCCAGACTGGCGCCGGCAATGGTGCTGCCGTGATAGCCGTTCCAGCGGCCGATGATGATGTTGCGCTCCGGCTGGCCTTCGAGCTGCCAGTAGCGCCGCGCCAGCCGGATCACCGTATCAACCGACTCGCTGCCGGAACCGGTGAAGAACACATGCTGGAACTGCGGTGGCGTGATTTCGGCCAGTTTCGCGGCCAGCTCGATGGCCGGCGGCGTGGCGCACTGGAAGAAGCTGTTGTAGTACGGCAGCTCGTTCATCTGCCGTGCCGCCACCTCGGCCAGTTCACGGCGTCCATAGCCCACGGCCACGCACCACAATCCTGACATGCCATCGAGCAGCTGACGCCCCTCGCCGTCGTACAGGTAGATGCCCTCGGCCCGGGTGATCACGCGTGTGCCGCGTTCCCCGATCTGCTTCGAATCACTGAAGGGATGAAGGAAGTGGGCGGCATCCAGCGCCTGCCAATGGCGGAACTGTTCGCGTTGATCCATCGCGCTCCCTGCCCCTTGCTATGCGTGTCAGACGTTCAGCAGCAGATGCTCGCGTTCCCAGGAGCTGATGACCTGCAGGAACACCTCGTACTCCGCGCTCTTGACGATCGAGAACGCGGCGACGAAGGGCTCGCCCAGCACGCGGATCAGCGACTCGCTTTCGCTCAGGCGGCGCAGGGCGGAGTCCAGCGCGCGCGGCAGGGCAAAAGGCATGTCGTGCGCGGAACCGGCAATGGGTTCGGTGGGCTGCAGATTCTCCACCATGCCCAGGTAGCCACAGGCCAGGGAGGCGGCAATCGCCAGGTAGGGATTGGCATCGGCGCCTCCGACGCGGTTCTCCACGCGGCGATTCTCCGGCCCGGAAAACGGCACACGCAAGCCTGCGGTACGGTTGTCGTAACCCCACTGTACGTTGATCGGCGCCAGCGCCGAGCGTGTAATGCGGCGGTACGAGTTCACGTTGGGCGCGAACAGCGCCATCGCCGCAGGCAGGTACTTCTGCAGGCCACCAATGTGGGAGAAGAACAGCGGCGAGGGACTGCCGTCCGGATTGCTGAAGATGTTCTGCCGTGTCTTCTTGTCCACGATGCTCTGGTGGATGTGCATGGCGCTGCCCGGCTCCTTGGCATGCGGCTTGGCCATGAACGTGGTGTACATCTTGTGGCGCAGCGCCGCCTCGCGGGCGGTGCGCTTGAACAGGAACACCTGGTCGGCCAGATCCAGCGGATCGCCGTGCAGCAGGTTGATCTCCATCTGCGCCGGACCGTCCTCATGGATCAAGGTGTCGATCTCGATGTCCTGGCGCTCGCAGAACTGGTAGACGTCGTCGAACAGCGGATCGAATTCGTTCACCGCCGCGATGCTGTAGCTCTGGCGTCCCGGCTCGGCGCGTCCGGAGCGGCCCACCGGCGGCTTCAGCGGGTAGTCCGCGTCGAGGTTCGGCTCGATCAGGTAGAACTCGAGCTCGGGCGCGACCACCGGCTCCCAGCCGCGCTGCGCATACAGCTCCAGCACATGCCGCAGAACGTGGCGGGGCGCCATGGTCACCCGGCGGCCATCCGCGTAGAAGCAGTCGTGGATCACCTGGGCAGTGGGCTCCGCCGCCCAGGGCACCTCGCGCACGGTCTTGGTGTCGGGCTTGAGCACGATGTCGATCTCGGCCGGGCTCATGGCCGAGCTGGTGTCGGGCGGATAGTCGCCGGTCACGGTCTGCAGGAAGATGCTTTCGGGAAGTCGCATTCCCTCATCGGCCGCGAATTTCTCGGCCGGCATGATCTTGCCGCGGGCCACACCCGCCATGTCGGGGATGATGGCCTCGACCTCGGAGATGCCGCGCTCGCGGAAGAACTGATGGATGTCGTTAGTCATGAATCACCTGTTGAGATCCTGTCGCGCCTCAGGCGCGCCCGTCCTGTGTCGCGCGCTCACGCGCCGCCGCGCCAAATGCCTGGAACAGCGCGGTGGAGAACGGGTTTTCGCGCGGCTTCCACTCCGGATGCCATTGCACCGCCACCGCAAAACGGCGCGCTTCGCGCACCCTGAAAGCTTCGACCAGTCCGTCGTCGGCACGCGCCTCCTCGACCAGTCCCGGGCCCAGCTCACGGACTCCCTGGTGGTGCAGCGAGTTCACGGTGATGCGGCTGACGCCCGCGATGCCCGCAAGCACGCCACCCGGCACGAGGTTCACGTCGTGCGCCGGACCGTACTGCTCGTCCAGCGGCGCCTCGAGGTCTTCATGGTGCACGCGGTTGCCTGGCACTTCGTGCACGTGCTGCCACAGGCTGCCGCCGAAGGCGACGTTCATCTCCTGGAAGCCGCGGCAGATCCCGAGCACCGGTACGCCGGCTGCAATGGCGCGTGGGATCAATGCCAGCGTGGTGGCGTCGCGATCCGGATCGTGCAGCGTGCCCGCGCGGCTGGACTCGCCACCGTAGCGGTGCGGCTCGACATTCGACGGGCTGCCGGTGAACAGCAGGCCATCCAGCTCGGCAAGAAGTTCGTCCAGCCCCAGCTCCTCGCCCAGCGAGGGAATCAGCAGCGGCAGGCTGCCTGCAATGCCCAGCAGTGGCGTGATGTACTTTTCGCCCACAGCGTGGAATGGGTGCAGGCCCAGCATGCGCCGGTCGGCGGGAATTCCGATGACGGGTCTGCGGGCAGGCATGACATCACGTTTAATATGTTCTACGGAGGAAGAACGCGAAGGACCGCGCCTCCAGGGACATTAGACCACAAGGCATGGTCGAGCGGCCCGGAATTCGGCCCTGCCAGCGTGCAAGTCCGTGATCGGCCAAAGGAAATTGATTTTCCGCACTGCACAAGGGTAGTCTGTCTGTGACGAAATTCTAAACAGGCGGACCGCGTCGCCGCTGGCCCGCCCTAGCCGCCGGGGAGATATGTCATGTCGCATTCAGCCCGGGATGAGCTCGCAGCCTTCCTGGCAGCCCACCCCGGCCTGCGCTTCATCGACCTGCTGCTGCATGACCTGAACGGCGTGGACCGGGGCAAGCGCATCGATGTCGGCAACGCGCCCGGAACCTTTGCGAACGGACTGTTGCTGCCCGGCTCCATGTTCGCCATCGACGTGCCCGGTGAGACGGTGCAGGAAACCGGTTTTGGCTTCGATGAGGGAGACGCGGACAGGCCCTGCCTTCCCGTATCCGGAACGCTGGTGCAGGTCCCCTGGCTGGATCACGGCGTGGCGCAGGCGCAGATTTCCATGCACGAGCGGGATGGCCGGCCTTTCGCCGGCGACCCCCGCCATGCGCTGGTCCGCATGCTGCAGCGGTTCGAGCCACTGGGCCTGACGCCCGTGGTGGCCATCGAACTGGAGTTCTATTTCGTCGACCGGCAGCTCACGCACGAGGGTCTGCCACAGCCGCCCCGCGCGCCGCTGACTGGCCGGCGCGAATACCGCACGCAGATCAATTCCATGCTGGACCTGGATGAATACTCGGCGGTGCTGGCCGCGATTGATTCGGCATGCCACGCGCAGCAGGTGCCTTCCACCATGGCGCTGGCGGAGTACGGCGCCGGGCAGTTCGAGGTGAACCTGCAGCATGGCGAGGATGCGCTGCGCGTGTGCGACGAGGCGATGCGCTTCAGGCGCATCGTGAAGTGCGTTGCCAGGCACCACGGCATGGATGCGACATTCCTCTCCAAGCCCTACGCGGACATGGCCGGCAGCGGCCTGCACCTGCACGTCAGCCTGAACGATGCGCAGGGCCGCAATGTCTTCGCGTCGGATGCACCCCTGGGCAGCACGTCGATGCAGCACGCAGCAGCGGGCCTGCTGGCCACCATGGCAGAGGGCATGGCGATTTTCGCGCCACTGGCCAATTCCTGGCGACGGCTGCGTCCCGCGGCATATGTGCCGCTGACCGCGGACTGGTCGGTGAACAACCGCGGCGCCGCGCTGCGCGTGCCGGTCAGTGACGCCGCCAACCGGAGGCTGGAGCATCGCGTGGCAGGCGCGGAGGCCAATCCCTATCTGGTGACCACCTGGATTCTCGGCGGCATCCTGAAGGGATTGACGGAACGGCAGTTGCCGCGCGCACCGCTCGAGGGAAATGCCTACGACTCGCATGCGGGCGGTGAAGCCCTTCCCCGCTACTGGCCCGTGGCGCTCGAGCGCTTCGGGCGCAGTGAATTCGCGCGCGAAGTGCTGGGCATCAGCCTGCACCGGTTGTACTCCATGGTGAAGCGGCACGAGCTGGATGAGTTCAGCGCCATGGTCACTCCACAGGAATGCGCCATCTACCTGCCGGCGCTGTGAAGCAGATGAACGTGAAGCCCGAGCCCCGCCCGTACTACTGGGCAGCCGAGCCCGAGCCGGCGCCGCGCGCGCCACTGCTGGGCAGCGCGGACTGCGACATCGGCGTTGTGGGCGCGGGCATTGCGGGAATATCGGCGGCGCTGCACCTGGCCGAGCGCGGCTATCGCGTGACGCTACTCGAGGCGGAACGCATCGGCTGGGGCGCATCCGGCCGCAGCGGCGCACAGGCGATATTCGGCATCGCGGCCGGACAGGAAAAACTCGAACGGCTGATCGGCGCTGAAAACGCGCGTCGCGTATGGGACATGTCCGTCGAGGCGCTGGCGCTGCAGCGCCACCTCATTGTCCGCCACGGGATCGACTGCGATTACGTTCCGGGCCAGCTGCATGTGGCGATCAAGCGTCGGCACCTGGAAGAACTGCGGCATTGGCACGAGGAGCTGCATGAATCCTATGGCTACCACAGCGTCAGCCTGACCGATGCCGCCGCCACACGACGTCTCGTCGCCAGCGAGCGCTACATTGGCGGGCTGCACGACACCAACAGCGGCCACCTGCAGCCGCTGAAATACGTACGGGGCCTGGCCGCCGCCGCGGAACACGCCGGCGTCACCGTGCACGAGCGCAGCCGAGTGCTTCGCCACGAACGCAGCGATGGCCGTCTCATGCTCGTCACCGCGCAGGGAGCCCTGCGTTGCCACCAGATCGTGTTCGCCGGCAACGCCTGGCTGGGGGAGACGGTGCCCGAGCTGGCCCGGAGGATCATGCCCGTGGGCACCTATATCGTGGCGACCGAGCCGCTGGGTGAAACCGCACAGGCGCTGCTGCCACGGAATACGGCGGTCACCGACATCAACTGGGTGCTGGACTATTTCCGTCGCAGCGCGGATCAGCGCCTGCTGTTCGGCGGCCGCGTGAGCTACTCGGGACTGGACCCCTTCAACACGGCCAACGCCACGCGCCAGCGCATGCTGAAGGTGTTTCCGCAATTGCGGGAGGCGCGAATCGAATTCTCATGGGGCGGTTACGTGGACATCACGCTGAACCGGGCGCCCGATTTCGGCCGCCTCGAACGCGATGTGTACTACCTGCAGGGTTTCTCGGGCCACGGCATCGCGCTGACGGGACTGGCCGGCAAGCTCGTGGCCGAGGCGATTGCCGGCGAGACCGAACGCTTCGACGTCTTCTCGCGCATACCGCACCGCGCTTTTCCCGGCGGCGCATTGCTGCGCCGTCCGGCGCTGGTACTGGCGATGCTGTACTACCGGCTGCGCGACCTGCTGTAGCCCGATCGGGCCGGTTACTTCGTGCCGGTGAAGCCCCATACCAGGCTGCGGGTGCTGCTGGTGCCGAACATCACCACCATGTTGTTGCTGCCACCCGCGGCCGCATCGTCCAGCACCAGCAGTCCGCCAGCCGTGAACGCCGGTACATTGCCGCAGGCGCCGAGGTCGAGGATGAAGTCGTATACGTTGACCGTGGGATCCTGGATGACGATGCCGCCATTTCCCGTGCAGCCGGCCGGCGTCGTGCCATAGGTGATGGCGCCAGCGGTGGTGATGGTGATGACGGCGCCGATGACAGACGGGCCACTCTGAAGCAGGTTGTACGTGCCTGCCAGCCGCGACAGCGACGCGCCGCGATTGGTCAGGTCGGCGCGATAATTCAGCGTGAACGTGCCGGTCTCGCCGCCGGCGGAATAGGAGCCACTGAGCTGCTGGTGCTCGACGATCGTGCCATTGGTGATGTTCAGGGTCGCGATGTTGGGCGTCCCGGCGGGGAACGGCGCCGCGCTCGGCGCGTAGGCCGCTCCCATCGCGATGAACCCGTTGCCGTCCGCCATGCCCGTCCCGACGATGGTGCGGGAGTTGCCATTGGCGCTGGCCCCGATGCCGCCGACGAAGCTGCCGTTGGGAGCCACCGCCAGGAGGAAGTTGCGGGAGGTGCCATTCAGCAGCATGGTGCCCTGGTAGTTGCCCGCCGCATCGGCATCAATGGGGGCGAATTCGTCCTCGCCGCCTCCACAGGAGACCAGCGAAGCCGAGGCCATGGACAGAACCAGCGCTGGCGCAAACGATGGAAATCGCATGAGTCCCCCTTTCCCTGTTGCGGACTTGAGCCCATCCTAATTGCAACCGGCGACCGACACCCGAAAAAAAAGGCCAGCGCACCGCGAGGTGCACTGGCCCTTCAGGCCCGATGATCGCCGTATCAGGCGACCGAGAACCCTTCGCGGGTGATCGGCAGCGTACGGATGCGGTGCTTGGTCGCCGCATAGATCGCATTGCAGATCGCGGGCACGGCCGGCGGGAACGCCGGTTCGCCCACGCCCGTCGGCGGGTAGTTCGTGTCGAGGAAATGCACATCGACCACCGGCGCCTGGCTCATGCGCGCCAGCTTGTAGCTGTCGAAGTTCTGTTCCTTCACACGGCCGTTCTCGATATTGCACTCCTGCGACATGGTGGAGATGGCATCCACGATGCAGCCCTGCACCTGGTTCTCGGCGCCGGACAGGTTGACGATGGGACCAATGTCGCCTACCACCCAGACCTTGTGCACCTTGACCTTCTTGTTCTTGTCGACGCTCACCTCGGCGACCTCGGCGATATGGCCCTGGTGCGAGAAGTGGAAGGCCAGGCCCTGGAAGCGGCCCTTGGCCAGCGGCTTGCCGTAGCCGGAGCGTTCCACCACCGACTTGATCGTGGCAATGGCGCGCTCGGGGTTCAGCCCGCCGCCGCCAAAGCCGCCACCCGGGCCACCCGCAGGCGCCGGCTGCTTGTTGCTGAAGGTCTCGATCAGGAACTCGGCATGGTCACGCCCTGCCGCGGTCGACAGCTCGTGCATGAACGACTGCACCACCCACGCGGCGGTGTTGGAGCCCGGCGCACGCCACGGACCACAGGGAATGTGGAAAGGCGACAGCGTCTGCGCCAGCCGGTAGTTCGGCGTGTAGTCGGCCGGGAACTCGCCCGGCGAAGGCCAGCCGCCGCCATTCACCGCGCGCTTGTTGCCGCCCGGCGTGTCGTCGGAGAAGGAGATGGCATGACCAGACCAGGCCACCAGCTTGCCCTTGTCATCCACACCACCCTTCAGCGCATGGAAGCCACCGGCGCGATACCAGTCGTGGCCCATGTCGTCTTCACGGGTCCACATGAGCTTCACCGGGATGCCGCCAGCCTGCTTGGAAATGGCCGCAGCTTCGGACACGAACTCCTGCATCAGACGGCGGCCGAAGCCGCCACCGACACGCAGCTGGTGCAGCGTGGAACGCGCAGGCGGAACGCCCACGACGTTGGCCGCGGTCGTGCGGGCGCCATCGGGAATCTGCACCGAGCCCCAGATCTCGAGCTTGTCGCCCTCGGGATCCTTCTGGTACCAGGCCGTGGTGTTCTGCGGTTCGAGGTTGGCGTGGGAGATGAAGCCGAAGGTGTAGAAGGCCTCGACGGTCTTCTTCGCGCCCTTGAGGCCCGCATCGATGTCGCCGGCCTTGCGCAGTTCCTGCGCGCCAGCGCCCTTGGCTGCTTCCTTCGCCTGAGCGGAGAATGCAGTCCAGCTGTCCTTCGACGCGTTGGTCTCGTCCCAGGTGACCTTCAGCTTCTTCTTGGCGGAGAAGGCAGCCCAGGTGTTGTCGGCAACGATCGCGACGCCCGGCATCACTTCGGAAACCTTGTTCGTGCCCTCGAGCACGAAGGCATCGACCACGCCCGGGAGCTTGCGGATCTCATCGAGGTTGGCCGAAGCCACCTTGCCGCCCACCGCGGGGCACTTCTCGAACACCGCCACCTTCATGTTCGGCAGCTGGATGTCGACGCCGAACAGCGGCTGGCCGGTGACCAGCTTGTAGTTGTCGACGCCGGTGGTGCGCTTGCCCATCAGCTTCCAGTCCTTGCGGTCCTTCAGCTTGACGTCCTGCAACGCAGGCACAGGCATGGCTGCGGCGGCGGTCGCCAGCGCGCCATAGCCCAGCGTGCGGTTGCTGGCGGCATGCGTCACGGCGCTGTCCGAGGCCGAACACTCGGCGGCAGGCACGCCCCACTGCTGTGCGGCGGCTGCGACGAGCATGGCACGGGCACCGGCGCCAGCCTGGCGCAGCGAGGTGAAGGCCATGGGAATCGACAGCGAACCGCCTGCAAACTGGGCGCCGTAGACAGCAGAATTGATCGGCGCCTGTTCGACGGTCACATCGGACCACTTGGCATCCAGCTCCTCGGCGAGGATCACGCCGAAGGCGGTCTTGATGCCCTGGCCGATCTCGGGGTTCTTCGAGTACAGGGTGATCTTTCCATCCGGCGCAATCTTCACGTAGGCGCCGGGATTGAACTGCGGTCCCGGAGGCGGACCGGCGGGACGGGCGCCGCCGCCGCCAGCCTGCTGCGCTTCAGCCGTGCCGGATCCCAGCAGCCCGAAGGCCAGCAGCAGTCCGCCGCCTGCTGCGGCGGAAGCCTGCAGGAAGCCGCGGCGCGACACCGGACCCGTGGCCAGCGCAGGTAGCACCGACTCTTTCTCGAGCTCGGCGATCTGCTGGCGCAGGACGTCTGGATAGTATTCGTTGTTCACAACGGCGTTCATGAAGCGCTCCCGTTCAGGGCCTGGGCCGCGGACTTGATCGCGGCGCGGATACGGACGTAAGTGCCGCAGCGGCAGAGGTTCTGCATGTAGCTGTCGATCTCGGCATCGGAAGGGTTCTTGTTCTGCCGCAGCAGTGCCGTCGCCGTCATGATCTGTCCAGCCTGGCAGTAGCCGCACTGCGGGACGTCATGATCAATCCACGCCTTCTGCACGGCGGTGAGCGTCCCGTTCTGCGCAATGCCTTCGATGGTGGTGATCTTCTGTCCGGCAACCGCGACCGCGGGCACCGAGCAGGAACGCACCGGATTGCCGTTGAGGTGCACGGTGCAGGCGCCGCACTGGGCGATGCCGCATCCGAACTTCGTGCCGACGAGCTTCAGCTCATCGCGCAGTACCCACAACAGCGGCTGGTCATCGGCGACCTCGACTTCACGATCGGTGCCGTTGACGTTCAATTTCACTTTGGCCATGTTGATCCCGTCCGAATCTTTGATTGGAAAGGTAAAAAGAAGAGAACCCCCGGAAGCACGGCAGCATAACCGTGCGGACCGCCTTCCTCAACGATGCCGCAGCTCGAAGCAGTAGTGGATTCGCGGGTTGCCCTGGAAATCAAAGGGAATGGTTGCAGCTGAAACATCCGCTACGCGAAAAGCGCTATGTATGTTCGTATCAAGCGTGAAGCGTTGCGCGTTGTTGGAGAAGATCAGCAAGCCATCGCGCGACAGCAATCGCATGCAATGTTCAATCAGGCGAGCGTGATCGCGCTGGATATCCAGCACGCCTTCCATGCGCGCGGAATTCGAGAACGTGGGCGGATCGAGAAAGATCAGGTCGAAGCGATCCGCGTGCTGCTGCTCTGCCAGCCACTGGATGGCATCGACCTGCAGCAGCTGGTGTGACGCGGCGGCAATTCCGTTCAGCTCGAGATTGGCCGCGGCCCAGTCCAGATAGTTGCGCGACATATCGATGCTGAGCGTCGATGCCGCGCCACCGGCCGCGGCATGCAGTGTCGCAACACCGGTGTAACAGAAGAGGTTCAGAAAGCGCTTGCCGGCTGCAATGCGTCCGATCTGTTGTCGGGTCAGGCGATGGTCGAGGAACAGGCCAGTGTCCAGGTAGTCGTCGAGATTGATGCGCAGTTTCAGTCCCGACTCTTCCACTACATGGAATTCATCGCGGCGGGTCGGGCGTACGTACTGTCCCCCGCCCTTCTGGCGACGACGCGTTCGCAACCGGATATCCACATGCGGAACGCCCGTGACTTCGGGCAGCACGGACAGTGCCTCCTCGCGCCGGCGGCGTGCCGCTTCCGGATCAACGGACAATGGCGGCGCGTATTCCTGCACGTACAGCCAGCGCCTGCCTTCATCCGGCCCGGCGCCCGTGTACAGGTCCACGGCCAGTGCGTACTCGGGCATGTCGGCGTCATACAGTCGCCAGCAGCCCACGCCTTCGCGGCGTGCGATCTTGCCCATGCGCTGCAGGTTCTTGCGCAGGCGGTTGGCGAACATCTGCGCACCGGTGGACTGCGCCACGGAGGCATCGTCGATCACGATGCCCCGCGCCTCGCGGCGTACCCGGCGCTCGCCTGGCGCGAAGCGCAGCAGCCTGCACTCGATGGCGCCATTCCAAACCGTGTGCACGCGGGAGGCTTCGCAGCCGATGAGCTGCCCGAGCTGCGGCTCGCCCGTGATCACTGCGGCGTTCCAGGCGGCGAATGGTCCGCGCAGCGCCTCGCCGATGGCGCGATGCGCCTCGGCAGCGTCGTCGTCGCCACTGATACGCTGGCCATACGGCGGATTCACGCACAGCAACCCCGGAGTCGCCGCTTCAGGATTTCTGGGCGAGAGTGTCGCGATATCGGTGTGCTCGAAGACCAGATCCCGGCCCACGCCAGCGCGACGCGCATTGGCCTGCGCCGTGGCGATGGCGCCGCGGTTGCGATCGGCGCCACGCAAGATGACCTCGGGCTGCTGGCGCATGCGCGCCTTCGCCTCCTCGACGAGGCCGCTCCACAGGGCGGCGTCATGGCCGCGCCAGCCCTGAAAGCCCCAGAAATCCCTCAGCAGTCCCGGCGCCGTATCCGTCGCCATCCACGCCGCTTCGATGACGAAAGTGCCCGATCCACACATGGGATCGAGGAACTCGCCGCCAGCGGATGCAATCGCAGGCCAGCCCGCGCGCACCAGGATGCCGGCTGCCAGGTTTTCGCGCAGTGGCGCCTCGCCACCGGCCAGGCGGTAACCGCGGCGGCTCAACGCTTCACCGGCCAGGTCGATCAGCAAGCTGACCTCGCCGCGCTGCGCATGGGCATGTATGCGCAGGTCCGGCCGCTGCGTTTCCACGGAGGGGCGCAGTTTCGTCGTGTCGCGCAACTGGTCGCAGATCGCGTCCTTCAGTTTCAGCGCGCCGAAGTGGGTGTTGTTGATGGAGGCAAGCTGGCCGGTGAATTCGCATGCCAATGTGCCGCGGGAGTCCAGGTGCGCCCGCCAGTCGATGCCGCGCGCGAAGGCATACAGATCATCAGCGCTGTTCACGGGGGCGCGAGCCACCTCCAGCAGGATGCGGCTGGCCAGCCGCGATCCGAGCAGGGCGCGGTACCCGGCCTCGAGCGTGCCTTCGAATCCCACTCCACCAGTGGTCTCGCGCACCTGCTGGCCGCCCAGCGCGGTGATTTCGCCCGCGAGCAGATCGGCGAATCCACGCGGAACAGTGCAGAAGAAACGCAACGGCGTCATGCGTAGACGGGAACGGTGCAGAAGAAGCGCAGTGGCGTGGTCAAGAAAGCTCGATCCAGGTGGTTTTCAGCTCCGTGAACTTGTCGAAGGCATGCAGCGACTTGTCGCGGCCGATCCCCGACTGGCGGAACCCGCCGAAAGGCACGGTGATGTCATCGGCGTCATAGCAGTTCACGTACACCATGCCGGCACGGATGGCGCGGGCCATGCGATGCGCGGTGTTCAGGTCCCGCGTCCATACCGCGGCCGCCAGGCCGTAGCTGGTGTCATTGGCGATGGCCAGCGCCTCTTCCTCATCGCGGAAAGTGATGGTGGCCAGCACCGGGCCGAAGATCTCCTCGCGCGCGATGCGCATTCCCCGTTGCACGCCGTCGAACACCGTGGGCTCCACGAAATTGCCGCCCGAGTCGCGCCGCACCTGAGAACCCCCGAAAGCCAGCCGCGCGCCATCTTCACGACCGGCGTCGATGTACCCCAGCACGCGCTGCATCTGCTGCGCGTCGACAATGGCGCCGAGCTTCGTGGCCGGATCGAGCGGATCACCCGGGGCGAGTTCGCGCCCCACCTTCGCGATCTGCTCCAGCATCGCGTCCTTCAGACTTTCGTGCACCAGCAGCCGCGAGCCGGCCGAACACATCTCGCCCTGGTTGAAGAAGATGGCATAGGCCGCCGCGCGCGCCGCGCGCTCCACATCGCGGTAGTCGGCCATCACGATATTGGGCGACTTGCCGCCGCACTCCAGCGATACGCGCTTGAGGTTCGACTGCGCCGCGTATCCCATGATGAGCTTGCCCGTGGCCGTGGAACCGGTGAATCCGATGCCATCCACATCCATGTGCAGCGCCAGCGCCTTGCCT
>Ga0315912_10002789_pt1 | contig 18099 bp, 18 predicted proteins | sample VfabasoilMG_FD_204469 | JGI IMG/M metagenome (GOLD analysis project Ga0315912, IMG submission 204469) | Garden soil microbial communities collected in Santa Monica, California, United States - V. faba soil | ecosystem: Environmental > Terrestrial > Soil > Garden | place: USA: California...
CGGTGACTGCATCCACCGAGGCGACCGATTCGACATGGATCTCGCGCTCGACCTTTTCGAGATCGGCGCTCACCAGACTCTGAATCTCGCGGGCAGTCAATGCCTGCCCAATGCGGCTAAAACCCATAGAATGACACCAGTTTAGCGCACCGCCTGGGGCTGCAAGCAGAGTTGCTCCCAATTGGCGGAGGCGGCTTTGATTACCAGTTCCACTGGCTCGCCTCGTAGGGCTGCTAGTTTCTTTCCTGTTTCGGTGACAAAGGACGGCTCGTTGCGTTTGCCGCGATGCGGTGTTGGTGGCAGGTACGGCGCGTCGGTTTCGATCAGCAGTCTTTCTAATGGTACTTGCTTTGCCGCTTCTTGAATGTCAATGGATTTGGGGTACGTGACGATTCCGGAGAAGCTGATGTGAAGCCCCATTTCTACGCATCGGCGCGCTTCGGCGGGACCGCCAGTGAAGCAATGCAGGATTCCGCCGGCTGCGGATTTCCAGTGTTTTTCTAAGAGTTCAAAGGTGTCGGGCCAAGCCTCGCGCGTGTGGATCACGATGGGATAGCCGGTTGATGAGGCCAGCTCCAACTGATCGGCGAAGACGCGTTTCTGAACGTCGGCGGGCGAGTGGTTGTAGTGATAGTCGAGTCCCATTTCTCCGAGGGCCAGGACCTTGGGATGTACCAGGAGTTTTTCCAGTGCGCCGATGGTGGAGGTGTCGGCTTTGGCTGCGTCGTGAGGATGCACGCCTACGGTTGCGTACACGCAGGCGAAGCGATCCGCGATGCGGATGGCTGCTTCGAGATCAGGAGGACCATCGCCGGTGCCGATGGACATCATCTTCTCCACGCCAGCGGACAATGCGCGTTCGATGACGGCTTCTACGTCGTCGTGAAAGCGCTCGTCGTCGAGGTGGCAGTGGGAGTCGATCACTTGAGTCGCGCACCGACGGGAACATCTTCGAGGAACCCGGCTAGAGTGGGCTTTGCGCCTTCGAGTGATGCGGCGACGATCATGCCTTGTGACTCGATGCCACGGAGTTTCCGAGGTGCGAGGTTGGCGACGATGACGACTTTGCGGCCGATCATCGCCTCTGGTGTGTAGGCCTCGGCGATGCCGGCGACGATGGTGCGGGGCGTCGGTTCGCCGATGTCGATTTTCAAGTGGAGCAGCTTATCTGCACCTTTTACGGGTTCGGCTGATAAGACTTGTCCGACACGCAGTTCGACTTTGGCGAAGTCGTCGATGGAGATGTAGTCCTTTGCGGGCGCGTCTTTAATGCCGAGCAAGGTCTTCTGTCTCGCTGTTTCGATAATCTCCAACTCGCGCATCTTGTCGATGGCGGGCTTGGCGTCTATGCGTGGAAATACGGCTGCGGGAATGCCGATTTTTTGGCCTACGGGCAACTGTCCCCAGGCGAGTTGATCTACTCTCACGTCTTCCATGGAGCCGGTGAAGCCGAGTTGGCTCCAGATGGCTGCGGTGGAGACGGGCATCACTGGCGCGAGCAAAATGGTGGCGATGCGCACGACTTCCGCTGAGGCGTAGAGCGTGGCATCGAGCCGTGCGGGTGCGTCGGCGTCGGTGCTCTTGGCGAGTTTCCAGGGGGCTTGTTCAACGATGAACTTATCTGCGACCGAGAGCAGTCCCCATAGCGTTTCGAGGCCCTTGGAAAATTCGTAGGCTTCGAAGTTTGCTTGCACGGACTCGATGGCGGTTTTGGCTGCGGTGACGATATCCTCAGGAATCCCGCTCGCCGCGGGAATCAGGCCGCCGCGATATTGATTGATCATCGTCAACGTGCGGCTCACGAGATTGCCGAGGCCGTTGGCGAGATCCGAGTTGTAGCGTCCTACTAACGCGTCGTAACTGAATGATCCATCTTGGCCGAACACGATTTCACGCAGCAGGAAGTACCGCAATCCCTCAACGCCGACCACTTCGCGAATCGGATCAGCCCGCACGATGTTGCCTTTCGACTTGCTCATCTTGTCTTCTTCAAACATGAGCCAGCCGTGCGCGTAGATCTTCTTTGGCAGCGGCCAATCCGCAGCGAGTAGAAACGCCAGCCAGTAGACCGCGTGGAATCGGATAATCTCTTTGCCGATTAAGTGAACGTCGGCGGGCCAGCGGCCTTCGCCGTCTACCGCGCTCATGTAGGTCATCAGCGCGTCGAACCAGACGTAGAAAACGTGCTTGCCTTGGTCGGGAACGGGAATGCCCCATTTGATGGACGTGCGTGAGATGGACAGATCGCTCAAGCCGCCCTTGACGAACGCGATGACTTCATTGCGGCGCGCAGTGGGTTGGATGAGATCAGGCTGTGCTTCATAGAGTGCGAGGAGCTTGTCCTGGAACGCGGAGAGCTTGAAGAAGAAGTTTTCTTCGGTTACGGTTTCGGTTGGCCGTGCGCAATCGGGGCACGGATCACCAGGTTTTGCTTCGTTGACGTAGAGTTCGCAGGAGACGCAGTATTGGCCGGTGTAGCTGCCCTTGTAGATGTAGCCGTTGGCGAGGCAGCGTTGAAAAAGTTCCTGGACTTTCTTTTCGTGCTTGGGATCTGTGGTGCGCAGGAAGCGATCAATGCGCACACCGAGGCGCGACCATTGCGCTTGCCACTCGGCTGCGATGATGTCGGCGAAGGCTTGTGGTGTTTTGCCGACAGCTTGTGCGGCGCGTTCAATCTTTTGGCCGTGCTCGTCGGTGCCGGAGGTGAGAACCACTTCAAAGCCCTGCATCTTCTTGAAGCGGGCAATCGCGTCGGCCGCCATGGTGCAGTAGGTGTGTCCAATGTGCGGAGCCGCGTTGATGTAGTAGATGGGCGTGGTTATGTAGAATTTGTTCATTTGTTGTTATCGCGCGAGGTTTAGATACGCACGGCTGGCTTCGGCCAAAATCGACTTGAGCGGCACGCCTGAGGCCAGCGCGAGATTTTTGCAATCTTCGTATTCGGGTGCGAACGAGCCGTCGGCGGCGACCTTGATGCGGACGGTTCCGTGCGCGGTTGCTACTTCTAAAAACTCGCGGGCTTGGACGCGGCGTTCGGCTGCGTACATGCGCAGGCCTAGCGTTGAGGTTTCCGCCAAGACCACGGAGGCCAGGAGTTCGCGGTCCTCGGTGCGTGCGATCACGCGGAGCAAATGTCCGGGGCGGTTCTTCTTCATGAAGACGGGTTCGAGGGTGACGTCGAGTGCGCCGCGTTCGAAGAGACGGTCCATTGCATAGCCGAGGACTTCGGGGGTGGAGTCGTCTATGTTCGCTTCGATGACGCTGACCGTGGTGGCCTCGGCGACGGCAACCGCTTCGCCGATCAAGGCTCGGAGGACGTTGGCGTTCTCTGCGAAATCATTGGTGCCCGCGCCGTAACCGATGGAGCTGATCTTCATGGCGGGCATGGTTCCAAAGCTGGAGGCTAGTGTGACGGCGAGGGCTGCGCCTGTTGGTGTTGCGAGTTCCAGTGCGGGACCTCGTGAGTAAATCGGAGTGCCGGCGAGCAATGCTGCTGTCGCCGGAGCAGGCACGGGTAAGATGCCATGTTCGGTGTTCACGGTGCCACTGCCAACGTTGATCGCGGAACAGGACAGTCCTTCGACGCCGAGCAGTTCTAATGCTTCGCAAGCTCCGGTGATGTCGGCGATGGAATCCACCGCGCCTACTTCGTGGAAGTGGACTTTTTCGATTGGGACGCCGTGGACGGAGGCCTCGGCTTCGCCTAAACGGCGGAAAACTTTTTCGGCGTTGGCTTTGGCGCGAGTGCTTAAAGTGGACTTCGCAATTATGTCGAGGATGTGAGGCAGGTGCCGGTGTTTCTTTGTGTCGGTACCTTCGACATGGAATTTGGACGCGGTGATTCCGCGGCGTTTGGTCTTCTCAACGCGGAATGCGGCTCCGGTGCCGAGCGACTCCAGAGCAGAAATCAACGCTCCCGCGTCGGCGCCTGCGTCTACCAGAGCACCAACGGTCATGTCGCCACTGATCCCGGAAAATGCGTCCAGGTAGCAATACTTCATAGATAGACCCATTATTTCACATGGGCCAAAATCGGGCGGTGCGTGATGCGGACCGTTATGCGACGTTGCGACCACAACAGCGCTTGAATTTCATGTGTGAGCCGCAGGGGCATGTGGCGTTGCGGGGTGTTCTTGCGGCGGCGGGAGGGGGTTCGTTTGGTACTTGTGTGTTTTGAGTCTTTTGAGCCGCGCGGGCATTCATGCGGGACAGTGCTTCGACGGTATCAGCGAGGCTGCGATGGGAGGGATGAGGCGGTTTGACGAGCATGGGTCCGGCCTGTAAGTTATCGCGGCGGGCGACGCGTATTGCCTGGAGGGAGCGGAGTTCCCGCATGGCGCGGAAGAAGCCGCGCTCGGCGGCAATATAGTATCTGCGGAGGAGGATGAGTTCTTTGTGGCTAGAGATGCTGGAGCGGGCGTCGGGGTTTGCGATGTGATATTCGACTTCCATTTCCCGAATTCTGGCCATGTTCCAGTCTGATACGATCATTTGATCGACGAAAATAGACTCCATTCTATTGGCTGGTTCGAGTTCGGCGTAGAGGGAAGTGTGGAGTGCTTCGTAGTCCTCGCGCTGGTCTTCGCGGATGACGAGTTGGTTGCTGCAGAGGCCGTGTTTACGGGCGTTTTGTGAGGATGTTGCTTTGCCTTCTGCGGTGCGGGGGCCGGTGGCCTGGAAAGGGTTGGAGGCGCTTGCGTTGGGGGAAGCGGCGGAAGCCATGATGAATACTCCTTTGAATTCAAACTTACATTCTATTGTTTTTATATCATAAATTTTTAGAATTGCAAGATAATTTTAAAGGAGTTGGGGATCGGTTCTGTTTGTGATGTCACCGAGGATGTAGGGCTGGTTTTCGAATCGCAATCGAGGTGTTAGTATCTTCGTCATTCCTGGTGCTCCACATCATATACCGCTACCTCAGGTGATCTCGCTATCATTGAAGATTGCGGAGCATTTCACCATCGTAAAGATCAGCGTGCTGGCTACCAGTAGTTCCGGGAATTGTACTTTTGTCGGGACCGATTCGACTCGGATTCTGATTGATGCTGGTTTGACTCGGCGGGATACTTTGGAGAGGATGGCTCGGATTGGGGAGCATCCTGAGAAGTTGGATGCGATTCTGATTACGCATGAGCATAGTGATCATGTCAGCGGGTTGCCGGTGTTGCTTCGTAAGTGGAAGATTCCGGTTTACTCTACGCACCTAACAGCTCCTACTGTTGATTTTGATGGGGTGGAGCCTCGTTTGGAGACGTTTCAGGCTGGTACCAAATTCACGATTGGGGATATTGATATCACCAGTTTTACGATTCCTCATGATGCGGTGGATCCGGTTGGTTATACGGTGGAATCGCAGGGGATCAAGTTTGGTTTGGCTATGGATCTTGGTTATATGCCGGATTCGGTGAAGTATCATTTGCGTGGATGCCACATGATGGTGCTGGAGTCGAATCATGATTTGGAGATGTTGAAGGTTGGTCCTTATCCCTGGTCGGTGAAGCAGCGGGTGATGGGTCGGAAGGGGCACCTTTCCAACGACATTGTTTCTCAGTTTATCCTGGAGGATCTGGATACGACGGTTGAGACGCTGTTGTTGGGGCATCTTAGCGAACACAATAATCATCCGGCGATTGTGAGTCTGGTGGCGAGCCAGGCGTTGGAGCGGCGGGGCCGGTCCACGAAGTTGGTTGTGGCGGAGCCGCGCCGGCAGTCTGATATTTTCATGTATTGAGGTTAAAGAATGATTGCGCGTTATACGCGGCCCGCAATGGGCGCGATTTGGAGTGATGAGAATAAGTACCGCATGTGGCTGGAGGTGGAGCTTGCTGCCTCGGAAGCGCTGGCGGAGTTGGGCGAGGTTCCCGCCGATGCGGCCAAGGCCTTGCGCGCTCATGCCGGGTTTGACGTGGATCGTATCTTTGAAATTGAACGTGAAGTGAAGCATGATGTGATTGCATTCACGACGGCTGTTTCCGAGACGATGGCTGCTGCCGGGGCTAGTGAATCTTCGCGCTGGTTTCATTACGGACTTACCTCGAACGATGTTGTGGATACGGCTCAGGCTCTGCAGGTAAAGGCTGCTTCGGAGCTGATTGTGAAGGCTTCTGAAGTGTTGTGTGACGTTCTTAAAGTGCGCGCTTTTGAGTTTCGTGACACGCCGCAAATTGGACGCACACATGGTGTCCAGGCGGAGCCGATCACTTTTGGTTTGAAGCTGGCGCTTTGGTTTGACGAGGCGGCGCGCGGGTTGCGCCGTTTTCGCGCGGCTTCTGAAGAGATGCGGGCGGGGAAGTTGTCGGGGGCGGTTGGTACGTTTGGTCACATTAGTCCTGAGGCGGAAGAGCGTATTTGCGCCAAGCTCGGGTTGGAACCGGCGGCGATTGCCAGTCAGGTTATCTCGCGGGATCGTCATGCGAACTATGTGAGTTCGCTCGCCCTGATTGCTGCGCTTTGCGAAAAGATTGCGATGGAGGTGCGGCACCTTCAGCGGACCGAGGTGCGTGAGGCGGAGGAGCCATTTGGCGCGGGACAAAAGGGCTCGTCGGCGATGCCACATAAGCGGAATCCGGTGACTTGTGAGCAGATTTGCGGTTTGGCGCGGGTGGTGCGGTCGAATGCGCAGGCGGCTATGGAGAACATCTCGCTGTGGCATGAGCGGGATATTTCGCACTCGTCGGTAGAGCGGGTGATCCTGCCGGATTCGACGATTTTGGTGGACTATTTGCTGGAGAAGACCATTTGGCTGGTGAAGGGGATGCGGGTTAACGCGGATCGGATGTTAGCGAACCTGGATCTGACTAAAGGTCTGATTTTTTCCGGTCAGCTACTGCTCGATTTGACAGCTGCGGGGATGCTGCGCGAACAAGCCTATAAGATTGTGCAGTCTACAGCGATGGAGGCATGGGAAAGCGGTGGGGATTTCCGTGCGATGATCGAATCTACCCCTCAGATTCAGGCATTGCTTACCCCGGAACAAATAGCGAAGAGCTTTCGGATGGACCGGCAGCTTGCTAACGTCGGGGCGATCTTTTATCGAGTATTTTCAAGGAGATAGCGTTGTTGGATGACACAGGCATTACGGAATTTCATAACCTACAAGACTAGTGGTTATGGAAATCTAAATCGGGGCTTGTATTATTTTCAGGTTCAGATACACTAGGTTTAGAGTTCATGACAACCTTGGCGTGGGAAGAAGCGGCAGAGCGTATTGGAGGCCCGGAAATGGCCCGAGTACTATTGGTGGACGACAATCCCACTTCTCGATTGACATTGCAAACCCTTTTAAAAGCAGGCGGTTACAACGTTGAGTCGGCGGCATCGGCGGCTGAGGCCGTCGAGAAGCTGGACGAGCGAGTGTACGAACTTGTACTGAGTGATCTCTGGATGGAATCCCCTGAAGCGGGGTATCGAGTGATAGCCCACGCCCGTACTATGGAGTACAGGCCGGCAACGGCGATTCTGACCACCTACCAGAGTGATTCCACGGGTGATCGCGTGGCTGGTGACCCTTTGTTGGTGGAGCCGCAGGATGTTCCTGGGTTGTTGACCAAGATTGCGCATCTGATCAGTTCGCGTGCTAGCCGTAATGTGGCTCGTAGCATGCGGTTTGGGTTTACCGGTTAGTTACCATAAAAATGGATTCTGCTCCTTCTCCCGGCCGATTGTGGTGGTTTCTCCGTGTCCTGGGTAGACTACTGTCTCGTCTGGCAAAGGGAAGAGCTGTGTCGATATGGAACTGAGTAGTTGGCGGTGATTGCCTCCTGGGAGGTCGGTGCGCCCGACAGAGCCTCGGAAGAGAGTGTCACCGGCGATTAGTTTTTTCTCGCAGGGAATCCAGATGCAGAGGCTGCCTTGGGTGTGGCCGGGGGTGTGCAGGACGTGCATGTCGCAATCGGCTAGGTGGAAGGTGTCTCCATCTTTGGCTTGGGTGTCGATTGTGGTTTTGGTGGGTGTTTCCATTCGTAGCCAGGCTGCTTGTTCGTCCAGGTGATCGTAAAGGACTTGGTCGTTTGCGTTCATATGAACGGGGGCTCCGGTGAGAGCTTTGAGTTTGGCTGCGCCTCCGATGTGGTCTATGTGGGCGTGGGTGATGATGATTGCTTTCACTTCGAGAGCGTGTTTGTTTAGCACTGCGACGATCTGGTCTATGTTGTCGCCTGGGTCGATGACAATGGCTTCGCCTGTCTTTTCATCTCCGAAAATGGAGCAGTTGCATTGGAGCATTCCGACGGGCAGAACTTCGTGAATCATTCTTTGACAGTATAACGGCTTATACTCGAAGATTATGGCTACTGTAAATTACTTGAGCGTCTTGATGCTGTGGGTGCATATTGCATCGGCTGCGGTGTTGGTTGGCGGTGTGACCTTTGCGAGGTTTGTGGTGGTTCCAGCTATGGCTGGGCTGGCTGATTCTGATCGCCGGAATGCGAGCGAGAAGATGGCATCTGGATTTCGGATTTGGATTACGGGGGCGATTATCGGACTGCTGGGCAGTGGGCTTTTCAATTTGATGCAGCGTGTGGATGGCGCGTCGTCTGAATTCCTGCTGATGTTTGCGATCAAGATGCTGCTTGCGCTGCATGTGTTCGCCGTGGGCATGATACTTGGCAAGCCGGGTGTTGAAGAAGCAAAGCGTGCCCGGTTGATGACGGGTGTGGTTTATTCGGGTCTTGTTGTGATTGGGATTTCGTCGTTTCTGCGTTGGGTCTGATGACAGGTTACGAGGCGCTTAAGACGGGTGCGGGTCTTATTGATCTGACGGGTCGGGGTGTGATCCGCTTGACTGGCGAGGATCGTGTTCGGCTGCTGCATGCGATGTCGACGAACCATGTGCAGGGGCTGGCTGTCGGGGAATTTTGCTATGCGTTTTTTCTGAATTCGCAGGGGCGAATTCTGGCGGATGCTTTTATTCTGCGGCAGGAAGATTATATCCTGTTGGATACCGAGCCGGATACGGCACAGAAGCTTTATCAGCATTTGGATAAGTTCATCATTGCTGATGATGTGATGTTGGAGGATTTGACCGGGAAAATGGCGGTGTTGGCTGTGGAAGGGCCTTTGGCTGCGGAGGTAGTGGCTGGGGTGACTGCGAAGATTTCCTCTACCGGGGAGAGTGCTGTTCGTCTTTACACGGAGACTGGAGACGTCGCGAAGCAGCAAATACTGGATTCCGGGGCGATTCTGGTTTCGCCGGAAGAGGCACGGCTCGTGCGGATGGAGAATGCGATTCCGCGTTATGGAGAGGATCTGGGAGAAGATCACATCGCGCAGGAAACGCGGCTTATGCATGCGCTGCATTTCTCCAAGGGATGTTATCTTGGGCAGGAAATTGTGGAGCGTGTGCGTTCGCGTGGGCATGTGAATCGGGTGTTGGCGCATTTGGAAGTGGATGCGTTGGACGCGCCTGCGGTTGGGACTAAGATCATGGCGGGTGAGAAGGAAGTTGGGTCTGTGACTTCGTCGGTTTATAGTCCGAGCTTGGGCAAGTCGATTGCGTTTGGATATTTGAGGGCGGAGAGTGCGGCGGCTGGAACTACTTTGGTTGTCGGGTCGGCTGTAGGTCTGGTGACGGCGCGGTTCCCGCGTTCACCGTCATGAAAACGGGTTGACTACTTCGACGGAGCCGAAGTGCCGATCAGTTTGGAGATCCTCGGATAACAGGACTGTGCAGTTTGCGCGTTCGGCGGCTGAGACGATCATGGAGTCCCAAAAGGAAATGTTGGCGGTGGTTTCCCAATACCAGGCTCGGCGGATAATTTCGGCGTCGGAGGCGATTGGTTTCCAACTATCGTAGAGTTCCACGTGCTGGCGGGCGGCGTCTCGGTTGACTCCCATTTTGCGGACTGCGTTCCAGTAGAACTCGTGGAGTACCTGCCAACTGAGCCGTCCAGTGCGCGTCGCCCACAAGGCGTGGAGGGAATTGGTTGCCTGTGCGCGGCGTAGCGGATCGCGAGAGTCTACAGAATACAAGAGGATGTTTGAGTCGACGAAGGTGAGCGGATCAGCGCTCATGCACTTCGTCCCGGCTCATACGATTGGCCGCGTCCACGCCTTCCATGGGGCTACTGAGGCACCATTTTTGGAAGGCGGTGTCGAAGGTATTTTCCTCATGCATCTGTTCCTGGAGGAGTTGGGACAAATAGCTTGAGACAGAGGTGTCGCTCTTGGCGGCCTTGAGGCGCACCCAGAGGGCGACTTCTTCGGGGAGGCTGAGGGTAACGTTTCTGGTCACGATTTCAGTGTATCACGAAGTTTGTGATTTTGGGGCGAGGGAGCGGAGGTTGTCGAGGACGTTGCGGGGGACTTTTACGTTGCCGTTGCGGCCGGTGCCTAGAAAGATGCCAGGCTTGTTGTCGCCATGGAAGTCGGTTCCTCCGGTGACACCGAGGTCGTAACGGCGTGCGAGGAAATGGTAGCGCTCGGTGTCGAAGGTGGAGTGGTCGGAGTGGATGGCTTCGAGGGCTGATAATCCCATCTTCGCCATTTGGCGGATCATGTCTTCTTCCTGCTGCGGGGTGCGGCGGCCCAGGCGGATGGGGTGGGCCAGGGAGGAAACACCGCCTGCTTCTTTGATTCTGCGAATGCCTTCGGCCAGGGCAGGTTCATCGCGATCGACGTAGGCGGAGGCGGTTTCGTCGAGATATTTGTCGAAGGCTTCCTGGGTGTTTGCGACGTAGCCGCGCTGCACCATTAATTTTGCGAAGTGAGGGCGACCGGCCATGGAGCGGCCTTCGGCCTGGACGTCCTCAATGGTGATGTTGATATTGAGCGATTGCAGGCGCGCTGCCAGGCGGATGTTCCGATCATGGCGCGAGGCTTTCAATTCCAGCAGCCACTCCCGGAATTCAACGCTTGGCGCGGTGGTGGGGAAATAACCAAGCAAGTGGACGGTCTTGCCTTTGGTGCGGCCTGGGACGGTCATCTTGGTGCTTAACTCGATGCCGCAGATCAGTTCGACTCCGGCTTCGGCTGCGTGAGAGACGGCAATGTCGTGGCCGGAGAACGTATCGTGATCGGTGATGGCGAGCGCGGCGAGTCCTGCTGCTTTTGCGGTGGCGATCAGTTCCTGGGGCGTGGAGGTGCCGTCTGACTCTGTGGTGTGTGTATGGAGATCTATCAAGCTGGAAACTTCCTGGGAAAGGGTTAGTGTACCAGTATCTCGTCGAGCAAAACGTCGAGGGTTCGTTTCAATGCGCCGGTTGGTGTGACGTGGATACCGCATTCTTTGGAAGCATCCTGCTCCCACCACCAGCGTCCGGCGCGTTCGTGTTCGCCGGGTTGAATGGCGCGGCTGCACGGAGCGCAGCTTATGGTTGCGTAGCCTTGGGCGTAGAGGGGGTGGCGTGGAACATCGTATTTAGCTAGGTATTCTTCCACTTGCTCCGCCGACCAATGGGCAAGTGGGCTTAACTTGAGCTTGCCGGCTGTTTCTGTGACTTGGGTCACGTCGGCACGTTCTTCCGATTGACTGGTGCGAAGGCCCACTGCATAAGCATCAAACTCAGAGAGCTTGCGCTCCAGCGGACGTACCTTGCGAATGTGGCAGCAGAGCTTGCGTAGCGGGACTTCTGCGTAGAACAAATTCACACCATGCCGGAGTGTCATGGACTCAACTTCGGTGTGATCGGGGAAGACGATTTCCACTTTCGTTCCGTAACGCAGGCGGACGGCTTCCATGAGGTCGTAAGTTTCCTGCGGGAGGCGTCCAGTATCGATGGTGAAGACGCGGACGTTGGGGTTGATTCGTGCGGCCATATCGACCAGTACCATGCCTTCGGATTGAAAGCTGGTGCAAATGGAAAACCTGCTGCCGTGGGTTTGGATGGCCCATTCCAGGAGCTGTTGCGGATCGGTGGGTAGGTTGGCGGGAGTCAATCTTCAGGATAACTTACGCTTCGGTCATACACGCGGTAATGAGCGATTCGCGGAGCCTGCGTTCGAGGTCTGTGTCGAGCTTGCCGGCGGACGTGGTTACATAGAACACGTCCATGGCCTTGTGCGCTTCGGTATCGACGAGAACCACTTCGATGTTGCAGCCCGCTTCGGAGAAAGCGGTTGTGAGACTGTAGAGCAGCCCCGGGCGGTCTTGTGTAACCACTTCGACCAATGTTGAGGTGGAGGATGCCTGGCTATCAAAGAGGACTCGTGTCTGAATCCGGCTGCCTTTGCTAGGCGGCGAAGTTCTGGGGCGATTTTTAAGCAGCGTTTTGACGTCGAGCTTGCCGAGGACAACGCGTTCAATGGATTGTTGGAGTCTGTCGATTTCCGATGGATTGAGTTCGAGCGTGCGCTGTGGATCGGCGAAGGAGAAAGTGTCGAGGATGGTGCCTTGCTGATTGGAGAATGCCTCGGCTTTGAGGATATTCATACCGAAGCTGGCCAGGGCACCAGCAAGCGAGGCGAACAGAAAGAGGCGGTCTTTGGCGAGGACGGTGAGTTGGTAGGCACCGCCTTTGCGTTGGATATCGATGACGACGCCGTCTGATTGACGGCGATCTTCCAGGCGCAAGTGGTAATCGATTTCTTTGCTGGTGTGAATGCGGAGGTAGCGTGTGGGAAAGCCTTTGAGGAAGGCCTGCTTTTCGGGTGAACCATCGTCGGCGGCGTCGATCCGTTCCGAGGCCAGCTCGCGCGTGAGTTCGTGGTGAGTCACCAGATAGACGCGCCACAGCTGCTCCATGCGCCAGGGCGAGAGTGCAGTTGGATTTACAGCACCGATGTCGCAGCAGGTAAGCAAGGTGAGGAGTTTAAGGCGCTCTAAGGTGCCTACCGAATGGGCCAACCAGGAAGTAGTTGCGGGATCGTCCAGGTCGCGGCCGGTCATAGCCGATGACAGCAGGAGATGATTCCGAATGAGGAAAAGGAGATCTTCGCGTTCCAATTCCGGGATGGCTAAGTGGGCGGCAGCCTCGGCGGCCAGGACGGCGGACTCCTCGCAATGTGTTGGACCTTCTTCGCCTTTGCCGGTATCGTGAAACACGAGCGCGAATTTCAGGATGGCAGCGTTGGGAATCTCTTCGAGCAAGGTGGAAAAGCGTCTGCGGCCATCGCCCTCGCCAGCTGATGCAAGAGCCTCAAGGTTTTCTATGGTGATGAGCGTGTGTTCGTCGACGGTGTAGCGGTGATGGAAGTCGCGCAGGACAAAACATTCAATGCCGTGCCAAGCTGGAAAGATGGTCCCCAGCAGACCTGTGTCGTGCATGGATCTTAGTCCGAACGACGCGTTCGGTTGCTTCAGCAGAGATTCAAAGCGAGGCCAAAGGTCGGGGGTGCTGTGGAAGAGTGTTTTGAGTTCCGGCAAATGCTCCTGAATTTTCCGTTCGGTGTCCAGGTGTAAGGCGACTTTGTGTTTTGCGACGAATTCAAACAACCGAAGCACCAGCGCGGGATCCTTCGGTAAGCTGGCAGGAGACCGCAGCAGCACCCGTTCTTTGGAGATTGTAAACTCGCTGTTAGAAAGGCGAGATCGCCAATCGCGAAAGCCTGCCAGCAGGCTGTTATTTCTGCCTTCGACGGCTTCCATCTCGCGAGCTGCGGTGCGGAAGATGGCGCGGGCATTACGGAAATATTCGCGCATGGCATCAGCGGGATCGCGGTACGGGTGGAATTCCAAAGCAGCGAACTCTTCCTGGGCTTCGAAATTCAGGAGGTTGTTGTCGCGGTTGGAAGTATAGTGCAGAAAGCACCGCAGCGCGTAAAGGAATTCGCCGTGAGGTGCAAGCTCAGCCAAGATGGAATCATCGCTCAGTGCGCCCATACGGGCGAACCAATGCACCATGTGGAGGTCGCGCAGACCTCCGGGGGATTCTTTGATGTTCGGTTCCAGGTGATAGATGGTGTCGTGGAATTTGCCGTAGCGCTGGCGCGACAGCTTGGTGAGATGCTTTGCCAAAGTCTGGCGTTGTCCTTGGAGGAACTTTGGCATCTTCGCGGAGAGGTCCGCCCATAGTTCGGAGTCGCCGATGAGGAAGCGCTTGTCCAGCAGGCTGATATTCAGTTCAATGTTCTGCTCATGGAGCTCGCAGCATTCTTTGATGGAATGCACGGAGTGGCTGACGCGCAAGCCGAGGTCCCAAACTGATTGCAGGAACTTCGACAGTGCTTCCCGCTCGGCCTTAGCGGGAAGTCCGGTTTCCGACAGGACCATGAGATCTATGTCGGAATGGGGGAACAACTCCTGACGCCCATAGCCACCGACGGCTAGCAACGCCAGCCCCTTTGGGAAAACAGGAACGAGCAATTGCTCATACTGCGCGGCTATGGATGAATCCACCGCGCGAGTACGTCCCACGAAGACGGAGTTCGCTTTGCCATCGGCAAAAAACCGGGTTCTGATGTCGTCGGGAGCCTCCGCGCTAGAGTGCGGATTCGCCACGGTCGTCGTTACGGATGCGGATGGCTTCGGCAACATCGAAGACGAATATTTTTCCGTCTCCAATTTTACCGGTGCGGGCCGCCGCCGTGAGTGTCTTGAGTACTTCTTCCGCGCGAGAAGAAGCTACTACCATTTCCAGTTTCACCTTGGGGAGCAAGTCCACCATGTATTCCTGGCCGCGGTAGACCTCCTTGTGGCCTTTCTGGCGGCCATGGCCACGGACCTCGGTGACAGTCATGCCGTCGATTCCGATCGCCTTCAATGCCTCTTTAACTTCGTCCAGTTTGAAGGGCTGAATCACTGCTTCAATTTTCTTCATTGCAAAATATTCCTTTCCTCAGGAAGTACGGTTTAATCGGTTCTTCAACGGCGTTCAGATGATGTAGCCTTCCTCACCATGCTGGCTGAGGTCCAATCCGGTTTGTTCATCTTCGGGGGATACCCGAACGCCAACTACAACATCGCAAATCTTCAAAATGATGATCGTTCCCACGATAGCAATCAACCATGTCAATCCGGTTGCGATCAACTGGTTGGTGATCTGTCCTGCATTGCCATCGACCATTCCGGCAGGCCCTTTGACCGCCGTATTGATTACATTAGTCGCAAACACACCCGTAAGAATCGCTCCCAGCGTGCCGCCCGCTCCGTGAACGCCAAAGGCATCCAATGAGTCGTCGTAGCCAAGCTTGTTTTTTAGAATCGCCACCATGAAGAAGCAGAAGAGTCCGGCGATCGCGCCAATAATTAGGCCCGACATGGGAGTGACAAAGCCGGAGCCGGGAGTGATTGCCACCAGTCCTGCGACAGCGCCTGAGATTCCGCCCAGCACGCTGGCTTTGCCGCTGTGCATCTTTTCTGCCAGGAGCCAAGTGCAGGTTGCCGCGGCTGCGGCGAAATGGGTAGACACAAATGCGCTTGTTGCAAGAGATCCGCTGCCGAGTGCGCTACCGGCGTTGAAGCCGAACCAGCCGACCCACAGCAGACAGGCTCCAATGAAGCTGAGAACCAGGCTATGAGGTTTCATGGGTTCTGTCGGGTACCCGACGCGCTTACCGATATAGAGAGCACAAACCAGAGCCGAGACACCAGAGCTGATGTGTACCACCGTGCCGCCTGCGAAATCAAAAGCCGGAATCGATCCACCGAGGAAAGCGTTGAATAAGCCGCCCTTGCCCCAAACCATGTGGGCCATTGGGCAATAAACAAGAAGGAGCCACAATGTAGAGAAAAGCACCATGGCGGAGAATTTCATTCTCTCGGCGAACGCGCCGCAGATCAGGCCCGGAGTTATGATCGCGAACATAAGCTGATAGACCATGAATGTCTGATGCGGAATGGTAGCGGCATAGTCTGTGTTCGGGGCCGAGCCAACGCCGTTCAGGAAGGCATAGCGCAAATCGCCGATGTAGGCGTTTCCTTCGCCGAAAGCCAAGCTGTAGCCGAACAGCGCCCAGAGCACCGTAATGATGGCCATCAGAATAAAACTCTGCATCATAGTTGCTAAAACATTTTTCTTCCGGACGAGGCCGCTATAAAACAGCGCTAATCCCGGGCCCGTCATCATCAAAACCAACGCGGAACTGGTCAACATCCAGGCGTTGTCGCCAGCCGATTGTGCGGCTGCAACCGCCTTTTCCAGGTCGGCAATCTTGTCAACGGGAGCCTGTGCGAACATGGCGCCGCAAGCTAAAACAAACAATAAAAAAAGTCGGATCATAAAGTCTCGTCTTCTCCTTGGGAGTATTCGCTCTCAGGAACGTACCGCAAACAGAGCGGGTACCTATCATAATGCATTCTGGAGGGCAATTCGCCAAGCAGAACCTTTCTATCGGTTACATCCAAATAATTGATTGGCAAGGACTCAGTGGTCGGATTAGACTAGCAGTAGCAGGGAGTCTATTAACCCCAGCAATCCAACGATCTGGAGATCTAATAACAGATGAAATTATCCAAGTCCATTTGCTTGTTGCCGCTTCTGGCGGCAAGTGCATTCGCGCAATCCGCGCCGCCCGCTTGGTCCGCTGGAGGCATTGACTTCGGCGGGCTTGTAGACGGCTACTACAACTTCAACTTCGCCCATCCGGTATCCCAGAATAACGGGTACCGGAATTTTGATTTCAAGGCTAACCAGTTCAGTCTGAATATGGTGAAGTTGTCGGCGTCTCACGACGCTGATCCGGTTGGTTTCCGCCTGGATCTTGGTTTTGGCAAGGCTTTTGACGCCATTAACAGTGTCGATCCGGTGGGACGCGGCGGTAACGATTATATTGAGCAGGCTTACGTGACGTTGAAGCCAGCCAAGGGCAATGGGCTGACTTTTGATTTTGGTAAGTTTGTCACCTCGGCCGGCGCTGAAGTCATCGAGACGCATGCCAACTTCAACTATTCCCGTTCGCTGCTGTTTGCCTGGGCAATCCCTTACTACCACTTTGGCGCTCGTGTTTCCAAGCCGTTCGGCAACTGGACCGCTGGCGTGCAGGTGCTCAATGGTTGGAATAATGTGCAGGACAACAATAGCGGCAAGACGCTCGGATTGACCAGCGCCTATGTTACGCCAAAGGTCTCGCACTTCATGAACTACTACGTCGGACCGGAGCATGCTCTGGGTGCCGTCGGTGGCACGCGCCACTTGTTCGACACAACACTAGCTGCCAGCCCTAGCGACAAAGTCAGCCTATACCTCAACCTGGACTACGGTCTCGACAAGAACAAAATTACCCAAAAGGGCGATTCCTGGTACGGTATTGCTGGGGCCATCAAGTACTCGCCGACAGCATGGTTCTCGGTTTCCCCACGTCTTGAAGAGTTCATTGATGACAAGGGCTATGCAACCGGCACCATCCAGAAGCTGAAGGAGTTTACCTTCACTGCGGAATTGAAGCACAGCAAGGGCTTCCTGACCCGCGCCGAGTATCGGCGGGATTGGTCTAACAAGGCTGTCTTCGAACATGGCAACGAACCCGGAAGTGTTAAGAACCAGAACACGATCCTGGTCGGCATCATCGCCTACTTCGGCAAATAGTGTCTCTCGGGGAAAAGGCTTTTACCTAACCCAATCATCAAGGGAGAGTCTCCTTACCCAGGAGGCTTTCCCTTTTTTTATTTCTTCCTGCTGCGTCCTAACAAGAATCCTGTCCAGTCCGCGTCTATTGCGCACACTTTGTAATCCACCCAATTTCTGTCCATGGCAAATTGCCGGACGTCCTGTTGCGTGATATCGCTTTTGATTCCTGATGCTTTCTTCGGATAGGCGATCCAGAATTTACCCGACTCTCGCACCCGCCGTTCGGCTTTGGAGAACTGCAGATCCAACTCCGACATGCGCGTCACAAAGAGGATGACTATGTCGGAAGTCTTGGTGTCCTCGCGCAGAAACTCGACGTCATCGGGGATGGTTCCGAGTGTTCTTTCGAATGTCTCGGGTGCATTCACCAGAGCCACTCTGTCCCCTTCGCGGATGGCCAGCTTCTTGTAAAGAGGAGTCCCGGAATAATCGCGTTCGGGCGGCCGAACCGGGTCCGACGGAGGGTTCGCTAATGCCTGGCGGATTGCTTTGCCGATGGTTTTCCACTCTGTGTAGACAGCATCCGGGAAGATTGATTTTACTTTGAGGAGCTTCTCTGGTTCCCCTCCGGCAAAGACAATGGGAATGCGATGTGTGAATTTGGTTTGCCGGAGCGCGACGGCAAACTCGCGGCCATGGGCGGGTAATCGGGAAA
>Ga0315912_10002790_pt1 | contig 18098 bp, 16 predicted proteins | sample VfabasoilMG_FD_204469 | JGI IMG/M metagenome (GOLD analysis project Ga0315912, IMG submission 204469) | Garden soil microbial communities collected in Santa Monica, California, United States - V. faba soil | ecosystem: Environmental > Terrestrial > Soil > Garden | place: USA: California...
TGCTCGTTGAACACGAGGCTGAAGGCCTGGTCGTCCGGCTTGCTCGACTCCGCGAACGCCGTCACGCCGGCGGAGACCATGTTGCGCCGGGTCAGCATGCTGGAACTGTTGTCCACAATCAGCCCCACGGCCACCGGAGCGTCCCCGCCGCTGAACATCGTGATCGTCTGCGGTGTGCCGTCTTCCACGACGTGAAACGCCTCGCGCGGGAGCTGGCGAACTGAATTGCCGTCGCGGTCGAAGACGGTGACCTGGAGCACGACGAGCTCGGATTCACTGGAAAAGCTGGGCGGTGCGGGTATCTGTTCCTGGGCCTGGCCACCCGCCGTGCGCACGGCACTGCCGACGAGGATCGTCAGGCAGAGCGCGCGCACGAGCGTGGTGACCATCTGACATCAGGCTACCGCAGGAAGCGCATTCCGGCAGCACCCGCCAGCGACAGCATCCCGATGAGCGCGCTGAGCGCAAGCGGGCTGGCCGTCTGCGGGAGCGGCTCGGTGCGGGGCTGCGGCTCTCGCGCGGGCGCGGCTGCGGCTGCGTCAGCAGGCGCGGGCGCAGGGGCCGGCGGCGGCACCTGCGGTGCCGGTTCCGCACGAGCCTGCCGCGATTCCGGCTCAGGTGCGCGCGGAAAGCCCGCACCCTCGATCGAGTTGCGATCGCTGCTGATCTGCGGCTGCGGCGCCGGGGCCCTCTCCGGCTTCCACTCGGTGACCTTGCCCGACGCGTCAACCGAGCTCACGCTCGACTCGGCGGTAATTTCGCCTTCCGTCGTCAGAACGCGCTCGTTGGTGCGCGCCGCGATCTTGGCCGCCTGGTCCTTCGGGTACACGAACTCCTTGCCGATGCGTTCACCCGGGTAGTACCAGAAGTGCACCGCCGGCGTCGTGCCGGCCGCCGTCTCCTTGAACATGATGACGGTGTCCTGTGACACCTCGGGGCGATCGGCCTGCACGAAGAGCCAGTGGCCGATCATCTTCTTCTCGTCACGGTCCCACACCTGCACCACGTTACGCGACGGCGTGTCCGCGAGCTTGAACACGTAGGTCCCTGCTGGCAGCGTCACGCCCGGCATTTCGACGGCGCCGCTGAAAGTCAGGAACGTGCGATCGCGGGTGTCGGTCTGCGCCGCGGTCGTGCCGCTGAGCACCGTCACCAGCGCGATCACGAGCGCTGAAACGAAGATCGTCACTCGAGCCATATCGATGTCCCTCCCTGAACCCTCGAATGACCACGGAAGTGCATCATCCATGCCCCTTCGGAAAATGCTCGATCTCCCGACAACAGCGTCACTTGCGGCGGAACTCGGCTGCTTGGGCCGTCTGTATGAAGGGGCGGGCGCGGAAAACCCTACCCATCCGTTCTCGCAAATCCCGGAAGCCGCCGGTGTGTGCGCGGTGCTAGGATTCGCGCACCTCGTCCGCGTGCCAAGGAGGCCCGATGCCCCGTCTTCTGGTCCTCGCAATGATCGTCATGTGTGCCGGGTCCCTCACGGCGCAGCAGCCGTCGGCGACCCCGGCGCTCGACTACGAATTCTTCAAGACGCGCATTCAGCCGGTCCTCACGACCAAGCGCGACGGCAACGCGCGCTGCGTGTCGTGTCATGCGTCCGGCACGCCGATGCGGTTACAGCCGCTGCCGCCTGGCGCGGCGACGTGGAGCGAGGAGGACTCGCGGAAGAACTTCGAGCTGCTCAAGTCGCGCGTCGTGGCGGGGAAGCCCGAGATCAGCCGGCTCCTCCGTCATCCGCTCGCCGAGAGCGCCGGTGGCGACGCGCATCACGATGGCGGCAAGCACTGGAAGACGAAGGACGACCCCGAATGGCAGACGCTGGCCGCGTGGGTGCGCGGCGCGACGCTGTCGAGCGTCACGGCGCCGGCGGGCGCCGCATTGAATCGAACAGCGGTCCGGATCATCCAGACCAACAGCGCCGGCGATAACGTGCACATCATCGACCCGGCCAGCAACAAGGTCGTCGGTGAGATCACCGGCATCGAGGTGGGTCACGGCGCGGCCGCCGCGCCCGACGGCAGCCGCCTCTACGTGAGCAACGAGGCCGACACCACGCTCGACGTCGTGGACGGCCGCACGCTGCGCGTCATGAGCAAGGTGCCGCTCACCGGCCACCCGAACAACATCTCGGCGAGCCGCGACGGCGCGCGTGTGTACGTCGCCATCCGTCAGGCGCCGGGCGCCGTGGATGTGGTGGACACCGCGTCGCTGCGCCGCGTGAAGAGCATTCCCATCAAGGGCGAGGTGCACAACACCTACGTGACGCCCGACGGGCGCTTCGTGATCGCGGGGTCGATTGCCGGCAAGAACCTCACGGTGATCGATCAGCGGACCGAAGAGCCGGTGTGGACGCTCGACTTCGAGCTGGGGGTCCGGCCGATGGCGTTCGAGCAGAACCCCGACGGCTCGACGCGGCGCGTCTTCGTGCAGCTCACCGAGGTCAACGGCTTCGCGGTGGTGGACTTCGCGACGCACAAGGAAGTGACCCGCGTGGCGCTGCCGCCGATCGCCGCCGGCAAGAAGGAAGTGCACGAGGGCGGGAACGCGTCGCACGGGATGGCGGTGACCGCCGACAACCGCCGGCTCGTCGTGGACAGCCGGTTGAACAGCGCCGTCTACGTCTACTCGCTGCCCGACTTGAAGCTGCTCGGTTCGGTCGACGTGGGCGTGGCGCCAGACTGGGTGACGCTGACCCCCGATGGCCGGACCGCCTACGTCGCCAACGCCGGCTCCAACTCCGTCTCCGTGGTGGACATCGTCGGGATGCGTGAAGTCATGCGCATTCCCGTCGGACAGGTTCCCAAGAGAAACATCACGGCAGTGCTCCCCTATTAACAGGTGAAGGCGGACCTGAAGGTCCGCCTCTACGAAACCTAGGGCCTGCCTTGCCAAAGGCCCTCCAGCCCTGAGGCCGAAGGCCCAAGGTCCCAGGCCTGCGTCTCTCACGCATCGTGTGATCCGTATTTCAAGCTCCGTCGTTCCACGCCGATTGAGTGGTGGTGCACGCCCAGACGCGTGCCAGCCCCCGCGCATTTCGGCGCGGTTCGCGAGAGGACGACGATGGCCAACTGGAATCTTGCCAAGCGACTGTTCATGGGCGTGGGGAGCCTCGTAGCGCTGCTCCTCATCTCGGGTGGAGTGTCGTTCTTCACCGGCCGGTCCATGAAGAATCAGCTGGATAACGCCACCAAGAAGACGGCGCGCCAGCAGGAGCTGGCGCTGCAGCTGCAGCGTGACGGCGTGTCGCTGAGCAACTCGCAGCGCGGGATGCTGCTGGCGGCGCTCGGCGGCGACACGAACGGTCTCAAACAGATTCAGCAGTCCGTCGCCACGCTGCGCGTCGACATGAAGAAGCGCGTCGAGGAGATGGAGTCGCTGCTCGAGGGGCGGGACGAGGGGCTGAAGCTCGTCGCCGAGTTCCGCAGCACCGCGGAAGCCTGGGATGCCAGCGAGCAGGAAGTCTCGAAGCTCATTGGCGAGGGCAACGCGGCCGGCGGCTGGGACGTGCAGCGCCAGAAGTCGGCGCCGCTGCTCAGCAAGATCAACGAATACACCACGCGGCTCACCGTGATGCAGAACCGCCTCTTCGCCGAGGGCATCAAGGCCGGTGACGAGTCCTACAGTCTGCTGCTGTGGATCATCGCGGGCGTCTTCGCGATGTCGCTGGTGCTCGGCCTCGTCGTGCGCTGGGTCGTGAAGGGCATCCTCGTGACACTGCGCACCGCCACGCACGATCTGGCGCAGGGCGCACAGCACGTCGCCACCGCGTCGTCGCAGGTGGCCAGCGCGTCGCAGTCGCTGTCGCAGGGCGCCACCGAGCAGGCGGCGTCGCTCGAGCAGACCTCCGCGTCGATGGAGGAGATTGCCTCGATGACGCGCATGAACGCCGAGAACACCCACCAGGCGGCCGGCATGATGGCCGACGCCGAGAAGCAGGTGCACGGCGCCAACGCCGCGCTCGACGCCATGGTCGCGTCGATGTCGGCGATCAAGGAATCCTCGGACAAGGTGTCGAAGATCATCAAGACGATCGACGAGATCGCGTTCCAGACGAACATCCTCGCGCTGAACGCCGCGGTGGAAGCCGCGCGCGCTGGCGAGGCGGGCATGGGCTTCGCGGTCGTGGCCGACGAGGTGCGGACGCTGGCACAGCGGTCGGCGCAGGCCGCCAAGGACACCGCGGTGCTCATCGAAGAGTCGATTGCCAAGGCGAACGACGGCAACCAGAAGGTGAGTCAGGTGACGAGCGCGATTGCCCAGATCACCGAGAGCTCGGTGAAGGCCAAGGGGCTCGTGGACGAAGTGAGCGTGGCCAGCCGCCAGCAGTCGCAGGGCATCGAGCAGGTGTCGCAGGCGATCGCCCAGATGGAGAAGGTGACCCAGACCAACGCCGCCAGCGCGGAAGAGAGCGCCGCGGTGAGCGAGGAGCTGAGCGCCCAGGCCGAGCAGGCCAGCTCGGTCGTGAGGCGCCTGATGGACCTCGTCGGCACCGATGGCCGCGAGCTCGCGAAGGCCGAGCCGGCGCGCAAGGCCATCGCGCGGATGCCGCGCAAGTCGAGACCGGCCGCCGTCGCCACGCCTGCCGAGCAGATTCCGTTCGAGGAATCCACCGGCACCTACGGCGGCTTCTGAGGCACGAAATCCCATAGACGAGGGACATCGTGACCACTCGGAAAACACCCGCTAAGACGCGTAAGCCGGCGGCGAAGCCAAAGGCCGCCGCCAAAGCCAAGCCCACGCCCAAGGCGTCCGCGAAGCCGAAGGCCAAGGCGCCCATCCGCAAGAAGGCAAGGGTCAACGCCAAGCCCGAGGCACCCGTGGTGCCCGTGTTCGACGAGCCGCTGGCGTCTATCGTCATGCCCGAACCGGATCTCGCACCCGAGCCCGAGGTCGCGGCGCCGTTCGCGCCGGGTCCCGAGCTGGCGATTTCGGACTTCGTGGTCGACGACGACACGGAGCTCGCGGTCGTCCAGTCGGACGCGGAGCTCGGCAACCTGTTCATCGCCGAGGCGCTCGATCATTTCGGCACCATCGAAGCCAAGCTCCTCGAGCTCGACGAGCGCCCGGAAGACACGAGCCTGCTGAACGACATCTTCCGACCGTTCCACACGGTGAAGGGGAACGCGTCGGCGCTCGGCATCGTGTCGGTGGAGCGCGTCGCGCACAAGGTGGAGAACCTGCTCGACCTTGCCCGGTCGGGGCGCATCCAGGTGGGTGCCGAAGAAGTCGACCTCGTGCTGCGCGGCGTGGACGTGCTGACGCTGATGATCAACGACGTCGGTCACCGTCTCGCGGGGCAGCCCCGCAAGGCCACGGGTGCCGAGGCCGTCAGCCTCGTGCAGCAGGTCGAGCTTCTGATTGCGGCGCAGCTCGAAGGCGGAGTGTCAGCCCCGGCGCCGGCGCCGGAGCCGATCGAGAAGGACATGCCGGCGGTCACGCCGGCCGGCGAGGACATGCCGTTCGAGCACGACCGGCGCGGCGCCACGCCGTCGCGGCGTCGCGACGACATGCCGGCGCTTGGCGGCATCGCGACGGCCATCAAGGTCGACACGCGGAAACTCGACAACATCGTGGACGTGGTCGGCGAGCTGATTGTGGTGCAGTCGCTGATCGCGCAGGACCCGGCGCTGTCGGCGCTGGTGGACGGCCGGCTGGCGCGCAACATGGCGCAGCTCCGCCGGCTCACGGCCGATCTGCAGCGCAATTCGATGGCGCTGCGCATGGTCCCGATCCGCCAGGCGTTTCAGAAGGTGGCGCGCGTCGTGCGCGACCTGAGCCGCAAAGCGGGCAAGCCGATCGATCTGGTCATCACCGGCGAGGACACGGAGCTCGATCGCAAGATGGTCGAGGAGATCACTGACCCGCTGATGCACATGGCGCGCAACAGCGTGGACCACGGCATCGAGCCGCCGGACGTGCGCGAGGCCAACGGCAAGCCTGCCCGCGCGACGGTGTCGCTGAGCGCGTACTACCAGGGCAGCCACGTCATCATCGAAGTGAAGGACGACGGCGCCGGGCTCAACACCCAGCGCATTCTCGAAAGCGCCCGCCGCAAGGGGCTGATCGCCCCGGATGCGACGCCGGCGCCCGAGGACGTTCACCGGCTGATCTTTGAACCGGGCTTCTCCACCGCGGCCAAGGTGACCGAGGTGTCGGGCCGCGGCGTCGGCATGGACGTCGTGCGCCGCAACATCGAGTCGCTGCGCGGCCGCGTGGACATCCGCACCGAACAGGGCCAGGGCAGCACGTTCCTGGTGCGCCTGCCGCTCACGCTGGCGGTGCTCGACGGCCTGCTGGTGCGCGTCGGCAGCGAGCGCTGCGTGCTGCCCGCGGCGGCGGTCCGCGAGTCGCTGCGTCCGAAGCCGGAGCACGTGCACTTCGTGCAGGGGCAGCCCCGCATGATCCAGGTACGCGAGTCGGTGCTGCCGCTCGTGAGCCTCGGGTCGGTGCTCGGCATGGGCGCCACGGCCCTCGACCCGACGGCCGCCACCGTGGTGGTCGTGGAAGAGGGCGGCAGCCGCATCGGCCTGGTCGTCGAAGAACTGCTGCACAAACAGGAAGTCGTCGTGAAGTCGCTTGGAGACTCCTTCGCCTCGGTGCGCGGGGTCGCGGGCGGCGCCATCCTCGGCGACGGCCGGATCGGGTTGATTCTCGACCCGCACGGCATCGTGACGATGGTGCGTGAAGGATCGCGGCGCGCCGCGTGACGGCGCCCCGAACGGAGGACGAGATGAGCACGGGAACCGCGGGACGCTTTCAGCGCGAGGAGCTGGTCGGGAAATACCTGACGTTCGCGCTTGGGAACGAGGAATACAGCGTGCCCGTCCTGAAGGTGCGCGAAATCATCAAGATCATGGACATCACCGCGGTCCCGCAGGTGCCCGAGTACGTGAAGGGCGTCGTGAACCTGCGCGGCAAGGTGATTCCGGTGGTCGACCTCCGGTTGAAGTTCGGCTTTCCGGCCGCGGACTACACCGAGCGCACCTGCATCATCGTGGTCGAAGTGGCGCTGTCCACCGGCGCGCGGATGATGGGGATCATCGTGGACCACGTCTCGGAGGTCCTCAACGTCACGGCCGAGGAGATCGAGCAGACGCCGCAGTTCGGCGACGAGATCCAGACCGACTACATGAAGGGCATCGCCAAGGTGCGGGGACAGGTCAAGATTCTGCTCGACCTCGACCGCGTCCTGGGCGTGGACGGCACCATCGCCATGCCGCAGCCGAGCGCGGCCTAAGGATCGTGGAAGCCGTCCTCCAGCGTGACGCGGACATCGCGCTGAGCGATCGTGAGATGGACCGCATCGTCCGTCTCGTCTACGAGCGCAGCGGGATCACTCTGCACCAGGGCAAGCGGGCGCTCATCGTCGCGCGTCTGCACCGGCTGCTGAAGGCGGGCGGGTTCACGTCGTTTTCCCAGTACGTCCGGCACGTCGAGACGGATCACACCGGTCACCAGCTGTCAGTGCTGCTCGACGCCATCACCACCAATCACACCAGCTTCTTCCGCGAGGACGAGCACTTCCGCTTCCTTGCCGAGCGCGTCGTGCCGCCGATCGTGGCCGACGGCCGGCCCGTGCGTCTCTGGTGTGCCGCGTGCTCGACCGGCCAGGAGCCGGTGTCGCTCGCGATGACGCTGATGCAGGCGCTGCCCGAGTCTCACCAGAGCCGGGTGCGGCTGCTGGCGTCCGACATCTCGACGCGCGCGTTGAAGACCGCCAGCGCCGGCGTCTACCCGATGAAGGTGGCGGCGGGCGTGCCGCCGTCGCTGCTCAAGACCTACTTCGAGCGCGGCCTGGGCGCCGACGAGGGCAAGGTGCGGGTGCGCGCGCAGCTGCGCCGCGCCATCGAGTACCGCCGCGTCAATCTCGTCGAGATCGACAACCTCAACGAAACATTCGACGTCGTCTTCTGCCGCAACGTCATGATCTACTTCGACAAAGCCGTCCAGCAGCGCGTCGTGTCGATGATCGAGCGCCATCTGGCGCCAGGCGGATATCTGTTCATCGCGCATTCCGAAAGCCTCAACGGGCTGTCGCACGAACTCAAGTGGATGGCGCCGGCCGTTTACCAACGGAGGGCCGCGTGAGCACGGGGGCGATGATGATGGAACCGCCGGCCGGACAGTCGCAGCAGCGCCTGGTCATCGGCATCGGCGAGCACGCGATCGCGGGCGCCGATTCGCTGATCGTCACGCACGCGCTCGGCAGCTGCGTGGCCGTGTGCCTGTGGGATCCGGAGGTGCGCGTCGGCGCGATGCTGCACTTCCTGTTGCCCGAGTCGCGGGTCAACCCGGATCGTGCCAAGAAGCAGCCGGGTACGTTTGCCGACACCGGCATCCCGCTGCTCATCCAGGAAGCCATTCGGCGCGGCTTGAACAAGAAGCGGTGCCGCGCACACCTGTTCGGCGGCGCCGCGGTCGGCGCCCAGGGCGGGCTCGACGTCGGCAAGCGCAACGCGCTCGCCGCCCGCCGGCTGCTGTGGCAGCACGGCATCTTCATCCATGCCGAAGCCCTTGGCGGCACGGAGCCTCGGACGGTCAACTTCTCGGTCGGCGACGGCACCTATCAGGTGAGCTGCGGCCGTGAACTGGTGCAGGAGCTGTGAGATGAAACCACTCAACTGTCTGATCGTGGACGACTCCTCCGTCATGCGGCGGATGGTCCGGCGAACGATGGAGCTGAGCGAGGTTCCGCTCGGGGCGGTGCTCGAGGCCGGCAACGGCCGCGAGGCGCTCGACCTGCTCCAGACCACCGCCGTGGACGTGCTGTTCACCGACATCAACATGCCGGTGATGAACGGCGCGGAACTGCTGCGCGCGCTCTCGAAGCAGCCCGACGTCGACGTTCGCGCCCGGGTCGTCATCTCGACCGACGGCTCGGAAGCCCGCAAGGCCGAAGTGGTCGGCCTGAATGTGGATTGGTACCTGGAAAAGCCGTTGCGCCCGGAGGTCATGCGAGATGTCCTGTCCAAAGTCGCAGAACGCATCTATGGTTGAAGAGTCCAGCCAGCTGGACGAAGCCGTGGCGTACGTGGCCGAGGAAGGGTTCTTCGCAAGCGTCGAGCCCATCGGCCAGGTCGAGTGGGACGCCCTCTGTACCGACCACGACACGTGGCTCGAGTCGTCGGTGCGCTTCCACGGTCCGCTCGGTGGCGCGCTGCGCTGCCGGTTGCCGCTGGCGCTCGCGCGCGAGCTCGTGTCGGCCTTCCTCGGCATGGAGACCGGTGAGCTTCCGCCCACCGACCCGCTGGTGCAGGACCTCACAGGTGAGCTGGCAAATATGGTGTGCGGCCGCTGGCTGACGCGCACGCAGGGCCAGGTGTTCGATCTCGAGCACCCGGTGGTCGAATCGGTGGCCGACGGGCAGTGCAGCGGCTGGAGCCGTTACGCCGCCAACGGCGTGCCGCTCGCGATCGAACTGGCGGTCGAGGCGCGATAAACCCATGGCGCTGTCCCAGGCACGAGCAGCCGAACCCGTCCGGCAGCCTGGCGGCGCCGTACGCGTCGTCGTGGTCGACGACTCGGCGATCGTGCGCAAGCTGCTCGTCGACGGCTTGAAGAACGAGCCCGGCATCGAGGTCGTGGGCACCGCCGCCGATCCCTATCAGGCCCGCGATCTGATCGTGCGCCTCGAGCCCGACGTCATCACGCTCGACATCGAAATGCCGCGCATGGACGGCCTGAGCTTCCTGCGCAAGCTGATGGAGCACCGGCCGATGCCGGTCATCATCATCAGCTCGCTGACGCAGCGCGGCTCCGCCACGGCCATCGAGGCGCTGCGCGCCGGCGCCATCGACGTCATTCCGAAGCCAGGCGGGCCGTACTCGATCGGCGAGATCACCGAGACCCTGCGCGGCAAGATCCTGGGAATCCGCGAGTGGAAGGCCCCGCGTGCGGTGAGCGTGCGCGACGCGGTGCCCACCGCGGCCGTGTCGTTCGATCACGTGCGGCCCGGTCACGGCCTGATTGCCATCGGCGCGTCCACCGGCGGCCCGCAGGCCATCGAAGCACTCCTCACGCGCCTGCCGGCCGCATGTCCGCCGATTCTCATCGCGCAGCACATGCCGGAGCACTTCACGCGGACGTACGCCGAGCGGCTCGACAAGATCTGTCCGATGCGCGTGGTCGAAGCCTGCGACCGGCAGGTCGTCGAGCAGGGCGTAGCCTACGTGGCGCCCGGCAACCGCCACATGCTGGTGGAGCGCGACGGCGTGCGACTGGTTCTCCGCCTGTCGGATGCGCCGACCGTGCATCACCAGCGTCCGTCGGTGGACGTGCTGTTCCATTCGGTGGCCAAGCTGCGCGCCGTGAAGATCGTGGCGCTGCTGCTCACCGGCATGGGGCAGGACGGCGCCGACGGCCTGCTGGACCTGCGGCAGCGCGGCGCCGAGACGATTGCCGAGCACGAGCAGTCGTGCGTGGTGTTCGGCATGCCGCGCGAGGCGATCGCCCGCAACGCCGCCGGCCACGTCGCGAGCCTGCTGCGCATGCCGAGCCTGATCGCCGACTGCTTCACCAAGCTGCTCGCGGCGAAATCCCACTGAGGCCGGTCTGAAGACCGGCGGCTACGTACCTACGGCCTAAGGCCCAGGGTCCAAGGCCCCGTACAGAGGTCGCGGGGTCGCATGCGTGTGGCACGGACCCCGCGAAAAAATGAAGCAGGAACTACGACTTCTTGAGGACGATCTTGATCGGCTCCGGCCGCATCGTCTCTTTCTCGACGATGAGCTTCACGGTCTTGGTCGCGAAGCCTTCCTTGTAGATCACCATCGTGAATTCGCCCTTGCCGATGCCGTTCACGTTCCACTTGCCCGAGTCGTCGCTCTTGGCCTCGATGGCGCTGCCGTCCGGAAGCGGGAGCTTCACGAGCACGCCGCTGAGACTGCCGCCGCCTTCTTCGCTCACCTGACCGGCAAGCGCTCCGAGCCCCCGCGACTGCGCCGCAGCGCGCTCACCCGCGAATCCGATGAGTGCAGCGACGGCCAACGCGGCGCTGATACGTTTCATAGTCGATCCTCCTTAAGGTCTGTGAGCACACTCGATAGTTGTGCTCGCCGTAGAAAATCGGCGCCGCTCGTGGATTCTTGAATACGGCCCAGGGGCGTGCGCGGAGGCGCGCGCGACTGCACGTGGTGTGAAGACGAGCCCCGGCAGTCCCCGGGGCTGGATTGGGCCGGCGGCCGGTCGGAATGCGCCGGTTATCTGGACGCGAGTGCCATCACAGCGGCATGCGTCAGCGGTCGAGCGGGTGCAGGCGCGTGCATTCCTTCTGCTCGAACTCGGCGTAGCGCTGGCGCAGCGCGAGATACACGTCGTGATGAGCGCGACTGGGCGACACGCGCTCGGGCGGCTGCTGTTCCAGACCGTCGATCACCGCGTCCCAGCCGAGCGGGTCCCGATCGTCGAGGCGGTCGGCGTGCATCGCGCGGAGCGCCGCTCCGAGAGCCGCCGCGTTCTGCACCTCGACGCGGCGGACCTCCGCGCCGAACACATCGGCCAGCACCTGGAGAATCTGATGGTTGGCCGCGGCGCCCCCGGTCACATGAATCACGTCCACCGCCACGCCCATCCACTGCGAGTGCAGCGCGAGCGCCGTCATCTGCGCTTCGACGACCGCGCGCACGTTGGCGGCGGCGTCGCCCTCGTCGAGCCCCTGCCGCCGCACGCCCGGGGCCGGCACCACCGGCGTGATCTCCGGCACGAACCAGGGCAGCATCAGCGCGCCGCCGTTGCCCGGCCGCGTGGAATCCAGCGCCTGTGAGAACGCCTCCCACGTGAGCCCGTACCGATCGCGGACGCGCTCGCGCGCAAGCGACCCGTTGCTGAACACCGTGATGCCCATGAACTCGCCGGTCGGCGCCCCGAACACATGGCCCGTGCCGCCCGGGTCGACTCGTGGCGCGCGCATCGGTCCAAAGATGGTGTCGCTCGTCCCGAGCGACACGCCGACTTGCCCTTCCCGGACGAGACCCAGACCGATCAGGCTGCACGGGTTGTCGCCCGACCACACCACGACCTTGGCGTTCGGCAGGCGATAGCGCCCGCGCCAGTACGGCGACAACCGTCCCGCGATCGACGACGACGCCGCGATGGCCGGCAGCTTCTGGCGCAGGCCCGGTGCGGTCGCGTCGACCGCGGGCGGCCACCACTGGCGCGAGGCGAGATCCATCAGGTTCATGCCGGCGCCGTCGCCCGGATCGACTGGCGCATGACGGCCCACCAGGAGCGACGCGAGGTACGAGCTCACGAGGTGAATGCGGTCGGTCGCCCTGTACGCCTCCGGCTCGTGCGTGGCGAAGCGGCGAATCTGTGGCCCCGTGAACCGCTCGAACGCGCGCGACCCGGTGTGCTGCGCCAGCACGCCCGCGCCGCCCGCCGCCGCTTCGATCTCGCGGCATTCCACGGCCGTGCTCGAGTCCATCCAGATCGGCGAGGTCGGCCGCGACAGCAGCGTGACGATCTGCGGCGCCAGTCCGCGCCCGGTGTGCAGCGTTTCGAGCCCACGGCCGGCGGCGTCGTTCAGGTACACGCTGCCGTGCTGCTGCGCCGAGCCCGAGATGGCCGCGAGGCGGCTCAGGTCCACGCGCTGTTCGCCCATGCGCGCGAAGATCGTCTCGAGCGCTTCGGCCCACATCACCGGCGACGACTGCGCGATGGACGGATCGGTGTGGGGCAGCACGCCGTGCCGCGTGCCGTAGTGGCGCAGCGTGGTGTCGAACGGCAGCGACAGCTCGAACACGACACGGTGGCGGCCGCCCGAGGCTTCGATGAGTACGGCGCTCAGGCTCTGCGTGCTGGAGTCGAGCCCCAGATAGAGCGCGCCGTCCGGCGCCATCAGGCGGCTCCGAGCAGCAGATCGATCACGAGCTGGTCGAGCCGCTCGTAGGCCAGCCGCCGCGAGGCGAGCGCGTGGCGATCGAACGCTTCGGCCTTGAGCGCCGACGCCGATTGGCGCGAATACGGCCCCAGTTCACCGCCGGCGCCGCGGATCTCGGCGAGCAGCGACTGGATACCAGCGTGCGCGGCAAACGCCCGCGCCTTCGTCTTGAGGATCAGGTACGTGCGCATGCAGCCGCGCGCGAAGTCCCACACGCCTTCCTCGTCCTCCGTCCGGTAGGCGTGCGCGTCGAAATGGCGCGGCCCGTCGTAGCCCCGTTCCTCGAGCAGTTTCACGAGGAAGAACAGCGGCTTGATCGACTCGGATCCGAAGCGCAGGTCCTGGTCGAAGCGCCCCGGCTTCTGGTCGTTGAGATCGATGTGAAACAGCTTGCCCGCCTCGAGCGCCTGCGCGACGGCGTGAAAGAAGCTGAGCCCGGCCATCTGCTCGTGGGCGAACTCGGGGTTGACGCCCACCATCTCGGGATGCGCGACCGTGTTGATGAACCCGAGGTAGGCGGCGGTGGTGGGGAAGTAGATGTCGCCGCGCGGCTCGTTCGGCTTGGCCTCGAGCGCGAAGCGCAGGTTGTAGCGCTGATCGCGTGCGTACTCGCACAGATAGTCGATGGCGTCGCGGAAGCGCTTGATCGCCTCGATCGGGTCTTTGCCCGCGTCGACCTCCGCGCCCTCGCGGCCGCCCCAGAACACGTAGGTGTGGGCCCCCAGCTCCACGCCGAGGTCGATCGCCCGCATCGTCTTCTGCACCGCATAGCGGCGCACGCCCGCGTCGTGCGAGGTGAAGGCACCGTCCTTGAACACCGGTTCGGTGAAGAGATTGGTGGTGGCCATCGGCACGGTCATGCCGGTGGCGTCGAGCGCGGTCCGGAAGTTCCGCACGATACGGTCGCGCTCGGCGGCCGTGGCGTCGATCGGGACCAGATCGTTGTCGTGGAAGTTCACGCCAAAGGCGCCGAGCTCGCCAAGACGGTGCACCGCCGTGACGGGATCGAGCGGCGGGCGTACGAAGTCGCCGAACGGGTCGCGGCCGCGATTGCCGACGGTCCAGAGGCCGAAGGTGAACTTGTCTGCCGGCGTCGGGGTGAAAGACATGCCTCAGGCGGGGCATTCTACTCGTACGCAGCCGCCGGTCTTCAGACCGGCCTCAGGAATGTAGCTGCGGACCTACCAGGTCCGCCTTCAAGAGGCACGGCGTCAATTCCCGCCGCCGGGGACGTTGCGCGACACGATCGATTGGTACTCCGCGAGGGTCCGGGCGGGCGCCCCGCAGGTGTCAGGGGCAATCGGCTGCTTCGAGAACGTCTGGAAGTAGAGGACGCTCGCGTCGCGCCACCACCGCGCCTCTTCCTCCTGGACGCCGAGAAACGCCCGCGTTTCCTCGTAGCGCCCGGTGTCGATCCGCCCGGCCAGCGACGCCCACGTCGCGCGCATCGCGCGCACCGCCTCGACGCCCCGGCAGTAGCGCGCCGTCAGCTCGTTCCACAGCGTCCGGCCGGATGCCATCCGGTGATCCCACGGCACATGGTGGAACCAGAGCAGGTAGTCGTCCGGCACGCGGTCCAGCCGTCCAAACGTCTCGCGCCACGGCGCCGCGTACTGCGCTACGGCGTTGCTGCCGGCGGCGGTGCGATCGAACCCGATGCCGCCGGCATCGGCGCGATGGAAATAGGTGGAGTTCTGGTCCGCCCGCGCGACGGTGTTCACCCACGGGCCTGGACCGTAGTGATGGCCGCGCGCCATCAGATGGGTGAGGCCGAGCGGCGTCATGTAGTCGACCGCCGCTTGGCGTGACGTCAGCATCATCGCCGTGACCGGCTCGACGAACGCCGGGTCGTTCGTGAACGTCATGCGGAGCCACTCGTCGGCCAGCGCCGCGGAGGTGAGCCTCGGGTTCCACGCGAGGCGTCCGAAGGCGTGCCAGTTCGCACAGGCGAACACGGCTCCGCACCACGACCGGCTGGTGCCGGTGTTGGCGACCCCGGCCGCACCCTGCACCAGGTCACGCACCACAGGCCCGGTGCCGTTCACGCGCGTATCGACGCTCAGCACCTCTTCGAAGAGCGGCGCCAGATACACCAGATGGGTGGCGAAGCCGAGGTACTCCTTGGTGATCTGCAGTTCCAGCGTCAACGGCGTGCGCGGCATGGCGCCGAAGAGCGGGCTGAACGGCTCGCGCGGCTGAAAGTCGATCGGCCCGTTCTTGATCTGCAGCAGCACATTGGGTCGGAAGGTGCCGTCGAGCGGCGTGAACTCCGCGTAGGCCTGTTCGGCGCGGTCGTCGGCCTCCTGCGCGTAGACGAAGGCGCGCCACATCACGATGCCGCCGTGCGGCGCCACCGCGTCGGCGAGCATGTTGGCGCCGTCGGCGTGCGTGCGCTTGTAGTCCTGCGGCCCGGGCTGTCCTTCCGAGTTGGCCTTCACGAGGAAGCCGCCGAAGTCAGGAATCGCTTTGTAGATCTCGGCCGTTTTGCCCGCCCACCAGTCTCTGACGTCCGGCGCGAGCGGGTCGGCCGTCTTCAGTCCGCCGATCTCGATCGGCGCGCTGAAGCGCGCGCTGAGATAGACGCGGATGCCGTACGGCCTGAAGACGTCCGCGAGCGCCGCCGCCTTGGCGACGTACTCCGGCGTGAGGCTCAGCGCGTTGGCGTTGACGTTGTTGAGGACCGTGCCGTTGATGCCAAGCGACGCGTTGGCGCGGGCGTAGTCGGTGTAGCGCGGCGCCTTGTAGGCGGGCAGCGTGTGCCAGTCCCACAGCGATGCCCCGGCATAGCCGCGTTCGATGGAGCCGTTCAAGTTGTCCCAGTGATTCAGGATGCGATGCCGGAGCTGGGGCGCCTCGACGATGTTCAACGCATCGATCGACTGGTGGGTCTGCAGCAGCCGCAGGAACGCGAAAGCACCGTGCAGGACGCCAATGTCGGTGTTGGCGGCGATGACGATTCCGCGCGCCTGCGTGCTGATGACATACCCCTCGGCACCGGCTCGCGCGAGGCTGCTTTGGAGCCCGAGTCGCGATAGGGCGGGTGAGCGCGCGGGTGTGCCGGCGAGGACGAGCCGGCGACGAGTGGGGTCGCCGGCGATCGGGATGTCGGTTCCGAGCAGGCCGCGAAGGCCACGCGCCAGCTCGTCGCGGGCTGCGCCGAGAGTCGGGGAATCGCCGGCCACGAACACGCTTGCCAACGCCGCGCGGTACTGGGCGAGCAGGGCCGCGTTCGAGACCTGCGGATACCGCAGCCACAGCTCGTAGCCGTCCTCACTCCAGGCCGAGGCTGGCAGTGCCACCACGCCGAGCAGGACGAGCGCGAGGCACCGGAAAGCGCCGCTCATATCCGCCCGCATTCTATGGGATGGCGCGGCGGCGCGCGATGAGCGATCATCCTCTCACCATGCGAGCGACCCAGGTATCCGGATTGGTTCTTGCCGTGCTCACCGCGTCCGTCGCGGCCCAGGTGCCCGTCATCAACGAGCCCCACCACCGCACCGTGTTCCAGAACGCCGACTTCCGCGTGCTCGACGTGCGTGTAGACCCCGGCGATTCCACGGCGGACCATCGCCACGACCACGACATCGTGACGGTGTCGATGAACGCCGGCACGCCGACCCGCCTCACCACCGGCGGTCAGACGCAGAACCGCCCGCCCCGGCCGCTCGCTGACGCGACCGTTGCGGAATACACGGGCAAGCCGGCCAGCCATAAAATAGATAACGTCGGCAGCGCTCCGTATCAGCTCTTTGGCGTGGAGAACCTGCGGGACGCGAAGTCGTGGTCGTCCACGCCGCCGGTCTCGGCGCTGGCCACGACGCTGGCGACAGACGGACGGGCGCTACGCATCTACGACGTTCGCCTCGCCACGCCGACGTCGCAGACGACGCACACGCACGCGGTGCCGACCGTCGCCGTGCTCATCAACGGCATCGTGATGTCGGAAGGGCCCGACGCACAGGCAAAGGCGCTGGCGCCGGCGCCGGTGGGTCTGAAGCGGCTCGACTCGCCCGGTCAGTGGGTGTTGATTCCGCGCGGCGAGACGCACACGGTGGTGCGCCTGGGCAACGTCGATGCGCGCCTGATGGAAATCGAGGTTCGTTGAAATCGCGGACGGCGCTCGTGTGCCTGCTGGTCGGGCTGGGGGCGTCGTCACTCGAAGGCTGGGGGCCGCAGGGGCATCGGCTCGTCGCCATCGTCGCCGCGAATCATCTCGGCCCGGCCGCTCGCACCGGCGTGCAGGCGCTGCTTGGCAGCCAGTCGCTGGTTGATGTCGCCGTGTGGGCCGACGATGTCCGCGACGATCTCGTGCAGACCTCGCCCTGGCACTTCGTCAACATCCCAATCGACGGCGCGCGCTACGACCGCGATCGCGATTGTCCGCGACAGCCTGGCATTGCGGCCGGGAGCCGTGGCGACACGTGGCGCGACTGCGTCGTCGATCGCATCCGCTACAACCAGGAACGCCTGGCGAATCGCTCGCTCGATCGCGCCGACCGCGCCATCGCGCTCAAGTTCCTCGTCCATCTGATTGGCGATTTGCACCAGCCGTTCCACGCGATCGGCGCCGAGCGCGGCGGCAACGGCATTCGCGTGTCGGTGTTCGGTTCGCCGAACTGCGGCTATCCGGACGGTGCCGGCTTCCCGTGCAACCTGCACGCGCTGTGGGATTCCGAGCTGATCGCGCACCGGAAGCTGAACGATCGCGCCTATGCCGCGGAGCTCGAACGGCAGATCTCGGCGCGCCGCTGGCGCGCGTCTGGATCGGCGGCGGAGTGGGCGATGGAGTCGCACGCGCTGGCGAAAGGCTCGCTGCTGCCCGAGCGCGGCGAGGCCAACGAGGCGTACTACCGCGCGAACATCGCGAAGATCGACGAGCGGCTCGCCGTTGGTGGCCTGCGTCTGGCGAGCACCATCAACGACGCGCTGGCGAGTGCGCGGTGACGGAAGCCGGCTACAAGAGCGAGCTGCGGCGCTCTCTCAGCTTCACCGACCTTCTGATCTACGGCCTCGTCTTCATTTCACCCATCGCGCCGATCGCGATCTTCGGCATCGTCTACAACAGCTCGCACGGCATGGTGCCGCTCACCTATGCGGTGGGGCTGGCGGCGATGGTGTCCACGGCGTTCAGCTACCGGGAGATGTGTCTGGCGTTTCCGGTCGCAGGCTCGGTGTATGCGTACGCCGGCCGCGGACTGCACCCGTGGGCGGG
>Ga0315912_10002791_pt1 | contig 18097 bp, 21 predicted proteins | sample VfabasoilMG_FD_204469 | JGI IMG/M metagenome (GOLD analysis project Ga0315912, IMG submission 204469) | Garden soil microbial communities collected in Santa Monica, California, United States - V. faba soil | ecosystem: Environmental > Terrestrial > Soil > Garden | place: USA: California...
TGGGCAAATCGCTCGGACGCCTGGGCGCGAGAAGATCGCAGGCACTGCCGAGCAAGGTTACCTTCACTGCGGCCCGAATGGGGCGGGACATTTCGTCAAGATGGTTCACAACGGTATCGAATACGGCGACATGCAGTTGATCTGCGAAGCGTATCAGTTGATGAAGGACGGGTTGGGCATGTCGAACTCAGAGATGAGCGCGACGTTTGGCGAGTGGAACAAGGGCGACCTCGATAGTTACCTGATCGAGATCACGCGCGACATTCTGGCGTATAAGGATGAGGCTGGCGAAGAAGTTGTGGACAAGATCCTGGACACCGCCGGGCAAAAAGGTACCGGCAAGTGGACCAGCGTGAGTGCGTTGGATTTGGGTATGCCCGTAACGCTGATCGGCGAAGCTGTGTATTCGCGCTGTCTGAGTGCGATGAAGAACGAGCGTGTGGAAGCTTCGAAGGTTTTGAAGGGACCCAAGGTTGCGTTCCCCGGAGACAAGGCGGAGATTGTGGAAGATATTCGGCAGGCGCTGTTTGCTTCCAAGCTCGTGAGCTATGCGCAGGGTTTCATGCTGCTGCGTGAGGCTGCCAAGGAGAACGCCTGGAATCTGAATTACGGCGGCATTGCGCTGGTTTGGCGCGAGGGTTGCATTATTCGCTCGGCGTTTCTTGGCAAGATCAAGGAAGCGTTTGATCGGAATCCGAAGCTCACCAACCTGCTGTTGGATGACTACTTTGCAGGAGCAATGGCGCGGGCGCAGGACGCCTGGCGTCGTGTTGCGGCGATGGCGGTTACTGCTGGAATTCCGATTCCGGCGTTCATGACGGCGCTCGCCTTTTATGATGGCTATCGCAGCGGTCGGCTTCCGGCCAACCTCTTACAGGCGCAGCGTGATTACTTTGGCGCTCACACCTATGAGCGCACCGATAAACCGCGTGGAGAATTTTTCCACACGAACTGGACCGGCCGTGGGGGTACGGTCGCGTCCAGCACATATAACGTTTAGAAAGATAGGACATGGAATACGGCCTCAACCTCAGCCCCAAGGGCTCATTGGACTTTTTATCTCTAGGTGCGCTCATTCATCGCCTGGACACAGGGATCATCCCATTTCGAAAGGCTTCGCATTGCGACATTCACGTCTCTGGCGGTGAATTTAACGTCGCTGCGAATTTGGCGGATTGCTTCGGTCTGAACACCGGTGTTGCTTCGGCGATGGTGAACTATCCGGTTGGCGATTTGATTGCCGAACGCGTGAAGGCGATGGGTGTTCGTCCGTTCTATAAGAGGTTCGAACACAATGCGGTCAACGGCCCGAATATGGCGACCGTCTACAGCGACCGCGGTCAGGGCGTACGTGCTCCTGTTGTGTTCTACAACCGCTCGAACGAAGCAGCGGCGCAACTGAAACCGGGCGATTTTGATTGGGCTTCGATTTTTGCCGGTGGCGTGCGATGGTTTCACTCTGGTGGGATCTTCTCCGCATTGTCGGAAACTACCGGCGAGTTGATTATTGAGGGCATGAAGGCCGCTAAGGCGGCCGGTGCTATCACTTCTTTTGACTTGAACTATCGCCACAAGCTATGGGCGATCTGGGGCGGGGAAAAGAAGGCTGTTGAAGTGATTGGCCGCATTGTCGAACATTGCGATGTTCTGGTTGGCAATGAAGAAGACCTTCAGATGGGGCTGGGGATTCCCGGACCGGAAGTGCAGGCGAAATCGAAGCTGGATCCGAGTACGTTCTTCGGCATGATTGATCAGGTGGTTAAGAAGCATCCGCAGGTCAAGATTGTCGCGACGACATTGCGCGAAGTGCATTCCACCAATCGGCATAGCTGGAGCGCAGTGGCTTGGATCAACGGCAAGACTTATACGGCTCCGGTTTGTGAACTGGATGTGTTGGATCGTGTGGGTGGTGGCGACGGCTATGCTGCCGGCTTTATCTACGGGATACTCACGGGCGAATCGCCGGAGCAGGCGGTACGTTTGGGTTGGGCTCATGGTGCGTTGTTGACGACGTTCCCTGGTGATACAACGATGGCTACCGTCGATCAGGTGAAGGCCTTCGCAAAAGGCGGCTCGGCCCGCATTCAGAGATAGGAGGCCAACATGACGGCCACTGAACGCGCCGCCCGAGTGCGGCTTTTGATGATGGACTGCGACGGTGTTCTCACCGATGGTTCCATTTATTTTTTACCCGGTCACGATGGCAAGCTTGTCGAGACCAAGGGTTTCAATGCTCAGGATGGGCTGGCCTTGCAGTGGCTGCATCAGAAGGGCATTCAAACGGGAATCATCAGCGGCCGTTCTTCACCGGCTGTCGAACTGCGCGCTGAGACGGCTCACATGGCGTTTTTGTATCAGGGGCACCTTGAGAAGATTCCGATTATTGAAGAGATTCTGGCCAAGTCCGGACTGAAGCCCGAAGAGATTGCCTTTGTTGGTGATGATGTCACCGATATTGTGGTGATGAATCGGGTGGGGCTTGGAATCGCGGTGGCCAATGCGCGGCCTGAGGTGAAGAAGGCTGCACACTTTGTTACGGAGTCTGCTGGTGGGAACGGCGGCATTCGTGATGCGGCGGAGTTGATTCTCAAAGCGCAGGGTCTTTGGGAGAGTATTGTAGAGAAGTACGAAATGAATCATGGCAGTTGACAAGCTGGCGATCTTGATCCGGGCGGATAACGGTCCTGGTGTGATGCATCAGATGACGGGCGTGATTGCGCGGCATCAGGGCGATATCGATAGCGTCGAGATCATTCATAGCGAGGCGGACCGGGCGCTCATCTCGTTTGAGTTGTCGATTGACTCGGACGCGAGTTCGCCAATGATGGAAGCGATGAAAGCGCTCCCCATTGTGCGCGACGTGCAGCGTGTCGAGACGATGCAGAAGATCTACGGCAAGCGCATTATCATCATGGGTGGCGGGGCGCAGGTTGGCCAGGTGGCGATTGGTGCCATCTCGGAAGCGGATCGGCATAATATTCGCGGGGAGCATATCTCTGTCGATACGATTCCGCTGGTAGGCGAGAAGCAACTGGCGGAAGCAGTACGCGCGGTGGCGCGCTTGCCTCGTGCTAAAGCGCTAGTGTTGGCTGGCTCCTTGATGGGCGGAGAGATTGAGCAAGCGGTGCGAGAGGTGCGCGCACAGGGGTTGCTGGTGGTGAGTTTGAACATGGCGGGGAGTGTTCCCGATGCTGCGGATCTGGTTGTGTCTGATCCTGTGCAGGCTGGGGTGATGACGGTGATGGCGGTGGCTGAGACTGCTAAATTCAATGTGGCCCGGTTGAAGCGGCGGGAGTTTTGAAATTAGAGGGAGGAATCCAACATGCTCGGAGTCACACCATACATCACATTCAAAGGCAATTGTCGGCAGGCAATCGAATTCTACAAGGCCGCGCTTGATGCAGAGGTTTTGTTCAGTCAGACTTATGCGGGATCGCCCATGTCGGACATGGGGCCAGCCGACAACATCATGCATTGCACCATCAAAGTGGGAGATTCTAAGATCATGATGTGCGATGATCCCAACCCGGAAGGGAAAGCCAGCGACGGTAACATCTCGCTGGCCCTGGGGTTGAAGGATCCAGCGCGAGCCAAGCAGCTTTTCGACAATCTGGCCGCTGAAGGCTCGGTAACTCTACCACTGCAAAAAACCTTTTGGGCGGAAGCCTTCGGAATGGTTATCGATAAGCTCGGCATCAAATGGATGGTTAACTGCGAAGCTGTCAGCTAGAGTGCGGAGGCGCAGATGCCGACGCGCTTGCGGAGAAAATGCGTTCGTTCGTGCATGGGCTTTGCAAGCAGGCGTCGAATGGTCTCGGTTAACGCCAGATCACTTTCGGCTTTGAGTGCCTCGAGCTGCTGTTTTCTTGTCACTCGCTTTTTCGGTTTCATGGAGTACATTCCGGCTCCGTTGCTCGCGATGATCGCAGCCATGCTGGCCACCATCAGGGATACATCGCCGAGGTTGGCGGGAGTGGATTGAGCGCGCAATGCCTCAAATGACTTCACACCATGAATCGCTGTCATGAAGTCCAGTTGCAAACCGTCTTTGTCACGCATCAAGCGGGTCATCCCGGATACGGGATAGTGCTGTCGCAGCAATATTGCGTCAAGTGCTTTTGCCACGGCTTTCAGTTTAGAGTGTTACGCGGCGTTTTGCGGATCAGGAAATCGAAATCGACTGTCGTCACAGGAGCACCCTGTAACGCCGCTGCAGCGTTTCCAATTAGGATCGCTTCCAAGCCCTGCTCTCGCAGCACGCGAGCAACCGCTTTTAGTATCGGATGAGCATCCATGCTTTGATCTTACTCTGGAGGAAACGTCTGGTGCGCGGGAGCCGTCTGTTACGATACAGGTGTGCGGATTCGTGTGCTTTTTTTCGGGATGGTTAAGGACTTGATGGGACGTTCTTCAGAGGAGCTTGACCTGTCGGCGGGTGCTTCGGTGCAGGGTGTTTTTGATCATTATTCTGCGCTTGAGCCCAAGTTGGTGGATATGCAATCGAGTATCGTGATGGCTCGTAATCAGGAATTTTCGGCTCGGTCTACTGTGCTTGTGGATGGGGATGAGGTTGCGTTTTTGCCTCCGGTTAGCGGCGGTAGTGGTCGTTACATTCAGGAGATTGTGGACGCGGGTCATTTTTTTGCATTGACTCGGCAGCCGATTGATCGGAATGCTTTGATCGCTCTGGTGCAACGGCCTGAAGATGGCGCGGTTGTCGATTTTGAGGGCGTTGTCCGTAACAACACGAAGGGCCGCGCTACGAAGTTTTTGGACTATGAGTGTTATGAGACGATGGCGGTCAAGATGATGGCTCAGATTGGCCGAGAGATTGCGGCTGCTCACGCCATTGGACGCATTGCCTTGGTGCATCGTTTGGGGCGCATGGAGATTGGCGAGATGAGCGTGGCGGTTGTAGTCTCGGCGCCGCATCGCAAACCTGCGTTTGAGGCTGCATTGGAGGGCATCAACCGGTTGAAGAAACTGGTGCCGATTTGGAAGAAGGAACATTTCGCCGATGGCGAGGTGTGGGTAGAGGGCGAGTGGGACGATTCCGTAGTTCAAAAATAGCGGTCGGGTTGGTGCTTACGTCTGCATTGCTGTTGGCGCAGGGCGGAGCTGTATTCACGTCGAAAACCACGCTGCGGCGGTTGTTGATCACGGTTAAGAATAGCCAGGGGCAGTTGGTCGGGAATCTGGAGAGGCCGGATTTCAAGGTGTCGGTGAGTGGGATTGTACAGGAGATCGCCGCATTTGAGCATCACACAGAGCAGCCTCTTTCGATTGCGTTACTGCTGGATGCAAGTGGATCGACGCGTAAGGATCTGGAGTATGAGATTCAAGCGTCCAGGAGCTTTCTTGCTTCAATTACAAAAGATGGCAACCAGCGTGACGCGCTGTGTTTATTCACCTTCGATCAGGACGTGACCCCGCATGGTGGTTTTACGCGTGGGACCGGTCGCATTGATGCGGCGTTGAAGAATGTGCGGGCTTCGGCGGGGACCTCTGTCTACGATGCTCTCTACCTTGCCGCCGAGACGCTGGAAAAGCGTGATGGACGGCACGTGATTGTCATTGTTTCCGATGGTGTGGATACGACCAGCGCCTACAAATACCACGACGCGCTCAAGATGGTTCACGCCGCTGATGTGGTTGTCTACTCTGTGGTGGTCATACCTGTGCGGAACGATCCAGGCCGCAACATTGGTGGTGAGAACGCGTTAATTGGGATCAGCCAAAGCACCGGGGGGAAGGCCTTTTCTCCGGCTTCTAGAGAGCAGCTTACGCCGATTTTTTCGCAGATTCTGAAGGACCTTCGGACGCAGTACTTGATCGATTTCTATCCTCGGAATCTGCCGGAATCGAAGGAGCCTTTCCGGCCTGTTCGGGTTGAGCTTGCTACTCCCGGATTGCAGGCATCCACGCGCGGCGGTTACTATGAAGATTAGACAATCCTTCCAGGAGCACACGTGGGCGACATCAATAAGGGGAAAAGCAGACCGGTAGAACAGACCTTCGAAGAGGTCAAGTATCTGAAGTCCCTCATTGAACAGGGAACCAGGATTACGGTCAAGCTGAAGAGCAACGAAGAGTTTAGCGGCGTAATTGAATACTACGACAGTAAGTTCATCCGGCTGACGAGAGTGGGTGCGCCCAACCTGTTTATCTTCAAACAGGAAATCAAGTATCTCTACGAGGCAGCGTAAGCGTGGCATCTTACCTTGAGACGGCTGCTGAGATTGCTCAGCAGGCAGGGACGATACTGGCCCGGCTCTATGAGCGGCGCATTGGATTTGAGCTGAAGGGCGATTTTGATCTGGTTACCGCTGCGGACCGTGAATCGGAGCGGCACATTGTGGAATGCCTGCGTACACGTTACCCGAGCCACTCTATTGTGGCGGAGGAAGGTGGCGGGTATGAAGGCAAGTCCGATTACCGTTGGTATGTAGATCCGCTGGACGGCACCACAAACTTTGCGCATGGCTTTCCTGCCTTCAATGTGACACTTGGTTTGGAGCAGGCGGGCGAGATGATTGCGGGGGTTGTTTTTGATCCGTTGCGTGGTGAAATGTTTGCTGCCGAGCGTGGTGGCGGGGCTTTTCTGAATAACAAGCGGATGCAGGTGTCCGCTTGCAAACAGTTGTCGGAATCGCTGGTTGCGACAGGATTTCCGAGCCGCCGACGGCACGAGAATGTCAACGTTCATTACTATCATCAACTGGCGATGGCAACACATGGTGTGCGTCGGGCCGGTGCTGCTGCCTTGGACCTCGCCTATGTGGCCTGTGGTCGGCTGGAAGCATTCTGGGAATACGGTTTGAAGCCCTGGGACATGGCGGCGGGCATCCTGCTGGTGCGCGAAGCGGGCGGCCATTGCAGTGGCATGGCAGGCGAGGCTGTATCTCTGACCGGACCGCACTTGCTGGCAGACAACGGACACATCCATGGGGAGATGGTTCAGATTTTCTCCGAGATCGCCGCGCGGCAATACCGGGTGCCTCTTCCACAGCTATAGTAGATCGGCGATAAACTGATACCTAAGTGAACTTCCGTTTCCTAATAGCACCGCTGTGGCCGTCGTTGCCTAACGTAACCCCGCTTGCACTCGTTGACATATTCATCACCGCAGTACTGATCTACCAGTTCTTGATGATCATTCGCGGGAGAAGGGCGGCCCATGTTCTGATGGGCCTCATCACACTGGCCTTGCTCTATCTTGCCGCGCTATTCGGCGGACTTGCGATGCTTACCACGCTGCTGGAGGCATTGGCACCGTACACTGCTTTTGCATTGATCGTAATGTTCCAGTCCGAAATCCGGCGTGTGCTTGCCCGCATTGGTAGGCAGGGGTTTTTGGGTTGGGGAAACCGGCTGAAGAGACGCGAGTTTATTGAAGAGATATTGCTTGCTCTGGATCAGTTGTCTGCAACCAGGACCGGTGCGTTGATTGTGTTGGAGCGGGACACGGGGTTGCGCACTTTCGTCGAGAGTGGCGTCTTGCTTGAGGCCGTTGTGTCGCGCGATCTTTTGCTTTCCATCTTTCACACCGGTAATGCGCTGCACGACGGAGCGGTGATCATACAAGGGGAACGTATCGCCGCAGCGGCCTGCTTTGTGCCCCTTAGCATAAATCCGCAATTGATCTCCACTATGGGAAGCCGCCACCGTGCTGCCATTGGTATTACGGAGGAGACCGATTGTCTGTCCCTGATCGTCTCGGAAGAGACGGGGCACATCTCCATCGCATCGTTCGGAGAGATGAAGTCTAACCTCTCCCACGACGAAGTAGCCGCGAAGATAGCTGAGCATCTTGGCGGATCGGAAAGGCCCTCCGATCCGACGGCGATGCCGCCACGTGAGGCTCGCGAGTTGGAGCAGCTATGAAATCTCTGTTCACGAAGAATCTGGGTTGGAAAGCTGGGTCTCTTGCTTTGAGTGCGCTGCTCTGGTTTGGCCTTGAGGTGGACCCGACGGCGGCGACGACGGCAACGGTTGCGGTGCAGTATCGGAATCTTCCGGTGGATCTTGATCTGGCGTCGCTTGCGGTAGAGAAGGTCCAGATTGAGGTGCAGGGATCTTCGACCAATCTGAGTTCGAATAATCTGGCAGATATCAATGCCGTGCTGGATATGAAGCGTGTTACGGGTCCCGGCGAGCAGACCTTCAACGTTGGTGACGATATCAGGCTGCCTGTGGGTGTGAGACTGATTCGCGCTACTCCCAGTCAAATTCGGCTCAAGTTTGAAAAACACATGGAGCGGGAGGTGCCCATTGTGTTGCGGTTCAGCGGTCCTCCGGATGGTTTTGAGGTGGTTTCCCATTGGATGGAGCCGAAGACATTTACCGTTCAAGGTCCGGCTAGCAGCGTCGACAAAGTGACGTCAGTTGAGACGGACAAGGTGGAGTTACGTGCCGGCCTTGGTGAACAGGTGGTTTTGGTTCGGGCTTTTGTTAACGATCCCCGACTTCGTTTCTCTGGGGACAATCACGTCACGGCACATATTAAGTTGAGGCCAGTGGTCAAGGAGTGAGTTTGCAGCGCAAGTTATTTGGAACAGACGGTATTCGTGGTGTAGCCGGGGAGTTTCCCTTAGATAGAGTGACTGTGCGTGCGGTTGGTGCCGTATTGGGGAAATGGTGTAAGGCACATTCGAGTACGCCGGAGGTGGTGATTGGCGTCGATACACGTGAGTCTGGCCCCTGGATCGCCTCTGAATTGGCGGCAGGATTGTCCGAGCAGGGCGTGGCGACGCACTATGCAGGGTTGATTTCAACACCAGGGGTGGCTTACCTGACACGTACCGGGCATTTTGTGGCCGGAATCATGGTGTCGGCATCTCATAACCCGTTTCATGATAACGGTATCAAGGTCTTTGACCATTCGGGTTATAAGTTGCCTGATAGCGTGGAGCATGTGCTGGAAGGCGAGATTTTGAAGTACAGCGGAACGGCGTCGGAGGCGAGAGTTCTGGTTGCCGAACCGCGGTTGGATGATGCGTATCTTGAGTTCCTGCTCTCGGTATTCCCGTGCCGGTTAGATGGAGTGAAGGTGTGTCTCGACTGTGGCAATGGTTCGGTGAGTCATCTTGGTCCACAGCTTTTTGAGCGTCTGGGAGCGAGGGTGGAGGTATTACACGCCTCACCTGACGGGCGCAATATCAATCTGAATTGTGGCGCTCTCCACACCGAAGAACTGCAGCGCCGTGTGGTGAGCACCGGGTCCGCTGCTGGTTTCGCTTTTGATGGTGACGCGGATCGATGTATTGCAGTGGACAGTTCCGGCAATGTTGTGGATGGCGACGCACTCATGCTGATGTGTGCACGGCACCTCCATGCGCGTGGGGGGCTGGCTGCGAATGGTGCAGCCCCTGTCGTTGTGACTACGGTGATGTCGAACCTGGGGCTGGAGAAGGCACTAGCTTCATCGGGGATTGGAATGGTACGCACGCAGGTGGGCGATAAGTATGTTCTGGAAGAAATGGTCCGCCGACATGCCCTGCTGGGTGGTGAACAGTCCGGACACATGATCTTTCTGAAGAATGCAACGACGGGTGATGGATTACTAACCGCTCTTCAAGTGATGGAGGTTCTCGCCGCATCCGGCCGGAGCCTGGATGAATTGTCGGCGGATATGGAGGTGTTTCCACAGAAGCTTTTGAACATCCGGGTGAAAGAACGAAAGCCTTTGGAACAGATGCCGGGGTTGAAGCAGGCTGTGGAAGAAGCTGGGCGATCACTGGGTGCCGCAGGGCGCGTGGTGGTGCGATTTTCCGGTACTGAACCGTTGCTCCGCATTATGGTAGAGGCACAAACACAGGCTGATGTGGATGTCTGGGTCCGGCACCTGTCGGATGCGGCGGCCCCGGAGCTGGCCTGAGATCCCATGTTGCTGTTGAAGGAGCCGAACGACGGGGAATTGCGAAAGCTGATCAAGCATTTCTCCAAGCTCAGCTATTCTTATCGCCATCCTGGCTTTACCAGAGCGACTGGTGAGTGCAGTGGATTTGTGGTTGACCATAACCGGGCACTGCTGGGTTCTACCGATGAAGACTGGGACAGAGCCCGTAAAGCAATCCGGGATTGGAAGATGTTCCATCAGGACTGGATCAAACTATGTTGGCCGTATAAGCAGATTAAGCCAGGCGTTACGGTGGCCATCCTGGCTTCTCATTTCGGTTTCTGGTCTGTCAGCGGTGCGCGGATTATTTATTCCATAGATGAAGAAGACTGTTACGGTTTCGCATACGGTACAACTACCAGCCACATGGAGCGTGGGGAAGAACGTTTTCTGGTAGAACGTCTGGAAGACGGTTCCGTTTGGTTTGATCTCTACGCGGTATCGAGGCCACAGCATCTTATGGCAAAGTTGTTTTATCCGATTACGCGACGGCTGCAAAGGAAGTTTGCGAAAGGTGCTGTTCAAGCTATGAGAACAGCGATGGAACGTCCCGCAGTGGTGAAGGCGGGCAGGGAAAGGCTTAGGAAGTTATTCTGAGGGAACTGGGCTTCTTTTGGGAAGGCCCGGAAAAGTGGCGGTGAGGGTGGGATTCGAACCCACGGAACCGGTAAAGGTTCAACGGTTTTCGAGACCGCCCGATTCAACCGCTCTCGCACCTCACCGTATCCTAAATTAGCTGATTTCCCAATTAGTTGCAACCACTGTCACCGACCCGTTTGTACCTGCAACGGAGGCAGTGACACCAATTTGACACCATTTCCACCAACCAACCCAACCGCCCGCCTTTTGGCTTCGCGGTTCGTATGGGCATAGCGCATTGTCACCGTTACTGACGAATGCCCCAACAACTCTTTCACCGTCACCAAGTCGGCTCCATTGCGGATGAGCCGTGAGGCGAAGGTGTGGCGAAATGTATGCCACGTAACATCAACCAAGCCCGCCTTGCGGCAAGCTTTGTTCAGCCCGAGCCAAAGGTCTTTCCATGGTGCTCCGGTCTCGGGGTTATAGAAAACATTCTGACACTTGCGCAAGCCGTACCATCCGTTCACGACCGCAAACGCGGCGGCGTTGAGCGGAATTTCCAGCATGCGCCTGTTCTTTTGAACGAGCATCTTTATTGTTTGGCTTTCTAGGTCCACCTCCTGCCACTTCAGACTAAGAATTTCTCCAAGCCGAAGTCCGGTATTGATCGCAAACGTCACAAGGTCTTGCAAGTAGGGCGAGCAATGATTCAGCAACCTCTCCTCTTCCGCATCCGAAAGACAGCGGATTTGAAGATTGTCCTCTTGCAGGAACTTCACCCCTTTGACAGGGTTCCTGCCGAAGTACAATTGCCACTGATCGGCCATGTTGAACAAATGCTTAAGCAACGCAACTTCGCGATTGACGGTCGCCGGGCTCACAGACTGCTTGAGCCGGTCGAGTTTGTAGTGTTCGATCTGAAGCACGCCAATATCGCCCAGCTGCGTTTTGCCAAACGCCGCGTTCAGGTGCGCCATGATTTGCTCGTCTCTGAGCCACGAACGTTTATTTGCTTTCGCATAGTCCAAATACTGCTCACCAAATTGCGCAAGCGTGATCCGGGCTGATTGAGAGTATTCCCCTCGCTCAACTTCGGATGCTCGGCGGACATAAAACTTTTCCGCCTTCCTGCGGTCGGTTTCGCCGGTGCTTTCCTGCACCCGCTTTCCCCGAACGTAAAATGTCAAATACCAGACCCGGTCTCGCCGGTAGAGTTTCATTTATTGATCCTTCTACCGCTTGCCGATTCCTCGATTATAGGGCAAGCCCGAAGCGTTTGAATCACCGCTTCATAATCGAAACGAAGGCAACGACCAGCCCTGATGGAGGGTATGCGCCTCTGGTAAACCCAGTTGTACAATGTTCCTTTGGCAATGGAGAGGCGGCGGGAGAGTTCGTCGATGTCGATGAGATTGGATGAAGTCATATAGGTTACAAAAAGAGGCAGGGGCCGAAGCCCCTGCCAATCCGTCAGTCAGTGTGGCTGTCTGGCGCCTCCTTTATGCATTGATGGATGGCAAATCCAACAACGAGGCCGGGAAGGCCCATCGTGACGAGACAAGCGCCATAGATTCCGGCGAGAGCTAACAAACCGCTCCCGCCATCGAAGGCGGAATTGACAACAGGCTCTTCGGAATTGTTCATGATCACGTTCCTTTTCTGATGTTGGGTTGAATGAAGCCTGCTACAGGTCCTTCACGAAAAAGATGTCAAACGCGATTCCGAGCGGTGGTGCGGCAAGGTGAATCACCGTGCTGAGTAACCACCATCGCCAGCTATGCTGAGGGCACATTTGCGAATTCTCCTTTCATTGAATTCTCTATGGGGGTGAGCAGAGCTTGGTAATCATGCTGTAAGCCACTGAGGGCCGCGAGCATGTGGGCGCTTTGCGTACGGTTCGCCGGGAGGGCGGCCATGACGTAAGGGCCGACTGTATCGGGTGATTGTTTGCCTCGTGCAATTTCGGCGATTTGAGGAACGCGATTCTTGCTGTCGAGGAGGTCTCTAACGTACATCCATGACTCCATGAAGCGGGCCACGTTCTTGGTCGCTAGTGCGACTGAGGCCATACCGAAATAAAGCGCCGGGATGTTCGCCCCGAGGAGCGCCATCAAGAAAGCGATGACCAGAAGCAGAAGCGGCTCGTAGAGACACCGCGTGCGAAGCCAGGTGTCTCCGTTGGGTAGTTGGGAGAAAAACCAAAGCGCCGGGCCTTCCTTGTGGCTGTCCTTTTCCAGCGACATGTTGAAAACTAATCGCCGCAGCCTGAGGAAATGGAATACGCAGGCGGCGTAGTATGCCAGGGCGAGAGCAATTGTTATGACGGCGGATTGATCTCGTACGCCCTGATAGACAAGCGTGAAAATGAGCACGGGTTGGGTCATCAGCCAACTAACTGTGACGACCACTGGGTTAAAATACTGTGTCGCGAAGCTGGTTCTGAGGAGGACCATTTCGGCAGGGAGCGTGATGATGCTTGCGAGGTTTTGGAAGAGAGCCAACATCATCCTCACGTACATCTGAGGATTCTGTAAGCCTTGGGAAATCTGTCCGCCCACGGAGGGGAGGATAGGTCTGTCTTGTTCGTTCATAAACGTCCTTTCTTGTGAGTTGGGTTTGCTAGGCTCTCGCCTACCGGGAAAATGCTGCGCGAAGATAGCTCTTGCCCTGCGGGCAATCGCTGGTCTTGGTTATTTCAAAGGGAGCGCCGCCGTTGTAGACGATGCACTCGGCGACTTTGCTGTCGAGGTCTGGGCGACGTAAGCGGGTGAAATCGTCTGGGAGTACGCGAAATTGCAACTGCTGCGAACGCCCGATGCTCACGTCCTGGCCGATGTTGGTAGATTCCATGTCGCGGTAGTGTTGGCCGATCATCTTGGCGCAGGCTTGGTTTGTGTCAGGGTCGTTTTGCCCGAACATCAGCCGCAGAGAGAAATTGGAAACTAGCGTTTGCGTTTTCGCGGAAATTTGATGCTCCCCGAACTCTTCAGCGATTTGGCTGAGATTCTGAAAGATCATCACGTTGGCAATTCGGGCCCCCCGGCAGGTCTGTTGGTAGAAAGAATCTCGGCCCTTACCAAGCAAATAGTAGGCGGCCTCGTCTTGCCATAAGAAGGCAGGTCTGTCGCATTGTTTGAGGTCACGAGCCAACCAACTTTGCATGAAAATTAGCTTGAGCATGCAGTTGACGAAACGGCCTCTTGCGATGCCAACTTGCAGGAGCGGAAACGCACAAATTATGATTTTGTTTTCGAACGTAGTTTGATCTGGAACGAACGTGCAACGTGATCCAGAAAACAAACTGCGATATGGCTCAAAGAGAAAACTATCGGCCATTGCTGACCAAGTGGACTCGATGGAGCTTCGTGGTTTCGGGTCCATCGCGGGCCATTTGATCAGTAGCGTTTCTGTGACGTGTTCGAGGTCGTTCCAGTTGGCCTTTGTGAATGTGTTTTCGCGCTGCTTTAGCGCGGCAATTAGCGAGGCAGTAAAACTCTCTGCATTCCATTCCGGTTCGGCGTATTCACCTGGCCTGGTCGGGAGCGACTGAATCACTTTGTCGATGTTTGCGATTGAGACGGGCTGACCGGCCAGGAAGAGAAGCTTGATGGAATGTCTCATCAGCTTCTCGCTCGACTGCTCCCAGTACCTGTCACTTGGAGCGCCTTGCTCTTTCTTGCCTATTGCCAAAAGGGTAGAAAAGACTTCCACGATGTTCTCGTGGTCGCCCTTCGTTCCCGGCATGTTCATGAGGTAATGGATGCCATCAAACGCGTGCTGAGAATCAGGGGAGAAGACGATTAGGTCTTTCTCCCTTCCGGCTTCAAAGACATAGCGCCGCCAAACCTCCGTTTCTTCTCTCTTGGCGGTTAATACAAGGCCCCCCATACCAGCCGCAAGGAAGCCACGCGCGAGGTGCATGGCTGCCGTTGTGGACTTTCCGCTACCGCTACTGCCGGTGATGATCGTCCCGGAACACGAATCGTGAACGTCAATGTGGTCGAGGGGGGATAAGGATAATACTCGTTGGTTCGTAGAAAGCCCCTCCAATGAGGCCGCGTAGGATGGAGTGCAGGAACGGTTGATTGCAGCCGTTGCCAGCAAAAGTAGAAATCGGAGTGTGTTTTTCATTCGAGTGCACTCGGTTGTCGCAGCTCGATTGTCACCGGTAAACCCCTTGTAACGTAAGGGTTAACTGGGTTACAATCCCCAGAAATATGGAACCGTCGGCGGAAGACATTGCAAAAGCTCTTTATGAGATGCTCAACTCAAAGCAATTCAGAGAGAAAAAGGTACTTGCGCCGCTGCTGTTCTATTTAGTGGGACATGCCGCCGCCAAGGCAGATGACCAATTCTTCAAAGAGACCGTGTTGGGAGTGGAGATTTGGGGCTCCCCGCGGATTGGAATCCGAAGGAGGACACGAAAGTCAGAACACACATGGTCAGGCTGCGAAAGGCCGTGAATCTTTACCATTGGAATGAGGGGCGGGGAGCAGAAGTGGTGATTGCGTTTGAGAAGGGAGCTTATCGTCCGCGCTTCTTTTATCAAGATGGAAAACCCCGTCCCAAGAATGAAACGGCTGTTGTGGCGACGGGACCAAGATCGACCGAATCGTTAAGTGTTGAGGAGTGCGAGACCGGTGAATTGCAAATCAAGCTTGAGGATGTTCAACAAATCTTTCTGATCTGCGAAGAAAGGGTCGGTGGCAAGAGCGCGAGCACCACCGACAAAGGAGATGCGGAAAAAGATGGGGAGAAGAATGTGGCTAAAGGGAAAAGCCTCCAAACATCAGGGGCGGTGATGTTCTTGACCGGTGCCATCGGCGGGCTTGCTTGGCCAGTTCTTGCCGTGGGCGGAGCGATTATTGCTGCCGGGATGTTGGTGGAGGAGGCGGGTCAGAAAGGCTCCGTTACCAGAGACTCTGCGAGCGATGAGAAAAAACGCCTTCTCGACGAAGAGGATCAGCAGAAGTTCCTGTAACCCCCTTAACTCTTCCGTTACATATGCGATGTCGCCCATCATGAGGCATGTACCGAGACATCGCCTCAAAAATAAACGCCCTTCCGCCTGACCAAAAGGCAGCCTGCAACAAAGCAGCCGAGACAATTCAGAGGGCAACCCAGCATCAAGGGCAGATTCCGAAAGCACCGGCTAACGACAACCTGGATTCAAACGCCGCGCTCCGACAACGGGCTAATAACCAGGACAAAGCCGCCCCCGCCATGAGTCCGACCGACCGCTTCAACGGCGCGACACAGGGTCAGGCCGTTGCCGCGCCGTCTAAACCGGCTCCCACGCCGTCCGTCCCGACACCCTCGCGCGGTCAATCGAGGGGGCGGTAATGGACAACCCTGGAAACACTGGCGACCTCGATCCCCACGCGGCTAACCTCGTTTCGTCGTTCGAGTCGATGATGGAGCGCATCGGAAAGTCCCTTAGGCGGCAGGACCAAAAGCCGGAGAAATTCAAGCAGCCGTCCATCGGGTCATCGACACACCGAGCCTATCCCCGGTTCACGCTGTTCGAGGACAAAGCCGCAAGTAACAACAACGAGAAGATCAACAAAGTCTGGGAGAGCGGATGGTGTTCCACGAAGGGTAACGGATACAAGGTGAAGGCGGTCGTTGGCCGTTCACAGAGCGGCTACCATCCGGGCTTATTTGGGCAAGCGCCGAAACAAGAGCTGAAGGTCGATTGGGGACAACCTGTCGAGCGTGAAGCGGACGCCAAGGGAATCGCTCAAGAAGCGGCTTCCGAATGGCTGGGGCGGTATGAACACGTCGCGCTCGGAAGAGGCGATCAAGGGCGACAACGATAATGACTACGCGAAACATCCCTAAGCACTGGTTAAGGAACATAGCTAGCGCAATCAAGCTGGCGTCAGCAGCGAGTGAGCCAATATCGCAATTCTTCTCCCGCCATGAACCCAAGGTCGGGTTGGCAGTTTGTGGGCGGTTGGATGGGAGTAATTATCGGGTCTTTGAGCCACGGTCAGGAACCCCGATTGTAGACTGCCCTCACGGCAGGTCAGGACCGTTAGGCCTTGCCTGCCAGCCTGCAAATAGCCGCAAAAGCGTCCCTAAGCACCGCTTAGGAGAGAAGTCTACAAGTTTATGGATTCTTAAGGGTTCCTTAACCACTCCGTATGTATGCTTTATTTAACGATTTCGTTAAATAAAGCCAATTAGGCGAGTAAGAGATGCTATTCATCAACCAACAATCGAACAGCCGGGCAGCCAAGGAGTACTTCAGGGAGGAGCTCGCCCAAGCGGACTACTACACCAAGGACGGCCAGCAGATCAAGGGCGAGTGGCATGGCCTTGGCGCGAAGCTCCTTGGCCTGGAGGGGCCGATTGACCGCGATGCGTTCCACGCGTTGTGCGACAACAAGGACCCCTCTGGCAAACAACTGACGAAGCGTATGCGGGCGGATCGCAGGGTAGCCTATGACTTTACCTTCGATGCGCCCAAGTCCGTGACCTTGGCTTATGAGCTAGGTGGTGATGAGCGGGTGCTTAAAGTGTTTCGTCAAGCTGTGCGCGAGACCATGGCGGAAGTTGAGCAAGCGATGGCGGTGCGGGTTAGAAGAAGCGGAGCGTTTCACGACCGGCAGACCGGCAACATGGTTTGGGGGGAATTCCTGCATCGCACGACAAGGCCCCTTGCTGATGGCGTGCCAGACCCCCAACTCCATATCCATGCCGTCGCTATGAACTTGAGCTACGACGCGGTCGAAGGATGCTGGAAGGCGGGAGAATTCAGCGCGGCCAAACGGGACGCCACCTACTATCAAGCGGCCTTCCACGCGCGGCTTTCGGGCAAGCTTAAGGGGCTCGGGTACGGAATTGAAAAGGATGGCAAAAGCTTCCGCCTGGCCGGTATTGACGAGAGCCTAACGGGCAAGTTTTCCCGGCGTGCACAGCTTATAGAGGAGGAGGCAACGAAGCGAGGCATCACCGATGCCAAGCGCAAGGCCGGGCTGGGCCGGATAACCCGCAATGCCAAAAATGCGGAGCTAACGATTGCTCAGCTTCGGGCGGAGTGGAACAAGCGCATTACCGACACGGACGGGGCAGCATTGCGGAATGCGGTTGGACGTGAGGGCGACAAGGCCGTCACGCCGGAGCTGGCTTTGAGCCATGCGACGGAACACTGCTTCGAGCGCGCCTCTGTAGTACGCGAAAAGCAACTCCTAGCCGAGGCGCTGATGCACGGAGTTGGCTCGGTATCGGTGGATGAGGTCAGGACCGAATCCGAGAAAGGCGACGTCATCCTAAAAGAAATTGGTGGCGTGCGTTATGCAACGACTCGGCAGGTGTACCGCGAAGAGATGTACATGGTTGAGTTCGCCCGTCAAGGTCGGGGCGCGTACAAAAAGCTGTCCGGTCACAACGCCCCTTCCCTGGATGTTTCCCTCACGCCGGAACAGCGCGAGGCGGCAGAAAGACTACTCGACTCGCGTGACCAGGTGATGGGGCTCCGCGGTGGCGCGGGGACGGGCAAGACCCGCATGATGGCGGCCACGATTGCCGCCATTCGGCAAGGTGGTCACGAGGTCTTTACGTTCGCGCCTTCGGCCAGGCTTCGCGTGGCGTGTTGCGGTCCGAAGGCTTCGC
>Ga0315912_10002792_pt1 | contig 18096 bp, 15 predicted proteins | sample VfabasoilMG_FD_204469 | JGI IMG/M metagenome (GOLD analysis project Ga0315912, IMG submission 204469) | Garden soil microbial communities collected in Santa Monica, California, United States - V. faba soil | ecosystem: Environmental > Terrestrial > Soil > Garden | place: USA: California...
GTGCCGGCCTGCCCAACCACACCGCCGAGCTGACGTGGGGACTCATCTTCGCATCGCTGCGCCACATCCCGCAGGAGGTGCAGCGTTTCAGGGCGGGCCAATGGCAGACTACCCTCGGCACGACCGTGGTCGGGAAAACGCTGGGCGTCTACGCTTACGGCCGGATCGGTAGCATCGTGGCGCAGGTCGGACGCGCGTTCGGCATGAAGGTCCTGTGCTGGGGCCGCGAGGGCTCCACCGCCAAGGCGCGCGCCGACGGCTTCGAGATCGCGGCGAGCCGCGAGGCGTTCTTCGAGGGCGCCGACATCGTCAGCCTGCACCTGCCGCTCAGCAAGGAGACGCGCGGCATCATCAAGGGGGCGGACCTGGCGCGCATGAAACCCACGGCGCTTGTCGTCAACACCAGCCGCGCGCCCATCATCGAGGAGGGCGCGCTGGCGGCGGCGCTGAAAGCGGGGCGGCCGGGCTTCGGCGCGGTGGATGTCTACGAGGACGAGCCGGTGCTCAACGCGAATCACCCGCTGCTCAAGCTGGACAACGCGGTGTGCACGCCGCACATCGGCTACGTCGACCGCGATACCTACGAGAAATATTACGGCGCGGCGATCGATGCGATCCTCGGCTTTGCCGAGGGCAAGCCGGTCAACGTGCTGAACCCCGAAGTTCTGAAGAAGTGACGGCGTGACGCGGTGACGGAATGACGGAAGGAACGAGCTGGCTGGCGGTCGCCATGCAGGCGCCGGTCCGCAAACGCGCGCTCCAGGTGGCGCTGCTCGTCGGGTCGATCCTCGCCGCCATCAACCACGGCGACGTGGTGCTGGCCGGTGCGGCGACCGCGACGGTGTGGATGAAGATCGGCCTGACTTTCCTGGTGCCGTATTGCGTGGCCACCTTCGCAAGCGTCCAGGCGATACGGCAGCAGCGAATCAACTGAGGGTATCGAAATGGCAAAGATGAAATGCGGCATCGCCGCGGTGCAGGCCCTGCGCGCGGCGGGCGTCTCGCGGATCTTCGGGCTGATGGGCTCGTCCACGCTCGAGATCTACGACGCGCTCTACGACGCCAAGGACATGCTCTACGTCGGCGTGCGCCACGAGAACGCCGGCATGCACATGGCGGATGCCTACGGACGCGTGACGCAGACGCCCGGCGTGTTCATCTGCGGGCAGGCGGGCCCCGGCTCGGCGAACATGACCCTCGGGCTCATGGCGGCCAAGCTGGCGTACTCCCCGGTGCTCGTCATCACCGGGCTGCCGGGCACGGCCGACCTGGGCAAGGATACGTTCCAGGAGATCGACCAGCACACGCTGTTCCTGCCGGTCTCGAAGAAGGTGATGACGGTGACGCGTCCCGAGCGCGTGCCCGAGTTCCTGCTCGAGGCCTACCGCACGGCGAACTCGGGTCGGCGCGGCCCGGTGGTCGTGCAGATACCGCGCGACCTGCTCCATACCGAGATCGAGGCGAACATTCCCGCGCGCGGCGGCCAGCCCGAGGTCGCGCCGGCCACGGTGGACCGCGCGACGCTGGAGCGCATCAAGGGCCTGATCCTCGGCGCGCAGCGCCCGGTCATCCACGCCGGCGCCGGCATCAAGTGGGGGCGCGGCGCGGCGGCGCTGCTGAAGCTCGCGGAAAAGCTTCAGCTCCCCATCACCAATTCCGCCGGTCACACCGACGTCGCGCCGTTCGACCACCCGCTGAACGCAGGCGGCGCGGGAGCGCGCGGCAATACGGTGGCCACGGGCCTGCTGCGCGAATCGGACCTGATCCTCGCGCTGGGCACGCGCCTCGGCTTCAATACCACGCGCTTCACGCACGACGTCATTCCCGCCGCCGCGAAGATCGTGCAGGTGGATATCGACCCCCTCGCGCTCGGGCGCTACTACCCGGTGGAGGTCGGCATCGCCGGGGACGCGGGCGCCGTCGCGACCGCGATCACGGAAGTCATGGACCCGTTTCCCGCCGGGGCGGTGCCGTGGCGCGCGCGCAACGAGAAATTCGCCAAGGACCGCCAGCAACTGTGGATCGGGCGCGAGGAGTTGGCGGGCCGCGGCGCCAAGCCGCTGCATCCCGAGACCGTGTACTCGGAATTGCGCAAGGTCGCCCCGCGCAACGCGCTGTTCACGATCGATGCCGGCACCACCTGCCTGCAGGCGACCGACAAGCTGCCCTGCGGCGTCACGCCCTCGCTGGTCGCGCCGCTCGACTGCGGCAATATCGGTTTCTCCTACGCGGCGGGGTTGGGGGCCAAGGTCGCGGCGCCCGAGCGCGCGGTCATTTCACTGATGGGCGATGGTGGCTTCGGCATGACCATGGGCGAGATGACGACCGCGGTGCAGAGCCAGATTGCCTCCATCGCGCTGGTGATGGACAACGGCACCTGGGGCGCGGAGATCGCCTACCAGCGCGATTTCTACGACAAGCGCTACATCGGCGCGCACGTGCTCTCGCCGCGCTACGACGAGGTGATGAAGCTCTGCGGCGGCACCGGCTACTACGCGACGGCGCCCGGCGAGACCGCCGACGCGCTGAACCAGGCGATGAAGGAAGGCAAGCCGGCCGTGATCCACGTCAAGGTGGACCCGGACGCGGTGATGAGCTTCCGCACCGACGCGGTGGCGAAGCGCACCTGATGATACAGTGACCGCAGTATGGGCCGCTGCCTCCGCGCGCTCGCAAGTAGCGCGCTTTTCGTTCTGTTCGCGCACGACGCAACGGCAGTCAACCGTTGTGTCCTACCCACCGGCCGCATCGTCTACACCGACGCGAACTGCGAATCGGTCGGCGGCAAGCTGGACCGGGTGCTGAAGAACGAGATTTCGGTCGTGCCGGTCTTGCCGGGCCGCTCCGCCGTCTCCCCGCCCAAACAGGCGGCCGCCGCCACCGCGAAAGCCGCGAGTGCGCCGTTCCGCAAAGCGCCGAACTCACCGATTCTCACCGTCTGCTACGACCCAGCCAACGCCCGCGGGGACACCGGCATGGCCGATGTCGAGGCGACGATCCGCACGGCGATCGGATTGTGGAACGCCGGCTGCAACGTCACCTACGAGTACCTTGGCGTATGCACGGACAACTTCACGCGTAACCAGCGCGCGATCGATTACAAGGTGTGGTGGGCGTCCTGGGACGACAGCCTGCGCGTGGTTACCGATCCGTCGAAGACGGTACGGGAGCACGCCATCGCCGCGGCGAGCCCGAGCATCGGCGTGGCACTCAACCGCGACGCGGACGCAGCCGCCTTCCATCGGCAGTGGCGCCGCTCGGTCGTGCACGAGTTTGGTCACGTGGTTGGCATTGGCCACTCGAGCAACCCCGCGGACATCATGTTCTCGGGCGGTCGCCAGCAGACGCCGAACGAGGCGGACCTCGACGCCTGCAACAGCGCGGTGGCGCTGCGCTTCGGCGTGAAATCGCCCTAGAGCTCGCCGCTAATGCAGGTGCTTGAGGTGGATCCCGACGCCGTGATGAGCTTCCGCACCGACGCGGTCGTGAAGCGTTCCTGAAGGGCGGTGATGCGTGATGGGTGATGAGGGCTCGCACTCCATCCCCATCCCCTAAAGCAGCCCTTCGTCCTTAAGTACTTCTACGAGCAGGCGCGTGGCGCCGTTGGAGGCGGGAAGGCCGCAGTAGGCCGCTGCCTGCACGAAGACTTCGTGCATCTCCTCCGGAGTCGCGCCGTTGCGCAATCCCGCGCGGATATGGCCGGCGAGCTCGTCGGGCCGGTCCTGCACGGCCAGCATTGCGATGGTCACGAGGCTGCGAACCTTGAGCGGCAGCCCCTTGCGCGACCACACCATGCCGTAGGCGAACTCGGTCGAGAGCCGGTACTGCGCCTTCGTGAACCTGTCCCTGCTCGCTTCCCGCTTCGCGATGTGCTTCGCGCCCAGGATCCTGCGCCGCAGCGCCATGCCCTTGTCGTACAACGACCTCGCCATGCTCGCCTCCTCTGGAATGGACGGGCCCAGTTTACGCGATGGCTGCGCGCGCAAAAAAGGGCCGACGTGGCGGCCCTTTCTCGAGCAATGGGTTTTTCTCATCACCCATCACTCATCACCCATCACGGGTTCTAGTGCAGGTGCTTGTTCCTCGGGTGCAGCGGTATGACGGTCGAGGTGCTGGTCGAATGCTCGCCCGTGATCTTGCGCGTGGCCCAGTCCTGGTCGAACAGCTGGTTCACCAGCGCGGTCACCTGTTCGACCTCCGCCTTGCCGAGGTGGCGCGCGAGCAGGGCGGAAATATCTTCCGCCACGCACTGGCGGCGGAATTCGTGGATCGCTTCCTGCGTCGGGCCGACGAACATCTGGAAGAACTCGTCCTCGCCGTTCTCGGGATAGTAGGTGACTTCGACCTCGGAGGCGTACTCGGTCAGCGGCCCCAGGGCTTGCAATGCCTCGGTGAGCTGGGCGTGGAAATTACGGCCGACCTCGCCGGTCCAGCAGATGTTGACGGTGCGCTCGCGCGTGTCGAACTGGATGCCGGGCTCCTCGCGCTCGAGGCTCGCGGCCTCCGCCAGGGTCTCGACGTCGAGATACTCGAGCCAGGGTTTGAGCGCGTGCTCGATCTGCGACAGGCGCACGCCCCTGCCGAGAAAGACGTTTCCGTGCACGTGAACTTCCATTGGCGTCGCCTTTGAGTCCGGGGCGGGTGGGGGCAGAAGGATAGCATAACGCCCGGCACGCCTGCTGCTGCCCGCGAGGGGAACTCCGGCCGGCCGCGCAGGTCATCCGCGTGGGCGGGTCGCGCGTTAAGATCCCTGCAAGGAAATGCGTGAACAATAAAAACATGCCCGCCTCCCTCGCTCCCCGGTTGTCCATACCGCTGGTAGTCGCCGCTATCGCGGGCTGTACCCTGCTGCAGGACGCCACCACCCGCCTGCCGGGGCCCCGGCTATACGACAAGAGCGCGGCCGTGATCGGTGGCGTCCGGGACTTCGAACGCCGCATCGGCTTCAAGGACACAGACAATTTCGCGAACCTGGACCAGGAAACGGAGTCCTTCCCTTTCTGCGGCTGGGTCTCGAGCCTCTACCTGCCCTATTCGTACCAGGATCCCGCGACCCGCTGGTCCGACGCCACGACGGAGGAGGAGTGCCGCTCGCAGGCCGGATCCGGGAACGACGCCTACTTCGGCCAGACCGAGGCGGTGGGAGAGGAGGGCACCCCCGTCACCCCGTCCATGCTCTCCGGCACGCTCGTGCGCTTCATCTACCTGGTGATCCATGAAGACTGCCACGATCAGTACAACCTGCCCTACGGTATCGAGGAGCCGGCGTGCAACGTCATCACCTATCACGCCATGGCGGCCTACGCCGCGGAACGCGACCGCTTCTCCCCCCTCGAGCGCGTGGCGCTGCGGCGCTACTCGGTGCGCGAGCCGGAGCGCACGCGCCAGGCCAAGGCGTTCTACGAGCAGCTCGAGGCGCTCTACGCGCGCCACGGGCGCGGGGAGATCACGGCCGCGGCGCTGATGGAGGAGCGCGCGAAAATATTCGCCCGCGCGGAGCGGTCGCTCGCCTGGGAGAAGGGCTCGCTCAACAACGTGGGCATCGCCAACGACATGACCTATAGCCGGCACTATCCCTACCTGGAAAGTGTGCACTTCGCGCTCGGTGGCGACGTCGCGCGCACTGTTGCATTCTTCCGGCGGGTCGATGCCGCCAAGCCGACACCGGCGAGCGTCATGAAGCGCCACGGTATCAAGGATGACAAGAGCGTCGCGTTCGTTCGGGCTTACGAGGCAGCGGTAATCGAGACCGCTGCGAAGCTGCTGGCGGAGGAGCGCCGCTGACGGCTCAAGGGAGAGGGGAAAAGGGAAAGGGGAAGTAGAGCACCGACGCGAAGCGGCCTCCTTTTCCCTTTTCCCCTTTCCCTTCTCCCTTGGCTAGGCGGCGCGCGGCGACTCGTCGCGGCGGGGAACGAAGAGAATGAGCAGGTTGGCGAACACGATGGTGCCCGCCAGGAAGTAGAAGGCCTTGTAGATGTCCCAGGTATCGGCGATGACGCCGAATATCGCCGGCGCGACCGCTGCCCCGATCGCCTGGATCCCGAACTGCATGCCTACGCCGCTGCCGGCGAGTGCCTTGGGCGTGGCCTCGACCGCCCAGGCCTGCAATACCGGGCGCATGGCGTAGAGGAAGAAGCCGACCAGCGCGATGAAGAACACGAAAGCGGTGCTGCGTCCGGCCGCCGCCATGAACACGATCATCACGCCCGAGAGGACCATGCTCGACATCACGATGCGCTTGCGGCCCAGCTTGTCCGACAGGTGGCCTCCGACGGGGCTCGCGGCCAGTCCCGCGACCTGCATCACGGCGAGGCATACCCCGACCGCGAACGGCGAGTAGGAGAGCTCGTAGGCCAGGTAGACCGGCAGGAAGGTGAGCAAGCCGGTCTGCGTCATGGTGCGGAAGCCCGAGCCGATCGACACCAGCATCAGCTCGCGGTTGGCGAACAGGCTCGCGAAGTCCTTCAGGTAGTTGCGCACGCTCTGCGGCTTGCCGCCGCCGTTGATGTCGTTCTCGCGCGACGTCGACAGCGTGAAGGCGCCCAGCATCACCAGGATCATCGCCGCCATCACGATCCCGGGCACGACGTTCACCACCACCACCGTGCGCCAGCTCATCCACGCGAGCAGCGCGCCCACCACCAGCGGCGCGAGCCCGTCGGCGATGTTGCCGCCCATGCCGTGGTAGGCCATCACCAGCCCCTTGCGGTCGGGATAGCGGAAGGCGAGGGTGGTCAGCGCCGCGGGATGCCACAGGTTGTTGCCGATGCCGACCAGCATCACGCACGCGAGCAGCATCCAGTAGCTGTGCGTCAGGCTCATCAGCGCGTAGGGGAAGCCCACCCAGAACAGCGAGATCGCCATCAGGTAGCCTTTCTTCCCCACCATGTCCACGACCATGCCGCCCGGCAGGTTGGAAATCGCGCCGACCGCGTGCTGTGCCGTCATGATGAAGCCGATCTCGGTGTAGGAGAGGCCGAGCTCCTTGCCGATCAGCGGCAGCAGGATGAAGAAGGTCGCGGTGTACCAGTGCGTGAACGCGTGCCCTGCCGAGATCAGCCAGACCTCCTTGAAGGAGCGCGGCGCGGCAGCGGCGGTGGCAGCGGTGTTCACGATGCGGACTGGAGAAGGGTAACGGAAGGCACGATGGCGCGAATGATATCACCCACGCCCCGGGAATCAGGCACGGGCGCCCTGGATTTCCCGTTCCACGACACGAACTTGGCGGTGTGTTTACGCCGCCGCGCTCCGCGCCTACCATGGTCCCACAACAAGAACGACGGGTCTCCGGGGAGCAGCCGACTCAAGGGAGGAGCCCATGAAGATCGTTCGCGTCGTTCTCGCGCTTGTCGCCGGCCTGTTGATCGCGGCCGGCTGTAGCCAACCCGGGCCGCGCGGCCCCGAACCGCAGGGCGTCTCCGGCGGCCCGCGTTTCGCCGTCGACCCGTACTGGCCCAGGCCGCTCAAGGACAACTGGATCTTCGGCCAGGTGTCGGGCATCGCCGTGGATTCGCGCGACCACGTCTGGATCACGCATCGCCCGCGCACGCTGCTGGACGACGAGAAAGGCGCGCAGAAGAGCCCGCCCGCGACGCGCTGCTGCACCGCGCCGCCTGCCGTGATGGAGTTCGACCCGCAGGGCAACGTGGTGAATGCCTGGGGCGGGCCGGGCAAGGGCTACGACTGGCCGGCCAATGAACACGGCGTCTACGTTGACGCCGAGGGTTACGTCTGGGTTTCCGGCAACGGCGCGACCGACCGCCACATCCTCAAATTCACGCGCGAGGGCAAATTCGTGATGCAGATCGGCAGCCCCGGCAAGCCCGAGGGCAGCAACAGCCGCACCCAGCTCGGCCGCCCGGCACAGGCGGTGGTGGATACCGCGGCCGGCGAGATTTACGTCGCCGACGGCTACGGCAACCGCCGCATCGTGGTGTTCGACACGAAGACCGGCGCCTACAAGCGCCACTGGGGCGCCTACGGCACGAAAGCACCGCACGACGACAAGCTGCCGCCCTACGACCCGGACGGTGATCCGTCGCGCTCGTTCGCGAGCCCGGTGCATTGCGTGCGGCTGTCGAAGGACGGTCTGGTCTACGTCTGCGACCGCGCCAACGACCGCATCCAGGTGTTCCGCAAGGACGGCACCTACGTCACCGAGTACCGGGTGGAGGCGCAGACGCGCCAGAACGGCTCGGTGTGGGACCTTGCGATCTCGCCCGACTCCGGGCAGCGCTACCTCTACGTCGCGGACGGGGCGAACGGCGTGGTTCACGTCGTGTCACGGCACGACGGGAGGAAACTCGGTGAATTCGGCCGCACCGGCCGCTACGCCGGCGAGTTCAAGTGGATCCACAATATCGACGTGGACTCGAAAGGCAACATCTACACCGCCGAGGTCGGATTCGGCCGGCGCATCCAGAAGTTCGCACGGGTCGAGTGAAGCGGGGCCTCGCGCCCCCTGCTTCCGTGCCGGTTGCAGGGCCGGAACGGCACCAGGCGCGCGCGTGCTGATATGATTGCGCTTTTTCCGCGGGCCGATCCGGCCTGCGGCACTATCGCAATCCCGCAATGCGCACCGACCTCGAGCGTTTCTTCAGCCCCCGATCCATCGCCATCATCGGCGCTTCCCAGGATTTCATCACCATCAGCGGCCAGCCGCTGAAGCACCTGCAGTCGCACGGCTACGCGGGCAGGCTCTACCCGGTGAACCCGCGTTATCCGCAAGTGGCGGGTGTGAAGTGCTATCCCTCGCTCGCGGAAGTGCCGGAGACGCCGGATCTGGTGCTGATCCTGGTCAACGCCTCGCGCGTCGCCGACATGCTGAAACAGTGCGGCGTCAAGGGCGTGCCGTACGTGATCATCTTCAGTTCGGGCTTCTCCGAGATGGGCGGCGAGGGCGTGAAGCTTCAGCAGGAGATCGGCCGCATCGCCCGGGAGCACGGCATCGGCGTCATCGGCCCCAACTGCCAGGGCATGATGAACGTCGCCGACAAGGTGTTCGCCGGCTTCGGCTCGGTGTTCTTCACCGATTACGACCCGGGCGTCGTCAGCATGGTCTCGCAGTCCGGCGGCTTCGGCTTCTCGGTGATGAACCTTTCCTCCAAGGACGGCGGCTTGCCGTTCCGCCAGATGGTTACCACCGGCAACGAGATCGGCATCTCGACGCTCGAGTTCATCGACTACTTCATCCGCGACCCGCACACCGAGATCATCGGCGCCTACCTCGAGGGCGCGAAGGACGCGCAGCGCATCCCGGAGATCGGGCAGAAGGCGCTCGCCGCCGGCAAGCCGATCCTGATGTGGAAAGTCGGTAACACCGAGCAGGGCCAGAAAGCGGCGGCTTCGCATACCGCCAACCTCGGCGGCGCGATGGCGCTCTACAAGGCGGCGTTCCGGCAGAACGGCATCATCCAGGTGGACGACCTGCAGGACCTGGTGGACTACGGGCGCGCGTTCCGCTGCGGCAGGCTGCCGCGCGGCAACCGTCTTGCCATCATCACCATTTCCGGCGGTGCCGGGATCCTGATGACCGACGAGTGCGTGAACCGCGGCATGCAGCTCGCGCAGCTCGCGCCGGCGACGCTGGAGAAGCTGCGCGGTTTCGTGCCGAGCTTCGGCTCGCTCAACAACCCGGTGGACGTCACCGCCGCGATCTTCAACGACCTCACGCTCATCAACCGGACACTGCAGACAATCGTGGACGACGACGGCGTGGATTGCATCGCCATGATCAACGCCTCGCTGCAGGGCGAGATCGCGGCAAAGATCGCCGGCGAAATCGTGGCCGTGGCGCGGAAGACCGACAAGCCGATCTTTCTCACCTGGAGCGCGCGCGACGTGATGGCGCCGGAAGCGTACGCGGCGCTCGATGCGGCGCGCCTGCCGCACTACAAGTCGCCGGTGCGCTGCGGGCGCGCGATGGCGGCGCTGTCGTGGTACGGCGAGGCGCAGCGCCGCCACAAGGCGCGTCTCCATGACCAGCCGCTAGCCATAGAAAAAAATGAAATAAAACAAATACTTAAAACAAAAAGAGGTGACGTGGCCGAGTACGAGGCCAAGCGCGTGCTCGCGGCCTACGGCATACCGGCGACGCGCGAGGAGCTGGCGAAGAACGCGCAGGAGGCGGTCGCGATCGCGCAGCGCATCGGTTACCCGGTGGCCATCAAGGTCCAGTCGCCGGATATCTCGCACAAGACGGAAGCGCGCGCGGTCAAGCTCGGCATCGACTCCGACGCGGAGCTGACGGCAGCGCACGACGAGGTGCTGGCGAACGCGCGCGCCTACAGCAAGAGCGCGAAGATCGAAGGCGTGCTGGTGCAGGAAATGGTGAAGGACGGCGTCGAGGCCATCCTCGGCGTGACCAACGACCCGCTATTCGGGCCGGCGGTGATGTTCGGCCTGGGCGGCATCTTCGCCGAGGTGCTGAAGGACGTCAGCTTCCGCCTGGCGCCGGTGACGGCATCCGTCGCCCGCGAGATGGTGGAGGAAATCGCCGGTTACAAGGTGCTCGCCGGCGCGCGCGGCAAGCCGCCCGCCGACGTGGACGCCCTGGTGGATGCCATCGTGCGCCTGTCCGCTCTCGCGGTGGACCTGAAGGACCACGTGGCGGAGCTCGACATCAATCCCCTCTTCGTCTTCGCGAAGGGGAAGGGGGTGAAGGCGGCTGACGCCCTTATAAAGCCTAAAACAGCGTGATAAGTGATAGGTGATAAGTGATAAGTGACGAGGCTCCGCGGAGCGGGGTGTTGACTGAACAACCCCTATCACCTATCACTTATCACTTATCACGCCCTTAGCGGAGACAAGGTATGGAACTCTCCCCCGAAGTCCGCCAGCTATGCGATGAAGTGCGACGCTTCGTGCGCAAGGAAGTGGATCCGCGCTCGCGCTGGATCGAGGAGCACGACGCGATCCCCGACGAGCTGATGACGATGGCGCGCGAGATGGGGCTGTTCGGCCTTACCATCCCCGAGCAGTACGGCGGCATCGGGCTCGACCTTGCCGGCAAGTGCGCGTTCGAGGAGGAGATGGGGCGTACCAATTACGGCTTCGCCACCGTGCTCGGCAACCACACCGGCATCTCGACCACCGGCATCGTCGCGCTCGGCAACGAGTCGCAGAAGCAAAAGTACCTGCCGCGCATGGCGACGGGGGAATGGATCGGCTCCTTCGCGCTGACCGAGCCGCAGGCGGGCTCCAATCCCGCGGACATCCGCACCACGGCAGTGAAGAAGGGCGACCGCTACGTCCTCAACGGCGAGAAGATCTACATCACCAATGGCGGCATCTCGCAGGTATTCACGGTGATGGCGATCACCGACCGGTCGAAAGGCATCAAGGGCATCTCGGCTTTCATCGTCGAGCGCGGCTTCAAGGGCTTCGCCGTCGGCAAGAACGAGCTCAAGATGGGCATGCACGGCTGCACCACCGTGCCGCTCGCCTTCACCGACTGCGAGGTGCCGGCGGAGAACCTGCTCGGGGCGGAAGGCGGGGGCTACGTGCAGGCGATGAAGACGCTTACCATGGGCCGCGTCACGGTCGCCGCGCGCGCCTGCGGCATCATGGACAAGCTGATCGAGCGCAGCGTGGATTACATGAAGACGCGCGTGCAGGGCGGCAAGAAGATTTCCGAGCACCAGGGGCTGCAGTGGATGCTCGCCGACATGGGGGTGGCGCGCGACGCGTCGCGGCTGCTCACCTACCGCGCCATCGAGACCATCCTGCGCGGCGAGCGCGGCACGCTGGAAGCCTCCGCTGCCAAGCTCTACGCCACCGAGTCGCTCGGCAAGGTGGTGGATTGCGCGGTGCAGATCCACGGCGGCATGGGCTACATGCGCGAGGCCGAGATCGAGACCACCTTCCGCGACGCGCGCATCACGCGCATCTACGAGGGCTCTTCCGAGATTCAGCGGAACATCATCGCCGGGCAGTTGTTGAAAGATGCATGACGACTGACCACTGATGACTGATGGCGGTTTGCCGGGCTTGCACGGGTTGGGGCTGTCATCAGTCGTCAGTCATCAGTCATCACTTTTCAGGACACTCATATGGCAAGCGTGAAGACCTTGTTCGACCTCACCGGTCGAGTCAGCGTAGTGACAGGCGGCGCCACCGGCCTCGGGCTGCAGATGGCGACCGCGCTGGCGGAAGCGGGCTCGAACGTCGTGGTGTGCTCGCGCAAGCTGGAGAACTGCGAAGAAGCCGCGCACGCGCTGGAAAAGCTCGGCGTGAGGGCGCTGGGGCTGGCGGCGGACGTGACGAAGCCGGACCAGGTCGAGGCGGTGAAGGATGCGACGCTAAAGAAATTCGGGCGCGTGGACGTGCTGGTCAACAATGCGGGCAAAGCCTGGGTCGCGCCGGTGGTGGACCTGCCGCTCGAGCGCTGGCACCAGATCATGGAGTTGAACGTCGCCGCACCTTTCCTGTGCTCGCAGGTGATCGGGCGCGAGATGATCAAGGCGAAGCGCGGCAAGATCATCAACATCGCCTCGATCGCGGGGCTGCAGGGCCGCAACCCGAAGGCCTACGATTCCATCGTCTACAGCACCAGCAAGGGCGCGCTGGTCAATTTCACGCGGGACCTCGCGATCAAGTGGGCCAGCCACAACATCCAGGTGAACTGCATCTGCCCGGGCTTCTTCGTCACGCCGATCAACCAGAAGCTCTTCGAGCGCAGCCCGGAACCGATTCTGCGCGAGATCCCGGTTGGCCGCACCGGCGGGCAGGACGATCTCAAGGGCATCGCCGTGTTGCTCGCCTCGGATGCTTCCAATTTCATGACCGGGGCGATCATCCCGGTCGACGGCGGCACCACTTCCTGGTGAGCATCGAGCCACGGCCCCGGTAATAATATTGCCGGTCTGAACCCAGAGGAGGGCGCCATGAAGAAGGGAATTTCGCTTGGTGTTGCCGCGCTTTTCGTAGCCTTCTCCGCCGGAGCATTTGCCGCGGAAGGGAAAGGCCTCGAAGTCGTTTCCGACCAGGTGGTCCCGGGCTTCCAGTTTCCCGAGTCGGTCGGCTGCGACGCGAGAGGCAAGTCGCTTTACGTGAGCCAGTTTGGGTCGAAGCTCGCGCCCGCCGAGAAGGACGGCAAGGGCTATATCAGCAAGCTCTCGCTGGACGGCAAGGTGCTCGAGGAACGCTTCCTGCCCGCGCACGGCGAGACGCTGCACAAACCCAAGGGCATCTGGATTGCCGGCAACCGCCTGTGGGTCACCGATATCGACGTGCTTTGGGTCTTCGATCTGAAGACCCGGAAGGGGCGCAAGCTCGATTTGGCGGGCATCACCTTCGCCAACGATCCGGCTGTGCTTGGCAACTCGGTGTACGTCAGCGACAACCGCGCCGACCTGCTCTACCGCGTCGAGCCGGCCGACTTCCTGGACTTCAAGGGCCAGCCCCAGGTCACCATTCCCGCGGCCGGCAAGCGGATGTTCCCCAACGGCCTCTATCCCTCGCGCGACGGGGCGCTGTTGATCGGTGGCTTCCAGTCGCCCAAGGATCCGCGCGGGCTCTACCGCATTGACCGCGACGGTGAGGTGAAAATGCTGGCCGACAAGCTCGGGCGCATCGACGGCATCTACCAGATGAAGGACGGCAGCCTGCTCGTGACGGACTGGAATTCGGGGTCGTTCGCGCACTGGAGCGCGAAGGGCGGCATGCGGCCGCTCGCGAAGGGCTTCAAAGGCCCGGCGGACTTCTGCGTGATCGAGAGCGGGAAGGGGTTGACGGCCTACGTGCCGGACCTGGTGCAGAGCCAGTTGCGGATCATTCGCCTGACTAACTAGCCGCAGAGGCGCAAAGGCGCAGAGGACTCCTTCTAAAACTCCATCCCTCCACCCTCACTCCTCCAGGGCCGCCATTGGCCCTGTTTTTTTCTCCAGCGCATGCCGGAATCTGAGCACATCTTGTTGATTTTGCGAGAAAAATAGCATATCATGCGCGCCTTCCTGCGCTCGCGCACGAATTTATCCACCGATCATGAGCATCGAAAAAGAAGTCTCGCGGCGCCGCACGTTCGCGATCATCTCGCACCCTGACGCGGGCAAGACGACGCTCACGGAGAAACTGCTGCTGTACGCCGGCGCGATCCACATCGCCGGCAGCGTCAAGTCGCGCAAGGCCTCGCGCTATGCGACGTCCGACTGGATGGAGATCGAGAAGCAGCGCGGCATCTCGGTGGCGAGCTCGGTGATGCAGATGGAGTACCGCGACTGCGTCATCAACCTGCTGGACACCCCGGGCCACAAGGATTTTTCCGAGGACACCTACCGCGTGCTGACCGCGGTGGATGCCGCGCTGATGGTAATCGACGCCGGCAACGGCATCGAGCCGCAGACACTGCGCCTGCTGCAGGTGTGCCGCGCCCAGAGCACGCCGATCATTACTTTCATCAACAAGCTGGACCGCGAGGTGCGCGATCCGCTTGATCTCGTCGACGAGATCGAGCGCGTGCTGGGGATGCCGGTCGTGCCGTGCACCTGGCCGGTGGGCATCGGCAAGGGATTCAGGGGCGTGTTCGACCTGCGCAGCGATCGCATGCGCGTGTTCCGCGCCGGCGAGGACCGGGTCGGCGAAGACGAGGTCATCGAGGGCATCGACAATCCCGAATGCGGCGCCCGCTTCGGCGACACCTTTGCCCACGCGCGCCAGGAGATGGGACTGGTGCAGGGCGTGTCGCCGGCGTGGGATCGCGAGTCCTTCCTCGCCGGCCGGCAGACGCCGTTGTTCTTCGGCTCCGCGATCAACAACTTCGGGGTGAGGGAAGTGCTCGACGCGCTGGTGGATTTCTCGCCTGCGCCGCGGCCGCGCCGCGCGATCCAGCGTGTCGTGGAGCCGGCGGAAAGCAAATTCTCCGGCGTCGTCTTCAAGATCCAGGCCAACATGGACCCGGGCCACCGCGACCGCGTCGCGTTCATCCGCGTCTGCTCGGGCCATTTCGAGCGCGGCATGCGGCTCGCGAACGTCCGCACCGGCAAGGATTTCCGGCCGGGCAGCGTGGTGTCGTTCCTGTCCCAGCGCCGCGAGCAGGTCGAGGACGCCTACGCCGGGGACATCATCGGCATTCCCAACCACGGCGTGCTGCAGCTCGGCGACACGCTGACCGAGGGCGAGGACCTGCAGTTCACCGGCCTGCCGTTCTTCGCGCCCGAGCTGTTCCAGACGGTCGAGATCGCCGATCCGATGCGCAGCAAGCAACTACGCACCGGGCTTGCGCAGCTCGGCGAGGAAGGCGCGATCCAGGTGTTCCGCCCGGTTGCCGGCGGCATGCTGCTGCTGGGCGCGGTGGGCCAGCTCCAGTTCGAAGTGGTCGCGCACCGCCTGCGCCACGAGTACGGCAGCGAGGCGCGCCTCGCGCCCGCGCGCTACACCATGGCGCGCTGGGTAACGTCGGACGATGCGGCCGAATTGAAACGCTTCATCGATGCCAATGCTCACCGCATCGCGCACGACGCGGTTGGCGCCCCGGCTTTCCTTGCCGCGCACAAGGCCGAGCTCGAGGTCGCGCACGAGCAGTGGCCGAAGATCCGCTTCCATGCCCTGCGCGAGCACGCCGGGCTGGTGTTCCAGTCCGAGTTGGCGGCGTAGCCAACGCAGTTTCACCCCGCTCGGGGCAGGCAGTCGCAGGTCTCGTGCCCGCCAGATTTCTTCCGTACGGGAAAGGGAATTGCAGTCCATCAATCGAACCCGGGCCGGACGCGGCCGATCCCGGGGTATAGAATTCACTTCCCACTGAAGCACCGGAGATTCCGCGATGACCAGCAAGGGTCGGCAGCTCAAAGAGCTGATTAATTCCCCGAAGATTCTCGTCACCCCCGGCGTCTACGATGGCTACAGCGCCCGGCTGACGCAGCATCTCGGTTTCAAATCAGGATCCATCACCGGCGCCGGCACGTCCGAGAGCCGCCTGGGCTGGGCGGACCGCGGCGTGATGGGGCTCGACGAGAACGTCAACAACGCGCGGCGGCTCGCCGACTGCTGCGATCTCCTGCTGCGCGCGGACGCCGATACCGGCTACGGCAACGCGATGAGTGTCTATTTCGCCACGCGGGCCTTCGAGAAAGCGGGCGTGGCGGCAGTCATGTTCGAGGACCAGGTCTGGCCCAAGCGCTGCGGCCACATGGCGGGCAAGGGCGTGATCCCGGCCGAAGAGATGGTGCAGAAGGTGAAGGCCGCGTGCGACGCGCGCCACGACAACGATTTCGTGATCATTTCGCGCACCGACGCCGCCGGCACGCACAACGTGGACGAAGCGATCCGCCGTCTCAACATGTATGCCGAGGCGGGCGCCGACTGCATGTACGCCGACGCGTTGCTCTCGAAAGAGGACATCGCGAAAGTGGCCAAGAGTGTGCCGAAGCCCTTGATCGTCAACATGGGCCTCGGCATGCGCACGCGCAAGACCACGCCGCTGATGACACCGAAGGAACTGCAGGACCTGGGCGTCGCCGTAGTGAGCTACCCGAGGCTGCTCACCACGGCGGCGCTGAAAGGCATGATGAACGCCATGAAAGTGTTCACCGAGGAAGTCATTGGCAAGGAGAAGCTCGTCGCCCGCGATGATCTCCAGGTTTCCTTCGACGAGATCAACGACCTCATGGGCATGAAGCAGCTCGACGACCTGGAGCGGCGCTACGCTGGAGGCTGAGGCCGCTCCAATGGCGGATGGCGGATGGCGGATGGCGGAAGGGCGGGGTCCGGCGTGAGCCGGGGGACTCATCCCCCATCACCCGTTACTCATCACGAGGTTTGATATGGGAATGACGATCGCAGAAAAGATACTGGCGAAGAAGGGCGGCCAGACAAAGGTGTCGCCGGGCGACGTGGTGACGGTAGAAGTGGACACCGTCGTGCTGTTCGACAACAACTTCATGCCGAGCATCTGGCGCGAGATCCTGAAGCTGCACGACCCCTCGCGCATCGTCGTGGTGCTCGATCACCGGGTGCCGGCACCGAACCAGCAGGCCGCCGCCGCTCACGCGACCTGCCGCGCGTTCGTGAAGCGCTTCGGCATCAAGCGCTTCCACGACATCGGCCACGACCAGGGCATCAGCCACCAGCTGGTTGCCGACCACGGTTACGCCTTGCCGGGCTCGGTGCTGGTATGCAGCGACTCGCATACCTGCAGCGCCGGCGTGTTCAACTGCCTGGCGCGCGGGGTAGGGGCGCCCGACGTGATGTATGCCGCGACCAAGGGCACTACCTGGTATCGCTGCGGCGAGACGGTGCGCTACGAGCTCCTCGGCCGGCTGCCCAAAGCGGTAACCGCGAAGGACGCCTTTTTCCAGATTGCCGGCGTGCACGGCGCGCACGAGACGCAGAACGTCGAGTACGGCGGCCCCGGCGTCGCGAGCCTCCCGATCAACGCGCGCAAGACGCTCACCACCATGTCGGCCGAGCTGTCGGCGGAGTTCGCCACTTTCGAGGCCGATGACGTGATGCTCGACTGGATCCGCGCGCGCAACCCGGCGCCGCTGGAGCCGGTTCGCCCGGACAAGGATGCGAAGTACCGCGACGTGCGCAAGGTGGACCTCGGCGCCCTTGAGCCGCTGGTCGCGTTGCCGGATGCCGTGGTGAACAACTCGTACCCGGTGAAAGCCGCTGCCGGCACGCGCATCGACCAGGCCTTCATCGGCTCCTGCGCCAACGGCACGCTCGACGACCTCGAGCTCGCCGCGCAGGTCGTGAAAGGCCGCCGCGTCGCCGTCGGCACGCGCCTGATCGTGATTCCGGCGTCGGCCACGGTCTATCGCGACGCGGTGCGCTCGGGCGCGATCCAGGCGCTGGCGGATGCCGGCGCGATGATCGCGCCGCCGACCTGCGGCGCCTGCGGCGGCGGGCACATGGGCGTGCTGGCGAACGACGAGGTCTGCATCACCTCCAGCACGCGCAACTTCAAGGGGCGCATGGGCGAGCCAAGCTCGAAGGTGTACATGGGCTCGCCGGCGACTGTTGCGGCTTCGGCGATACGCGGCGTCATTACGGATCCGAGGGAGTTTCTCAACTAAGCCAGTGAACGGGTGAACGGGTGAACGGGTGAACGAGCAAAAATCTCCCTCTCCCCTGGGCACTGGGGGAGAGGGTTGGGGAGAG
>Ga0315912_10002793_pt1 | contig 18094 bp, 16 predicted proteins | sample VfabasoilMG_FD_204469 | JGI IMG/M metagenome (GOLD analysis project Ga0315912, IMG submission 204469) | Garden soil microbial communities collected in Santa Monica, California, United States - V. faba soil | ecosystem: Environmental > Terrestrial > Soil > Garden | place: USA: California...
TGATCCGATCGAGCCAGAAACTCGCGGCGATCGATCCGGGCTTTCAACCCGACGGGTTGCTGACGGTCAGCGTCAGCATGCCGCGATTGCCCGTGCCACCAGCAGCCGGCGCCGCCGCAACAGCCGGGCCGCCGCCTCCGCCGGCGTATGTCATGTCCGGCCGAGAATTGATCGAGCGCGTCAGCGCGGTGCCGGGCGTGACGTCCGTCGCGCTGTCCACAGACGTACCTCTCACCGACGGCGGTTCCGCAGTGTTTTATTCCGCCGAAGGCGATTCGACGACGGATGCACGCACCGTGCCCCGCGCGTACATCCATCGCGTGAGCCCGGATTTCTTCTCGACGCTCGGCATCTCCATGAAGGCCGGCCGCGCGTTCCTTCCGAGCGAAGCCACGCCGGCCGGCTCCGCCGTCATCGTCAGCGAGAACGTCGTCAAGCGGTTCTGGCCAGGCCAGGATCCCATTGGCAAACGCATCAAGCTGGGATCGCCAGGGTCACAGAATCCCTGGCTCACGATCGTCGCGACAGTGGCGGAGACGAAATATCGCGGACTGCCGGCGAATCCGACGGCAGATCCTGATTTGTATCTCCCGGCATTGGATCGATCGCCGCAGCCCATGCTGGTGCGCACAAGTCTTTCGCCGGCGTCGATGTTGCCGGCGGTCCGCGCGGCGTTGACGAAAGGCCAGCCCAACGTGGCCGTTTTCGCGATGTCGACGATGTCGGACCTGATCGCCGGTCAGACATCCGCGTCGCGCTTCACGATGTGGGTACTTGGCCTGTTCGCGATAACGGCGCTGGTGCTGTCCGTGATCGGAATCTACGGCGTCATGTCGTATCTAGTCACCCAGCGTTCGCGCGAATTCGGCATCCGCCTCGCGCTCGGCGCCTCGCGAAAGGAAATCGTCGGCGTCGTCCTTCGTCAGGGCACGACGCTGATTGCCGTGGGCGCAGTGATCGGCATCGGCGTCACGTTCGGACTGTCGAAGCTGTTCGACTCGCTGCTATACGAAGTGACAGCGGTCGACGTATCGTCGGCGCTCGCGATCTGCGCGATGCTCGCTGCCGCGATCCTGGCGTGCATTATTCCCGCAGTCCGCGCCACGCGGGTGGATCCTGCCGTGGCGCTGCGGAACTGACTGGAAATCGATCTCGGGGATCATTTTCGCTGCCGACGGCCGGTTCGAAAATGATCCCCGAGATCGATTTTTACTCAGCCCATCTGCGGCATCGGGAATCGTTGATCGATCCAGTTTTGCCACTTCGGCTCATCGCGAGTGGCCACGGCCTTTGCGTTTTCGCCGTAGAGATAGACGGCCATGTACACCTGCGCCATGCCGCCGCACGGAAACGCGCCGATGTACGCGGTGCCAGGCGTGGGCTCGTTCAATCGAAGCAATACCGTATTCGAGTGCATGCCTTGTCCCAGCGCGTGCACCGTGCCGTTCATCTCAGGAAAACCGGATGGCGCGCGCCACTGCTGGCCCTCTGCCAGCTTAAGGAGCCCAAGTTCGCCGCCCATCTTCTCCCACGTCTGCGCCTCTGATTCGCTGGACATGCTGACGAACTGCATCGCAGAGCAGGGCAGACCCCTGAAGCTCTCGAGGTACCGGCGCAGGATGCGGAAGATCGTAGGCCAACCCTGTTCGAGCCCGTCCAGCTGACCGTCCCAGTCGTCGGTGCTGGCAAACAGGCTGTGCACGACGCGGACGATGCACGTGCCGCCCGCGCGCGCTTCGACGATCCATTCGGTGGCGACGGTTGGTGAGCCGGGCCCGCCCATGCTGCCTTCGGCGGCAAAGCGCTTGGGCGCGTCCCACTCGGTGATGGTGGCGGGAACGTCCATGCCCGGACCGAAGTTGGAAATGATTTCACCGCCCTTGCGCTCGTCCATGCGCGTGGGAACAAACCACGCCGACACGCCCGCGCCCGTCGCGATCGCGCGCCAGACTTCTTCGGGCGTTCCTGGAACTTCAACTTCAACCTGAACCGATCGGCGGCCTGAGGCATCCTTCTTAACGCTCACGATGTTTTCCTTTCTTCTTGTTTTCCGGGCGTGGGGTACGCGCCGAGCACCACGCGATGACGCCGGCCGCCGGCTGCGGATTCGTCGTGATAGCGGGAAACGAGCGCGTTGATGGCCGCGGTGACTTCGTTGCTGAACGCGGCGCGATCCTCGGCGGATCGAAATCGGATTTCGGTATCAATCGAAAGTGTGGCGAGCGGCTTGTCGAGTTCCTCGGACTTGCGGAGGAGCTGCCCGACCTCGCGGACCGCGCGCGCAGCCAGCGCGACGAGATAGCTCGCCGACAGACGATCCATGCCGGGTACGGGCTCGGCCGCCACGGCGCCAAGCGCGCCGGGAGACACGACGTAGGACGAGGCGGTGGCGACCAGGCGACGCTCAGTCAGGCCGCCCCATCGTTTCTTGCTGTCCACGCGGACCAGTCCGTGGTCTTCCAGCGTGCGCAGGTGGTAATTCACCTTCTGGCGGGGCAGGTTCATGCGTCCCGCCAGCATCGCGGCCGACATCGGTTCGCGCAGCTCCGACAGCAAACGGCTGCGCACCGGGTCCATCGCCACGCTGGCCGCCGCCGGGTCGTCGATCACGTGCAGGTCCCGCATCAGGTGGCAAAACGTAGCATTGACAAAAAACTTTGTCAAGGAAACGACCTCGGGATCCGTTTCCACCCCACTGAAAACGGAAACTCCAGTTTCCATTTGGGGTGGAAACGGATCCCGAGGTCGTTTCCTTGCACATAAAACTACATAGTGGTTTAATCGATCCGTGAGCCACCTGGGTGAACTCGAACAATTGATTCTTTTTGCCGTGACGGCGCTGAAAGACGACGCCTACGGCGGTGCGATCCGCGCGCACATTGAGGAGCGGACGGGCCGGGTCGTGTCGTCTGGCGCGATCAGCACCACGCTGGGGCGGCTGGAGGAGCGACGGCTCGTGCACGGCCGCTTCGGCGCGCCCACGCCGGGCCGCGCTGGCCGCCCGCGCAAGTACTACTCCCTCACGCCCGCGGGCGCGCGCGATCTGCAGGAAAGCTACAACACGATCCGCGCGATGGCGGGCGACCTGTTGCCGCGCCTGAACGCGCTGACGGAGCAGGAAGGATGACGCCGCACCGCTCGCGCATCGGCCGGTTCATCGCGACGCTGTTCATCCGCGGCACCGACGCACCCGTCACCCTGCGCGATCTCGAAGACGCGTTTCATGACGACATCGATCGCGGCATGTCGCCGGCGGCAGCGCGGCGCCGCGACCTGAAAAACACATGCGCGTCCGCCGTCAGCCTGTGGGCAAACGCGCTGCGGCCATCGGCCTGGCGTCCGTCGCTGACCGATGTCCGTCTGGGCATCCGCACCATCATCAAGACGCCCGGCCTCAGCCTCGTCGCCGTGTGCGCGCTCGCTATCGGCATCCCAGTCGGTCTTGCGCCGATGCACGCGGTTGATGCGCTCGAGCGGCATCTTCCTGGCGATCCCAACGGTCGCCTCCGCACCCTCTGCTATTGGCGCGACACCGTCCACGAGCACGCCACCACCGGCGACTTCCATCTCTGGAAATCATCGCTGCGCTCGTTCGACGCGCTCGCGGCGTACCGACTGACCAGCGTCAACATCGATTCCAGCGGCGCGACGTTGTCGACGTCCGCCGTGGAAACCACCGCATCAACATTCGATCTGCTGCACGCGAGCCCGATGCGCGGCCGCGTGCTGCGCGCAGACGACGAGAACGTGGTGGTGATCGGCCACGACCTGTGGCGCGCACAATTTGCCGGCGATCCAGCCATCGTCGGCCGCCAAATCCGAATTGGCGGTGCAGCGTTTTCCATTGTCGGCGTGATGCCGCAGGAATTCCGGTTCCCGACGTCTCACCAACTGTGGATGCCGCTGCGAATCCCAGACGACGGCGCCGGTCCGCACGCGGGTGGCGAGCTGGTGGTGTTCGGCCGCCTGGCGGACGGCGTAACAGCCGACTCCGCCCAAGCCGAACTGCAGACGTTGACGAGTTCGGTCGCGATCGATCGCGCCGCCACGTTTGAACGACTGCGACCGTCAGTTCTGCCGACGTGGCATCTGAGTTTCGGATTTCCGTCGCCGGGCGGATTGCGAGCGCTGCCGGAGTTCTACTTCATTCAGGTTCTGATGCTGGCGCCGCTACTGGTCGCCTGCGTCAACGTCGGACTGCTGATCCTTGCGCAGACCTCCACGCGCGCGTCTGAATTCGCGGTGCGAACCGCGCTTGGCGCGAGCCGCGCGCGCATTCTCACGCAGGTCTTTGTGGAGTTCCTCGTGCTTGCGGTCGTCGCTGCCGGCGCCGGCCTGCTCCTTTTCGACTGGCTGCCCACCCGTTTGCTGACCGCACTCGGAATCACGCTGCCGTACTGGATCGATGCCGGCCTCAACACCGCAACCGTGCTTCGCGCGCTGGTCCTTGCCGCGGGCTGCGCGGTCATTGCCGGCGTTGCGCCGGTGTTCCGAATGACCAGCCGCTCGATCGATGTGAACATCAAGCGCGCTCGGGCCAGCCGCTCCGGCACGCGTTTCGGCGGCCTATCCACCGCGCTGATCGTTACGGACGTCGCAGTCGCTGTGATCGCCATCGGGGTCGCGGGCGGCCTGTGGGCCAAGGTGCAGGCCACGCGGCCCAGTGAGTCAGTCGACGGGGTAAGGGCCGCGGAAATCCTCTCCGTGACTCTGAACGTTGCCTCGACCGATCGTCAGGCAATCTCGCGCGCGCAAACCGCGCTCATCGACAGGCTCCGCAGCGAGCCCGACGTTCGCGCCGTAACCTACGCCACCGCGCTGCCGCGCATGGATCATCCCGTCCGCATGATGGAAGTCGATCGCGACGCATCTGTGGTCGTCGCGCCGGCGCCAGACGCGTTCAAAGTCCGCACCGCACGGATCGCAAACGACTATTTCGATCAGCTGAAACAGCCGCTCGTCGCCGGGCGCGCCTTCGAAGCGCGCGATCTTCAGAAAGACGCGCGCACGATCATCGTCAACACCACGTTCGCGCAGCGCGCGTTCGGGTCCGCCAATCCGATCGGCCGCCGCGTGCGCACCACCACATCGGATCGAGCGACTGCCGGTCCCTGGCTCGAAATCGTCGGTGTTGTTGGACACATGGGCCTGCACGCGCTTACGCCGTCGCACGACGATGGCGTGTATTTGCCGCTGGCGGAAGGCGACGTGAATCCGGTGCGGCTTGCGATCTGGCTTCGCGGCGATCCCGCGGCGTTTGCGCCGCGCGTGCACGAGCTGGCGCGAGCGGCTGACGCCAACGCTGTGATTGCGATGCCAGTGGCGCTTTCGGAGATGTTCGAGGGCGACTGGTACTTTCTCAACGCGATGGTCCTTGGCGTGGCTGTTCTCGTCGGCGTCCTGCTCAGCCTGGCGGCGTCCGCGCTGTACGCGATTCTGTCGCTGATTGTGTCCCAGCGCACGCGCGAGATCGGCATTCGCGTGGCACTCGGCGCGAATCGGTGGAGGATCGCCCGCGACGTGGCCAGACGCGCTGTCATCCAAATCGCTATCGGCGTACTGATCGGCTTGCCGTTCACCGGCATGTTGAGCTACGAATTGCTCGAGATCACCGGAGCCGGCAGTTCCGTTCCCGTCGCGCTGGCGCTGGCAATGGCGCTTGGCTTGCTGGTGTTGCTAATCGTGTCACTGGCCGCCTGCACGGTTCCGACGCTGCGCGCGCTCAGAATCGCGCCGGTCGAAGCGTTGAAGGAAGGGTAATCGATCGATCTAACGACCCATTGCTCTATCGATCTATTGGTGAATGCTGCACAATCCCCGCATGACGGGGACACCCTACTCCGCTTCCCGGGTTCTGGTGGTGCTGCGCTACCTTCGCCGGATCCCCTCCGCTCCATTGCTGCTTGTCCAGTTGCTCGGGATCCTCCTGTATCCGTGGATGGAGACATCGCCCAGCGGGCGCGCGATCTTCGGCGCGTTCGGCGTGCTCGTGCTCGGCGTCGCTCTGCGGATCGTCAAGCGTTCGCCGTGGCTGACCTGGGTCGGACTCATGCTGGCGATCGTCGTCGTCGGGTCGTCCGTGGTCAACGCCTTTGCGCCTCAACCGTGGCTGCCGGCTGTGATTGCCGCGGGCGGATCCGTTTTCTATTTCTATGCCACCGGCAGCCTGATCGCCTACATGCTTCGGGATTGGGTGGCCACGACCGACGATCTATTTGCGGCCGGTGCCACGTTCACGCTGCTGGCTTGGGCGTTCGCGTACGCCTACGTCGCGTGCAACGCGATCCTTCCCGGAAGTTTCAGTGCGCCGATCGATCCCGATGGGCCGCGCACCTGGATGGAACTGCTCTTCCTGAGTTTCGCCGTGCTCTCGAGCGTGGGGCTGAGCGACATCCTTCCGGTCACCGGCATGGCTCGAGCGCTCGTCATGCTGGAGTCGTTCGCCGGCGTGATGTACATGGCGCTGGTGGTGTCTCGTGTCATCGGCCTCACGATGCTTCGGGGAGACAGAAGTAGATAGCATCCACCGGCACGGAAACCACGTTTCCTTATCCTAGGATTCCGTTTGTTCCGTGCGTTCCGTGATTTCCGTGAGGTGTTTGCTCTGCCGCATTACATCGAACGGCGAATCGATTTCCGAAAACACTCCGCGCATGAACGCCGACGGCGTGATGCCGAACATCTGGTGAAACGTCCGAGTGAGATGCGCGGAGTCCGCAAAGTCGGCCGCGTGGGCCGCGTCGGCAATCGAGCGGCCTGACCCCACCGCGAGCATCGCGCGCGTCAACTTCCGCCAGAGCATGTACCGGCTGAACGGCAGGCCCATCTGCTGCTTGAAGAGGTGCGCGAATCGGCTTGGCGAAAGAAACGCCATGTCCGCCGCCATCCCAAGTGAGATCCGCAGCTCGTCGGACGATCGAATCCGTCCAAGGACTTTGGTCACGCGTTCGTCGAGTCGTCGCGCCGGCGGCGCGCCGGGTGTCAGCGCCTGCACGCAGTGACGAATCAGGGAAGGCGGGTCCATGCTGTCGATCGGGTGCTCGATGAGCGCTCGAAGTTCCGCCGCCGGCGACGAAAGCCGCGCGTCGGGCACAAGCGTAATGTCGCTCTTCAACGCGGTAAGCAGCCAGCCGCCTTCGGTCGATTCCGGATCCACGAACAGCATCGCCCCAAGCGATCCGCTGGCGTTGAATGAATGCACGGCGTCGGGCCGGACGACGATCCCGCGGCCCATGCGCCAGTCGCCGTGTTTGCCGCGGATCGCCGTGCTGCCGTCCAGGCCGAACACAATCTGGATGGCATGGTGGGCGTGCGGAGGAATCTCGCCCTCGGCCTTCGCCACCAGCAGAAAGCCGCCGTCCCAGAGGTACCACTGGGGCTCCGTGAAGTAGCGGAAAGACGGCGTTTTCGGCGCGTCACCGGCCATTGCGCCGGTCACTTTAACGCGATCCGGCAAAGAACAGCCGATTCGTTCAATCCAGTCCCCCGGCCCGGGCGATACCTTTGCCGCACGCTCTGGGAGGAGCGATTCATGGGATACGTCATTGGCACGCTGATCGCCGGCACTGTTTCGGGTTTTGCCCGCGTGACTGGTCTGGATCGCGAACGGAGTTTCTTTTCGGCCGTGCTGATCGTGGTCGGCCACTATTACGTGTTGTTCGCGGCGATGGCGGGGTCAATGGACGCGCTTCGAATCGAAATGATCGGCCTCGGCGTCTTCGCGACCTGGGCGGTGATCGGCTTCAAGCGAAGCCACCTGATTGTGGCGGCAGGCCTCGTGGCCCACGGTATCTTCGATTTCTTTCATGCCGGGCTCGTGAATAATCCCGGCGTTCCTGTCTGGTGGCCCGCGTTCTGCGGGGCCTTCGATGTGGTGGCGGGCGCGTTGCTCGCGTTGATGGGGCAGCGCGCTGTCCCGGGAGTCCGCTGATGCGCGCCGTCGTTTACGAGCGCTACGGTTCACCCGATGTCCTTGAGTTCCGCGATGTGCCAACGCCGGTGCCGGCGCCGAATGAAGTGCTGATTCGAATCCATGCGACCACCGTCAGCGCGGCCGACTGGCGCGCGCGCAGCCTGGCGATGCCGCCGGGATTTGGATGGATGGCGCGTCTCGTCTTCGGCGTGACGCGGCCGCGTCAGCCGATCCTCGGCACAGAGCTCTCCGGCGTGATCGAAAAAGTTGGCTCGGCCGTGACCAGGTTCAAGGTGGGCGACGCCGTCTTTGCGTATCGAGGCGCCCGGATGGGCACGCACGCCGAGTACGTCTGCATGCCCGAGGACGCCCATCTGATGCTGAAGCCTGCGAATCTCACGTTCGAGCAGGCGGCCGCGCTGACGTTTGGCGGAACCCCGGTACTCGGCTTCTTCCGCCGCGGCGGCGTGAAGCGCGGCGATCGCCTGCTCGTGAACGGCGCCTCCGGATCGATCGGCACGGCCGCGATTCAGATCGGCGTGCAGTTGGGCGCGATCGTCACGGCCGTGTGCAGCGGCCGCAACGTTGAGCTCGTGAAATCACTCGGCGCCCACGATGTGATCGATTACACGAAGGAAGATTTCACGGCGCGCAACCGGCAGTACGACGTGATCATGGACACGGCCGGCACTGCGGGCTACGCGCGGAGCCGGGCCGCGCTCGCGCCCGGCGGCCGCATGCTGCTCGTTTTCAGCGGATTGGGCGACTTGCTGAAAGCGCCTTTCATTTCACTGACCACCCGCACGCGTATCGTCGCCGGCCCCGCGCCGGTGCCGGTAGAAGACGTGCGCGCGTTGGGCGAAATGGCGAGCGCGGGGCACTTCACGCCGGTGATCGATCGCGCGTATCCGTTCGAACAGATCGCGGATGCGCATCGATACGTGGATCAGGGGCACAAGCGGGGAAGCGTGGTGGTCACGATAAAGTCCTGAGGGCCGCTCGCCCTCGCCCGTGCCGCCTACTCCGGCTTGAGCACCGTGATCGGATCCGCAGACGCCGCTCGCCATGCCGGCCCGATCGCAGCGGCAAGGGCCACGGACATCAGCACGAACGCCGCCACAGACAGCGCCACAGGACTCGCGGCGCTCGTTTCGAACATCAGTCGCTGCAGCAGCCCCGCCAGCGCCAGGCTCAACGTGACGCCACAGGCAATGCCAAGGCCCGCGAGCGTCAGACTCTGACGCAAGACGCCCTGCAGAATGGCTTGACGAGTCGCGCCGAGCGACGATCGAATCGCAAATTCCCGGCGCCGGCGGATCACCCCGAAGTGCGTAACGCCGTACAGTCCAACCGCGGCGAGCGCCAGTGCGATGCCCGCGAAGACGGAAACCAGCCGAGCCGCCATTCGCCTCTCAAGCACCGTGTCCGCGACCACATCGTCCAGTGGCAGAATGCGCTGAACGATCATGCGCGTGTCGATGCTCTCGATCGTCGAGCGAAGCGCCGCCACATGATCTGACGCACGGCCGGAAACTCTGACAATCAATTCGGATGTGCCGCCGGCGATTGGCTGATACCACTGCGGCTCCGGAGCCGTATCCAGACGAATGTCGCGCGTGGCTTTCACCACGCCCACAATCTCCCGCAACTCCCCGGTCATCATGACGCGCATGCCAACCGGATTGCGGCCGGGAAAGAACCGCCGCGCGGCGATGTCGTTGATGATGATCGGAAAGTCCCGCCGGTCGATATCGCTCGCGCTGAAGGCGCGGCCGGCGAGGATCGGAATCCGCAACGCCTGAAAGTAGTCGTACGTCACGAAGCCGCCGGGCATCATCGGCGTCGCGCCTTTCGCGGGACCGTCCATCACTTCGAACGTGTCTCGGACCAGCCACTTGTCGGTGAGCGGAGTGGAGTGGACGAAGCCGGCGGCCTCCACGTGCGGCAGCGCCCGCAGGCGCGCGATCAAGGCCGCATGGATCGGCATGGCCTCGCGACCGGGGATGTAGAGAACGGTATCGACCGTGATGACGCCGTCCGTGACATAGCCGGCGTCCACGTTCATCAGACGCTGCAGGCTGGTGCCGAGCACGCCGGCTCCGGCCAGCAGCGTCAGCGACAACGCGATTTGCGATACGGCGAGCCATCGCAGCGTGCGTTGTGGACCGCTCCCCGTGTGACGCGCCGTACTCATGACTTCGGTGAGCGAGCCGGCAGGACGACGGAGGAAGCCTGGGAGGACGCCGAAGATCAGCGTCGTGACGATTGATACTCCGGCCAGAAAAGCCAGCACGGCGCCATCGATCGTGATGCGACTGATCAGCGCGGTCTGGCGCGGCGCCATGGCCGCCAGAAGTTCACGGCCTCCCCACGCCAGGGCCATGCCGAGCGCAGCGCCGCCGGCGGAAATGACCAGCGCTTCCGCTGCCGACAATCTCAACAGATGCGCCGTTCGCGCTCCCAATGCCACGCGCATCGCCGTTTCCGATCGCGCCGCGGCGGCACGCGCCAACATCAGATTCGCCAGGTTCGCGCACGCAATCAGCAGAACCAGTCCGGAGAACAGCTGCAGGACAGGCAGTGCCGGACCGATCAAGCCGAGAACGTGATCGCGCATCGGCACAACAACCAGCACCCGTCCGTTGTTCTCCTGCTGGCGTGAAGCCGCAAGCGACGCTGACACGCCTGCGATTTCTCTGGCAGCAGCCGCGGCCGTCCGGCCGTTGGCGAGGCGCGCAATCATGACGCCGCCCGGATGTTCGCCCGGACGGTCCGGCGCAATCGCCCAGAAATCCTGCAGCCCGGCATGAAAGCCGGCACCGTGTCCTTTGTGCGGCGCGCGCGCGAATGGGAACTCGAGCCCGGGCGGCAGCACGCCGGCCACCACGAACGGCTGCCGGTCGACAAACGGCAGCAGCTTTCCGACCACGGCTGGGTCGGCCGCGAAGTCACGGACCCATCGTTCGTGCGAAATGAACATGGCGCGCGGCGCGCCGTTGGGCGGCAGGTCCGCCGGAATCCGACCGACAACGGGCGTGATCTTCAGGACCTCGAAGAGCGACGTGGTCGCCCAGATCCCGAGCCAACGCTCGTGCCGGCGTTCCACTTCGCGCACGAGCGCAGAGTCACCGATGGCGGCGGTCGCTGAGAATGGCGACTGACGTCGCGCGATCGCGTCGCCTTCATCACCTGAAACGGTGTCTCGTTCGCTTGGATTCTGTTGCTGTTCCGAGAAGACCCAGACGAGCTCGTCCGGCTGCTGAAACGGCAAGGGGCGAAGCAGCAAGCCGTTGGCCACGCTGAACATCAGCGCGTTGGCCCCCATGCCGAGCGCCATCGTCAGAATCGCCGCGGCCGTGAAGGCCGGAGCCTTGAGCAAGAGTCGCGCGGCGAAGCGGAGATCGCGACCCAGTTCGTCGATCAGCAACAGGCGACGGGACTCGCGGCAATCGAGCTTGGTGTTCTGCACGTTACCGAACTCGAGTCTGGCCCTGCGGCGCGCCTCTTCGATTGACAGGCCCGACCGCACGAGATCGTCGGTACGCGCGTCAAGATGGAAGCGGATCTCTTCGGCCATCCCGTCTTCGAAACGGCGGCGTCCGAAGAGCGCGCCCAGGGTGTGCCGAATTCGCGCCAGCACCTTACACCTCGTCCGCGCTGGTGTTGAGGGCGGCTTCGATGGCGGCTGAAAAGCGATTCCACCCGGCCGCGGCTTCGCGGAGACGCTTTCGTCCGGCCGGCGTCAGTGAATAGAACTTCGCGCGGCGATGATTGTCGCTCTGTCCCCATTCCGCGTTGATCAGGCCCTGTGTTTCCAGCCTGTACAGCGCGGGGTAGAGCGAGCCCTGCTGGATGTCGAGGACGTCTCCGGAGATCTGGTTGATCCTCAGCAACACGCCGTATCCGTGAAGCGGCCGCAGAGAGACGGCCTTGAGAATGAGCATGTCCAGCGTGCCGGGCAGAAGATCGGTGGACTTGGGATCGCGAGGTGACATGTGTGTGTCCGGGTGATTACTTGTAGGGAACGTAGCCTTCCCACGACCAGGGCATTCCAGACTGACCAAGCGTGGACTCGGTGAGCCGCTGGAACAGGCTTTCGGCGCGCACGTCGTTGGACAGAAACACGACGCATCGTTTTCCGCCCTGGACGCAGAACGCCTGATTTGCCGTGACTTCGTCGTGCCCGCCCTTGAAGTAGCCGCGACCGGCCGGCCCCTGAAAGTTGATCAGTCCCAGACCGGCCGACAGGTGCATGGATCGGATGGCCGGCGACGAAGCTTCTGTCAGCGTTGGGAACTGCGTCGGCGTGGTGATGGTGATGCGCGGCTTGACGATTTCTCCGCGCGATCGCCGTGAAAGACCTTTGCCGGCGGAGAAGTTCGCCAGAAACCTGGCGAAGTCGGTGATCGTGGTGTCCATCGAGCCGGACGCGCGCGGCCGGCTGCGCCTGGCGTGCGGCTGCGCGGAACCGTCCGCCGCATAGCCCTCGGCGGCGTTGTCGGCGAAGTCCGGCCGCCACGTCATGCTGGTTCTGGTCATGCCGAAGCGCGCGAAGACGCGCCGCTGCATTTCGTCGCCCACGTTCAGACCGAGGCCGGTCTCGAGCACGAACTGCAGCAGGATCATGCCTTCGCCGGAATAGGCATAGCGGGTGCCTGGCTGGAAATGGAGCCGCATCTTCTGATCAGGTTCAAGGAACGCGTAATTGGCCAGCCCGCTCGTGTGGCTCAGCAGAATGCGTGCGGTGATCTTCCGCCAGCGTTCGTCGCCCTTCAGATCCGCATAGAAGGGGTATTCGGGCAGCGGTTTCGAAAGGTAGGTGGCGATGGAACGATCGAGATCGAGCTTTCGCTCGTCCACCAGCTGCATCACCATGCAGGCGAAGGCCAGCTTCGTCAGCGAGGCGCCGTACATGATCGTGTCCACTTGCAGCGGCAGGTTTCGTTCGACGTTGCGTTTGCCCCAGCTTCGGACGAACACGACCTTGCCGTCCTCGATCGTCGCCATGGCCAGGCCCTGCACGCGCGCCTCGCGCATCATGCGCGTGGCTTCGGCCTCGATGCGCGACGTTGCGACACGACGGTTGTCGAATCCGCGGACGGTCTGTGCCTGCGACTGCGCGCCAAGGACGCTCGGCGCGCACAGCAGGGCGATCAGGAGGGCGTGGAGCGTGCGCATCTGCTGTGTTACAGCAAAGCACCTCTCTCCTAGTCTGTCAAGGAGAAGGCTCTTGAGTCACCAGATTGTTCGCACGGGATACCGATCAATTAATGGATCGTTTGTGACGATCGCAAGATCCATGGCAAGTGCCTGGCAGACCAGCATCCGATCGAACGGATCTCGATGGACTGACGGAAGCTTGGCCAGGTAGGTCAGCGCACTCTCCTCGAGCGCCAGTGACGCAACTGCGTGGCGCTCGCGCTGTGCCATCACATACGACCACGCGGGCGCGGGAAGCTGCAGGCGTTTGAGCTCCGACTTCACGATCACCTCCCAGACGGAAACGACGCTCAGCCACACGTCGTTTTCCGCGGCAGCGATCAGGTCGCGAGCTTTTGCGGGAAGACGTTTGTCGGCGGACACGTACCAGAGGAACGTCGAGGTATCCAACAGAAGATTCATCGGCCCTCGAACTCGCCGAGGATTTCCTCCGGCAGCGGAGCATTGAAGTCAACCGGTACCCGGAATTGCCCGCGGGCGAGACCGAAAGGACGCCGGGTGGAACGAACCGGCGGCCGGGCCGGCCGCACCTCCGCAACCACCCGATGCCGGCGCGTGATCGCGACTGTTTCGCCGGCTTCCACGCGATCCAGCAGGGCAGACAAGCCGGCCTTGGCCTTGGCCAACGTGACCTTTTTCATGACCACTATTATAGTCACTGGTCCCTTGGGGCTCACCGAGGCTTGCCGATTTCGGTCCGGTACTGCTAACTTTGTAAAGTTCGCGGGTCTCGCGGACACCCTGCTGGGAGATCGTTCAACGGTAGGACACCTGCCTCTGGAGCAGGTTATCGGGGTTCGAATCCCTGTCTCCCAGCCATCCGCCTTCGCGGCGGCTTCGCCCGATCCTCTCTCGCCGCCGCTATGGCGGATGTCCCGCCGAAGCCGCGAGCGCAGCGAGCGTTTGGCGAAGGCGGACCCTCCCCCGGAACTTCTCTCGGCACATCCTCGTCGACTTCGGGCGTAGGCATAGATAAACTAGGCCTAACGCGTCTATGCACAAAAAAGACATGCCCGCCGGCGCCCTCGTGTTGCTGATTCTTCGCGTGCTGCGGTCGGGATCGCTCCACGGCTACGCCATCGCCCAGCGCATTCACACGCTCTCGTCCGACCAACTCCGGGTCGAGGAGGGATCGCTCTATCCGGCGCTTCAGAAAATCCTCGTCAAGGGCTGGGTCACCGCTGCGTGGGGCACATCCGAAACGGGCCGCAAGGTGCGCTTCTACAAACTCACCCGCGCAGGACTGAAACAACTCGATGCCGAAGCGACGGACTACGATCGGCTCAATCGCGCCATCCGAGCCATCCTGGACCACGCCTGAGGAACACGCGCGTGAGAGAACTGCTGCGCCGCCTCCACTACTTTCTGAATCGCCGCCGGCTCGACGCCGAGCTCGCCGATGAGATGGCGTTCCATCGCGAGATGGCTGCGAAGACCGGCGGGATGCCGCTCGGCAATACACTCCGATTAAGAGAGGAATCGCGCGAAGCCTGGGGCCTGATGTGGCTCGAGCGGCTGCTTCAGGATGTGAAACACGCCATCCGCGCGCTGCGCGCTGCTCCTGGTTTCACGGCAACGGCGCTCATCGTCCTGGCGCTCGGCATCGGCGCGAGCACCGCCATCTTCTCCGTGGTCGACGCGATCGTCCTGCGCGGGCTGCCGTTCGACGACGCCGATCGGATCGTCTCGGTGTCGGAGACCAACAAGGCACGCGCGGGCGTGCCAGGCGGCAATGCCGCCCCTCAGAATTTCCTCCACTGGCGCGCACAGCAGGATGTGTTCGAAAACATCGGCGCCAGCGCCGGCATCGGCGGATTCACAATCCGTGGTGACGGCCCGCCGGAAGAACTCCGAGCGCTGCAAACGACCTCCAACCTGTTCTCGATTCTGCGCGTCCATCCGGCCATCGGTCAGCCGTATTCGGAAGCCAACGAGGTCGACGGCAACCACCGCGTCATGCTGATCAGCGACGCGCTGTGGCGTCGCCGCTTTAACGCCGACCCGAACGTTGTCGGCAGGACGATGACGTTCGAGAGCGGCACGTGGCAGGTCGTTGGTGTGATGCCGGCGGAGTTTCGGTACCCGATTGGACCGGCTCGAGCGACCGACCTGTGGGTGCCGTATGTCGTCGCGGAACGCAACAAGGTACGCGGTCAGGGCCGGAGCTATTTCCTGAACGTGGTGGCGCGACTCAAGCCGGGCGTCACACTCGAGCAGGCGCGGGCGCGGATGGAACAGATCACGGCCGGTCTGGCCACGGCACACCCGACGTGGTTCCAGGATCGCGGCATCGCCACCGTGACTCTGCACGATTACATCGTCGGCGCCAGCGTCAAGTCGTGGATGTTGATGCTGCTCGGCGCCGTTGGGTTCGTGCTGCTCATCGCCTGTGTCAACGTCGCCAATCTGATGCTGGCGCGCGCCAGCGCGCGAGGCCGCGACGTCAGCATTCGCACCGCGCTCGGCGCTTCGCGCTGGCAGCTTGCGCGCGGACTGCTGGTCGAAAGCCTTGTCCTGTCATCCGTCGGGACGATCATCGGCGTGGCGATCGCGTACTGGGCGGTCGGCGTGCTCCGTGCCTCGCTGCCCGCAACGCTGCCGCGGTTGTCGCTGGTCGCGATCGACGTTCGCGTGCTCGCGATTGCGGCGATCGTGTCGGTTGTCACGGCGCTCCTGTTCGGCATCGTGCCGGCCCTGCAGGCATCGCGCCCGACGCCGTCGATGACGCTGCGCGAGGGCGGCCGGTCGGCCACGGCGAGTCTGCTGCGGCAGCAACTACGCTCACTGCTGGTGGCGGCGGAGGTGGCGCTCGCGGTGGTCCTGCTGGTGGGCGCCGGTCTGTTCGTGGCCAGCTTCTCGCGTCTGATGAGCGTGCCGATCGGGCTCGATTACCACAACGTCGTCTCGCTCCCGATCTGGCCGAGGAACACCGGCAAAGACGCCGACGCGCGAAAGATCATGATCGAACAGAACGCGACGCGTGTTGCCGACCTGATGACCCGGGTGCAGGCCCTGCCGGGTGTTGAGTCGGCATCGCTGTTTTTCGGGGGATTGCCGCTCTCGGGCAGCATGACGCGCGGCATCGTCAAGGTGCCCGCACAGCAGAAACAGTTTGATGGCGACGACGCCGTGGACATCCGTTCGGTCACGCCCCAATACATGCACGTCATCCGCCAGCCTTTGATCAAAGGACGTGTCTTCAACAACGCGGACGTGCTTGATCCCGGCGCCTCGGTACTGCTCAATCAAGCGGCCGAGCGGCTGTATTTCGAAGGGACGGATGCGGTCGGTCAGGCGATTGACATCGCCGGCATGCGCAGAGTGGTCGGGGTCGTCGCCGACATCCGCCTGGAGGGCCCGGAGAAGGACGCACGGCCGCAAGCGTTCATCCCGATGACCAGGAGCATGTCCGGTCAGGGAGTGGACCTCGTCCTGCGCGCCAGCGGCGATCCGGGATCGGTCATTCCGAGCGTGCGCAGTGCCGTTCAACAGGCCTTCCCGGACGTGGTCGTCCCCGAAGCGCGGACGTTTGAGGAGATGTTCAACACGCTCATTGCGCAGCGGAAGTTCAACATGCTGCTGTTGAGTCTGTTTGGCATTCTGGGCGTCGTGATTGCCGCGGTCGGCATTTACGGCGTGATGGCGTTCGTCGTCGATCAGCGCAGAACAGAATTCGGCGTTCGAATGGCGCTCGGTGCACGGCGCGGCGGCATTGTGGGAATGGTGCTGCGCCGCGCGGCCCTCTATGTCGGGAGCGGTCTGGTTGCCGGATTGGGGATCGCGATCGGGATGTCGATGCTCGTAAAGAGCTTCCTCTTCAACGTGGCGCCGACCGAACCGCTGGTCTACGTCGCCATTGCGATTTTGCTGAGTGCGGTGGCGCTGGTGGCGGCGCTTGTGCCTGCGCTGCGGGCCTCGCGAGTGGATCCGATCGTGGCACTGCGGTCGTCGTAGCCGACGAAGAACGGGATATCATCGACGGCTATGGTTCTCACAAAGTCCGAACTCATCAGCGCCCTCCAGAAGGAGTGCCGCATTCTCGTCCACCTCTCAACGAAGGTCGATCGCGCGCAGCTCGACTTCCGTCTGACGCCGAAACAGCGCAGCACGCTGGAGTGGTTTCAGTACATGAGCATGATGGGCGACAACATCATCCACGCGATCAAAGGCAACGGATTCAATCCGGACGCCTGGAAGAAGGACGAGCAGCTGTCGCAGGCGCGCGATTTCGATCAGACGGTCGCGGCGATCAACGACCTTGGCGATCTCTATGAACGAGAGATCGGATCGATGACCGACGCCCAGTTGCGCGAGGACGTCACGATGTTCGGCTCCACCGCCTCGCGCGGCGCGGCCATCGTCAGCATCATCCTGTCCGGTCACGTGGCGTATCGCACGCAGATCTTCAATTACCTCAAGGCCGGCGGACGCGTGGAGCTGGGCACCATGAATCTGTGGGCCGGCATGGACGCGCCCGCGGCGTAACGCGGCTCGGGCTCAAGAATTCATCGGCGGACCTGCGACCATGCCCTGCACCGCGTAGGCGGGCATGGGCGCGGGGAAGCCGGCTTCGCCAAACACCTCGCGGATCGCGCGATTGGTGTCGAAGTACACCTGCCAGTAATGCTCGTTGTTGCAGTACGGCCGCACGCAGAGCATTGGACCCGCGGGTGTGAACTGCAACACATCGATGTCCGGCGCCGGTGACGCAAGCACGTTCGGGATCATCGACAGTCGCGCTTTGAGCAGTCGGATCGCGTCCTTTGGATCGACGGCGCTGTTGATGAGCGCGGTCAGATCCACGCGCCGGTACGGGTTCGCGGAAAAATTCTGGAGGTTGTCCGCGAAGATCTTGTTGTTGCCGACGACGTTCTTGACGTTGTCCGGCGTGTTGATGATGCTGGCGAACAGCCCGATCGCCTCCACGGTGCCTGTGACGCCGCCGGCCGTGACGAAGTCGCC
>Ga0315912_10002794_pt1 | contig 18087 bp, 15 predicted proteins | sample VfabasoilMG_FD_204469 | JGI IMG/M metagenome (GOLD analysis project Ga0315912, IMG submission 204469) | Garden soil microbial communities collected in Santa Monica, California, United States - V. faba soil | ecosystem: Environmental > Terrestrial > Soil > Garden | place: USA: California...
GGCGTCGGTGACGGCACCGTTGTGGGCGATGGCGGTAGCGCCTTCCTCTACCATGACGGGTGTATTCGGCATGGCTCGGAAGGTGGGAACCTGACGGCCAATGAGCTGCGAAATACTGGCAAGCGGAAAGGCAGCCGCGACGGAAATGATAACGCGGTCATCACGCAGACCCCAGCGGATCTCTTCAATGATGCGGGGCATGGCCGCGGGTTTGACGGCGAGGATGATGATATTGGCGTGCTCGACGGCTTCCAGATTGTTGCCGGCAGAGGCTCGGATGTTGAATTGTGTAGTGAGCTGATCGGCGCGTTCTTGTGAGCGTGCGGTGGCGATGATATCGTGCGGGCCTGCGACATGGGATTTTAGCATGCCGCTGATGAGTGCTCCGCCGATGTTGCCTGCGCCAATTACGGCTATGCGTTGAGGATCGGACATTTCTTTATTGTAGGTGGTGGAACAGTGGTGGATCGTAGTGTGGTCAACACCTGTCGATAACCTGCTTTTGAAGCTAGCAGAGTAACGCTTCGCTTATCCCCCGGCAGCCGAGGCCTCTCTTGGCAGGCTAGAATTTCAGTTCAATACGAATAGCATGGGACGGTGTGGTGCCCACATTGGTTACGGTGTGTACGGTTGCGTCGGACCAAGTTGCGGTATTGTCCTTACGGGTTGAAGTGGTTTTCTTACCGTCTTGGGTTGTGATATCCACCGTGTAGTCCGATAGGTACACGACCACTCCGTGGCGGTGGCGGTGCATTTTTTCAGTGGCTTTTACAGGGATTACGTCATCAATCACTCTTACGAATTGGTTTTCAAAAAGTAGTTTTTGTGTGTCAGCGCAGACGGTGAGGCTGTCGAGCGGGTCCGGGGTTGGATTGGTTTGGGCGAGCATGAGCGCGCCGCCCAGGCATAGGCTTCCAGCCAAAATCAGTTTCTTCGTGTTGGTCATGGGACTCCCATCTTTTCTAGTTTTCTGTAGAGCGTTTTGCGTTCGATTCCGAGGATGCGGGCGGCTCGGCTTTTGTTGCCGTTGGTGGCGGCGATGACTCGTTTGATTTGTTCCATCTCGGCGTCGGCTAGAGTTTCGCTGCCCGAATCGCGCGGTTCAGTTGCTTCAATAGCGTCCTGGACGGCTCTCTCGTCAATGCGATTGTCAGGCGCGAGAATGGTGAGTCGCTCCAGCATGTGCTGGAGTTGGCGCACGTTGCCGGGCCAGGTGTAAGAGGCCATATGTTTCACGCCGGCGTCGGTGAGTTTCGCCTGGAGTCCATAGCGTTCGTTGTAGCGTCTTAAGAAAAACGACGCAAGCAGTGGGACGTCTCCGGCGCGTTCGCGGAGCGGCGGAATTCTCAGACGCACGACGTTGATGCGGAACCAGAGGTCTTCTCGGAATTTGTCTTCTTCAACTAGTTGGGCAATGTCTTTATTAGTGGCCGCTACGATGCGGACATCCACCGGGTGTGGCTTGTTCGAGCCCAGCGGGCGAACTTGTCGCTCTTCAAAAAAACGCAGCAGGCGAAGTTGAAAGCCGACATCGATCTCGCCGATTTCGTCAAGGAACACAGTACCGTGGTTGGCAGCTTCGAAGATGCCCATGCGGTCGCGGTCGGCTCCGGTGTAGGAACCCTTCATGGCTCCGAAGAGTTCGCTTTCTAAAAGTGAAGGCGCGATGGAGGCGCAGTCTACGGGCTGGTAGGATTTTTCGGCACGACGGCTGTTGCGATGGATCATGCGTGCGACCAGTTCCTTACCGGTTCCGGTTTCGCCTTCCAACAGAACCGTTGCATCCGTTGGAGCAACTTTGGAAATGGTCTTATAGAGATCGATCATCACTGCGGAGCTACCGATCATTTCGGTTTCAGGCAGATCGTCGATTTCACAATCGTCGTCATCGTCGACGATTTGGAGCGACGCTTCGGCGCGCTTAACTACTTCCAAAAGTCGGTCGAGTTCAAAAGGTTTCGCGAGATAATCGAACGCTCCGCCCTGTGTAGCTTTCATGACGGTTTCCATGGAACCACGGCCAGACATGAGGATCACAAGACAGTTGGGATCAGCCGAGCGCGCAGCGTTGAGCACATCGAGCCCGGTGCGATTGTCGAGATAAATATCGGAGACGACAATGGGGAACGATTGGTTGGACAGCCTTAGCAGCGCCTCTTGTGTGCCAGAGGCTGCATCCACCTGATAACCTTCCAACTCCAGAAACGTGGAGAGAGTATTGCGGAGCGATCCATCGTCTTCAACTAATAACAGGCGACTCAAACGTTTTCCCTCGATAGCGCAGCGGCCGGAAGAATCATCGTAAAGCAAGAGCCGACGCCGGGTTTACTGCTCACCTCCATTGTGCCACCATGCTGAGCAACAATCTGCTCGACGATGGAAAGTCCGATGCCGGTTCCGACTTCGCCACTGGATTCGGCTTTCTTGGTTCTGTAAAATTTCTTGAAAATGCTTTTGAGTTCTTTTTCGTCCATTCCGATGCCTTGGTCGTTCACGGCGAGGCGCAGTTTACCGTTGTCGAATTTTGTGGCGATGGTCACTTGGGTATCTGCGTCGGAGTACTTGATGGCGTTGGTCACCAGATTGTAGAAAGCATACTCCATGAGTTCACGGTCACCTTCCATAACAGCGTTGGTGCTGGTTTCTGTGGAGATGACGATGCGTTTCCTTTCTGCCAAGGGTTGGACCCGCTGGAGGCAGATACCGATGAGGTCAGTTGCTTCAAAGGGTTCCTTTTTGAGATCCATCTGACCTGCTCCCAGACGTTCAACGTCTAGGAAAGTTTGGATCAATTGGGCTAGACGCTTGGATTCGCTGTTGATCATCTTCGCCATTTCGGAGCGCTTTTCGTCGGTCAATTTGTAGCGGCCCATCAATTCGCTAGAGCCTTGAATGGCAGACAGCGGAGTCCGCATTTCGTGCGCGACAAAGTGGATGGCTTGCTGGTAGCCTGTGAGTCGCTTGCGAACGATGAAGTGCTGGAAGGACGCGGCGGCACTAATGCAGAGCCACGCGGTAGCCATCGGTGCTGCGTATGGAAATACGGTGTTGAATCGGAAAGCCACGAACGGCGCGAGGTGCACCGCAGCTAGCACTACTGCCGCTAACGCGTAGGCCTGCCAGCCACTTCGTTTGACGAAGATGAGTCCGGCGGCGATCGCGATGGCGATGCAGAATACGACAATACTGCTGAGACCGACAGGTGTGAGAAACACGCCGCGAGCCAGTGTTTCATAAGCGTTGGCGTGGATCTCGACTCCTGCCATCGTCTGGCCGTTGGATACCGGCGTCATGTGACGATCTGGTGCGGCCGTTTGTGCAGTGATGCCGACGAAGACAGCTTTGTTCGTGAGCTTGGCGGCGGCGGAAGGATTGTTCAGAAGATCGTAGACGGTTACGGTTGGGAAGGGACGTCCGAGGTAACGAATCCAGATAGGTCGCGTTTCGCCTTTGGCAGGGATGGTGACACCTGCGAGTTCGAGTTCATTTTCTGTTTCGGTGAGTTGGCGATTGGGGTTTGCGGTCAGGAATGTTTCAAACGCAAGAGCCCAGTGCCTTTCACGTCCGACAGCTTTGGCGAGGGGCAATTGGCGGAAGACGTTGTCGTATGCGTCAGGCGCGGAGTGGACGTGTCCGGTTCTGGATGTTTGGCTGCGGTACTCCGGCAGAATTGCTTCCCACGATTCATTACTGATATCGGTGGCCAGCACGAGGTTGGGAATTTTTGAGAAAGCGGTTGCGAGTTCGGCGTTGGCTGGTGGATCGGCGAGCACCAAGTCGATTGCGACTGCGGCTGGAGATGCTTGGGCGACACGCTCCATGGCTTGCGCAAGGATGGAACGGAGAGCGGGTTGCCCCCCCATCTCGCGGAAGGTTTGCTCGTCCACACCTAGAATCACAGCGCTGGTTCCCTGCTCTGGCGGCAGATTCAAATTGTAGAGAAAATCGTAGAAGAGATTGTCAAAGCGCGCGCCAAGCGGGGTCCATGCGGCAAAGATGGAAACAAACAAACACGCGGCCAACGTGAGCGCGTACATTGCCTTGAGGCGACGTGTCATTCTTGAATTAGAGTATAACTTTACAACGTGATTGCATACTGGGTTCTTGTTTCGCTCGCCATTTTGCTGGCCGTGCTGTCGTTACGCGGGGATCGGGCAAAGGCGCTACATACGATGAAATGGCTGGAGAGGGAGCCGTGGACTGGGGCGCTTCCCGCTGCCACTGTCATTGTGCCGATCAAGGGACCGGATCACAATCTGTCGGAAAACCTTGCCGCGCTGGCTGCGCTGGATTATCCGGATTATGAATTGATTGTCGTGGCGAAGTCGGACGACGATGTTGAAGCAGGTGTGGTTCCGGCGGCTGCGCGATTGGTGATTGCGGGTGAAGGCGATGCGCGCACGGGCGAAAAAATCAACAACTTGCTTGCAGCAGTTGCAGCGGCTCGGCCCGAGTCGCGTGTGTTTGCGTTTGCGGATTCCGATGGGAAGGTTGGTGTGGAATGGTTGCAGTCGTTGGTGATCGCGTTGGAAGAACCCAATGCCGGTGCTGCAACCGGGTATCGCTGGCATCTGCCGCAGCCGCCTGATTTCTGGTCACTGGTTCGATGTGTTTGGAATAGCGCGATAGCAGGGAGCCTGGGTCCGGGAGACAACGCGTTCGCCTGGGGAGGTGCAATGGCGATTCGTCGCGAGACCTTCGAGAAAGCCCGTGTGACCGAGTATTGGAAGGGAGCCATCAGTGATGACTTTCGACTTGCAGAGGCTGTTCATGCGGTTGGGATGCAGGTGGTCTACACTCCCGGGGCGCTGGTGGTTTCCAGCGACAGAACCAGTGCCGGTGAATTTTTCGGGTGGATCAAGCGCCAGTTGATCATCACGCGCGTCTATCATCCGAAGCTTTGGCGATTAGGGATGTTCGCGCATATCGTGTACTGCGCGGCGATGGCCGCGTCTATTTACATGTCCTGGGAAGGCAGCACGTTCACAGGCGAGTACATGCTGGTAACGCAGTTAGGACTGGGGATGTTGAAAGGCATGAACCGCTCGGCGATCGCGAAATCTGCGCTGCCTCCGTACAAGCAGTGGTTCGATTCCTATAGCTGGGTGCTGATCTGGTGGGTGCCTTTCGTAACGTGGATCTGGTTATGGGCGTTTCTCGCATCGGCCACAACGCGCACGGTGAAATGGCGCGGGTATCGGTATGAGTTGTAGAATTGATCTGTGACCCATCGAGCCGATTATCTAGCCCCACGTGCGAACGAACCCGTTTGCACGCAGATTCATTATGCCCGCAAGGGCGTGATCACCGAAGAGATGCAGTTTGTCGCCCAACGCGAGCAATTGGACGTCGAAACGGTACGGTCCGAGGTTGCCCGCGGCCGTATGGTAATTCCGGCCAATCGCAATCACGTTGTGTTGGAGCCGATGGCGATTGGCGTCAACTCCAAGTGCAAGATCAATGCGAACATTGGGAATTCCGCGACAACTTCAAACATCGAAGAGGAGTTGGAGAAGCTCCGCTATTGCGTGAAGTACGGTGCCGATACGGTGATGGATCTTTCCACCGGCGGCGACATTCCGAAGATCAGGAAAGCGATTGTTTCGCATTCGCCGGTGCCGATTGGGACTGTGCCGATTTATGAAGCCCTCTCACGCGTCAAGCGTGTAGAAGATTTGAACATCGACGTAATGCTGGAAGTAATTGAAGAGCAGGCCGAGCAGGGCGTCGATTACATGACGATCCATGCCGGCGTGCTGATCCAGTATGTACCGCTGGCTGCAAAACGCGTCACCGGAATTGTGAGCCGCGGCGGCAGCATCCTCGCCGAGTGGATGGTGAAGAACCACAAACAGAATTTCCTCTACGAAAATTTTGATCGCATTTCGAAGATCCTGCAGAAGCATGACGTCACGTATTCCTTGGGCGATGGTCTGCGTCCTGGTTCGATTGCTGATGCCAGCGACGAGGCTCAGTTTGCCGAGTTGAAGACGTTGGGTGAGCTTACGCGTAAAGCCTGGGATTACGATGTCCAGGTGATGATTGAAGGTCCGGGACACATTCCCATGGACCAGATTCAGATGCAAGTAGAGAAGGAACGCGAGATGTGTTACGAAGCTCCGTTCTACACGCTGGGGCCGCTAGTCACCGACTTCGCTCCCGGCTACGACCACATCACCTCCGCGATTGGCGCGGCGATGATTGGTTGGTACGGCGCTTCCATGCTTTGTTATGTCACGCCGAAGGAACATCTCGGATTGCCGAATCGCGAAGATGTGAAGCAAGGCATTATTGCGTACAAGATCGCTGCCCACGCCGCCGATATTGCACGGCACCGTCCTGGTGCTCGTGACCGCGACGATGAATTAAGCCGAGCCCGATATAAGTTCGATTGGAAGCGTCAGTTTGAGCTGGCACTCGATCCCGAAACGGCCGAGTCCATGCACGATGAAACGCTGCCGGATGAAGGTTTCAAAGATGCGCACTTCTGCTCCATGTGCGGCCCGAAGTTCTGTTCAATGAACATTTCGTCCAAGGTCGGCGAGTTCACGATGGAAGAAGCCGAAGCCATCGCCTCCGGACAGACTCTCGTTCAGCTAGCCAAGTAGGATCGTCATGATGGAAGATCTGGGCATTCAGCCCGGCGATCGCGTCCTGTTTCTGTCGATTCCAGATATCGCTATTTTGGAAGCGATCTCGAAGCAGATTGAGCATGGCCTGATCGCGTGTCTTGGTGATTGGGACCAGATAGCTGCTGGCCGCAAGGCTGCGGTTCATCTGGAAAACGTGATGTTCACTCCCGGGACACTCGACGAGATCCCCTGGCAGGAATGTTTTTTCAGTCACGTAGTGGAGGTAGCGGAAGCTATGGAAATTACGCCTGCGGCCAGCCGCGAGATTGCCCGCGTAATTGTACCAGAAGGTAAAGCGTTTTTGAAGGGCATCTGTCCCGTGGGTTTGGTTGAAGTTCGCCAGGGGTGTTTTCAGAAGCCCGCGGCGTAGTAAAATCAGAGCATGAAGAAAATTTCACTTATTCTCGGTACAGCAATGCTAGCCATTTGCGGCGTTGCGCTTTTGACAGCACAAGAGATCAAGAAGGCTCCTTCTAGAGGCGGCGTGGCTAGTCCACATGAAGAGCACACCTGGAAATTCGGCACAAAGACGATTTCAGTGACCTTCGGTCGTCCTTCAAAGAAGGGCCGCGTGATCTTCGGGACCACTGAGGCGTTTAACAAGGTTTGGAGGTTTGGTGCCGACGAAGCAACAATTCTGAAGACCGATACCGACCTCATGATCGGCAGCCTGCACGTTCCCAAGGGTTCCTACAGCCTGTACAGCATCTTCACGGATAAGGATCAGACATTGATTGTGAACAAGCAGCTTGGACAGTGGGGACTTTCCTACGATCAGGCTCAGGACTTGGGCCGCGTTCCAATGAAGCTGACAAAGTCGACAACACCGACCGAAATGTTCACCATCGCAATTGACAAGAAAAGCGATTCGGGTGGGACGTTTAAGTTCATGTGGGATGATCGCGTTGGAACAGCCGATTTGATGATTCACTAGAAACTCACTGGCAAGCTAAGAAGAGGCGGGCGTAATAGCCCGCCTTTTTTGTTTCACCGCGATAGTAGCTATAATCGTGGGACGTCCATGCCAACAGCCATCGCACAAGAACAACCCAGAGGCTTCCTGGATCGCCTGTTGAGCCTAACCGGGGATGTACGGGCCGGTGAAGGCCTCACCGCTCTGCTGATGGCGATCAATGGTTTTCTGATCCTGGCCGCTTACTACGTAATCCGCCCGCTCCGCGATGCTTTCCTATTACCTGCACACCTGGATCTACCGGGCGGCGGCATTTTAACCGGCGCAGAGATCAAGCAGTACACAGGTGGAATTCTTGCTGCGCTGTTCCTGATCGTCATTCCTGCATACGGCGCGCTAGCCAGCCGGGTAAACCGCATCAAGCTCATCAATTCGGTAACGCTGTTCTTTGTATTAAATCTGATCGGATTCTACATAGCCGGAAGCGGCGCCCCCCCCACCGCGATCCTCGGCATCACCTTTTACCTTTGGATGGGGATCTTCAACGTAATGGTAGTCGCGCAGTTCTGGGCGCTTGCCAACGACATCTATACACAGGAAGAAGGCAAGCGGCTCTTCGCGATTGTCGGCTTTGGTGCCTCGTCCGGCGCGATTTTCGGATCCATCGTCATCAAGAATCTCGTAAAGCCCTACGGCCTCTTTGTGCCGATGTTGATCTCCGCCGCGATTTTGCTGATTTGCCTTGCGTTCAGCAACTATATCAATGCCCGTGAAAATGCAAAGGCCGCTGCGGTAAAAGCAAGCCGTGCCGCCGAAGCTCCGCTTGGGCGCGAAGGCGGCTTTCAACTTGTTTTGAGGGAAAAGTATCTCTTGCTCATCGGCCTCCTCACACTCGCCGTTCAATTCGTCAACACAAACGGCAACTACATTCTGGGAGCAACCCTCGCCAAATCCGCTGCCGACGCCGTAGCTAACGGAACCGCCGGGGGACTCACCGCCGACAAGATCATCACCGCCTTCTCCGCCGACATGGATTTCTACCAGAACATTCTCGTCGTTGTGATTCAGTTGTTCCTGGTGGCCAGAATTTTCAAATGGGTCGGCGTTGGTGCATCGCTCTTCATACTGCCTTTGGTGGCCTTGACCAGTTATGGAATCTTTGTCGCGGCACCGGTACTGGCGCTCATCCGGCTGGCCAAGATCACGGAGAACGCCACCGACTACTCATTGCAGAACACAGCCCGACGCGCACTCTTCCTGCCCACAAGTCGCGAAGCAAAATACAAAGCACTGCAGGCAGTAGAGACATTTTTCTGGAGGTCGGGAGATATGCTCTCGGCCATCGCGACACTGGTGATTGTCCAAGGCATGCAATGGTCCGCCCAGCAGTTCGCAATTTTCAATTTAGTGATGGTTGTACTATGGCTGTTCATCGCCGCCGCACTGGCGCGCGAGAACAAGCGTTTAACAGGAGGACATAATGTCAATACGAATTAATGATACGGCTCCGGACTTTACGGCGGAGACCACGCAAGGCACCTTGAATTTTCATGAGTGGATCGGAGATGGCTGGGCCATTCTCTTCTCTCATCCAAAGGATTTTACGCCAGTCTGCACCACCGAACTCGGCTACATGGCGCGGCTTCAGCCCGAGTTCGCCAAGCGAAATTGCAAGGTCATCGGACTCAGCGTTGACCCCGTAACCAGCCACGGCAAGTGGGCCGCCGACATTGAAGAGACGCAAGGCTTCGCAGTCAACTACCCGATGATCGGCGACCCGGAACTGGCTGTCGCAAAACTCTACGACATGCTCCCCGCCGATGCCGGCAACACCTCGGAAGGCCGTACGGCAGCCACTAATGCCACCGTGCGCACCGTGTTCGTGGTTGGTCCCGATAAGAAAATCAAACTCATGCTCGTCTATCCCATGAGCACCGGTCGCAACTTTGACGAAGTACTGCGCGTTCTCGATTCCATGCAACTGACCGCGAAACACAAAGTCGCCACACCGGTGAATTGGAAGGATGGCGACGACGTGATCATTCTCCCGGCAGTTACCGAAGATGAGGCAAAAGCGAAGTATCCCGATGGTTGGAAATCGCCCAAGCCATACTTGCGGATTATTCCACAGCCGAAATAGCAGTTCTCTTTTGTGGAACAATACGGGTTGCCTACCCGTCTCCCCTATGTGCGCCGAAGTTCCCCATTTAAGGAAGCAGTTGCCGTAGCCCTGCGGTCACTGCGTGCCAGCAAGCTTCGCAGCTTTCTCACCTTGCTTGGCATCATTCTCGCCACATCTACTTTGATCTCGGTGACAGGCGTCATCCATGGCATGGATCTCTACATCGCGCAAACCGTCTCGGACATGGGTTCGGACGGTTTTCGCGTGGTCCGCATGGCGTTCATCGGCAACTTCGACCCCAAGAAGTTTCTCGAACTCCAGCGTAAAAACCCGCAACTTTCCCGCGAAGAGTACGATTTCCTCCGTCACCGCGTAAACCTGTCGAGCGAAGTAGGCATGCAGGTCAACCGTCGCGTTGCGGTCAGCGGCGGCGCGGAGAAATTGGACGGCGTGCAACTGATCATGGCGACTCCCAATGTGGGAGCCATCACCAATGTTCAGGTTGCCAACGGCCGTTCCATCACCGACGCTGAGAACGAGCGACACATCGCCGTCGCACTGATCGGCACGGACATCAAGACGACATTCTTTCCCAACGTCGACCCGATTGGAAAGCAGATCAAGATCGATGGACGTCCGTTCACCGTGATTGGAGTCGCCAAGTCCAGAGGCAGCGCCTTTGGCCAGTCACTCGACAACTTCGTCTCCATCCCGATTGAAACAGGATTCCAAATCTATGGCGCACGCACCGGAATCGGTTACGTCGCCAAAGCGATTGACACGTCCAAACTATTTCAAGCCCAGGATGAAATGCGGATGCTGCTGCGCGCCTATCGCCATGTACGTCCCGGCAGCGATGACAACTTCGCCATACTTTCTTCGGACTCACTAGTAGACGCATGGGGACGCATCACAGGCGTGATTGCTGGAGCTGCCGTAGCAATCGTCAGTGTATTCATGCTGGTCGGCGGCATCGTGATCATGAACATCATGCTTGCCGTCGTCACCGAACGAACTCATGAGATCGGAATTCGCAAATCGGTAGGCGCTCGACGGCAGGACATTCTGTACCAGTTTCTTGTCGAGTCCTGCGTGCTATCGGCCTGCGGTGGAATTGCAGGCGTGATCATCGCCGCGTTGATTTCTCAGATCGTCAATGCGGCCACTCCTGTTCCAATGGCCCTGCCCCTTTACGCAATTGTGATCGGCGTAGGTCTTTCCACTATGGTTGGACTCTTCTTCGGAATCTATCCGGCGCAGCGCGCGGCAAAGCTGGACCCGATTGAGGCGTTAAGGGTGGAGCGATGATCAGGACAGCTTTCACCTCAGGTATTCCGCTCGCACTCTCCACGCTGCGCGCACACAAACTGCGATCCGCGCTTACCGTACTCGGTGTGGTGATCGGAACCGGCACCATCATAGGAGTCGGCTCCATCATCGCCGGACTCGACGGCGCAATCACCAACATCGTCCGTTCGTTTGGCACCAACTCACTCATCGTCTACAAATTCCCAATCGGCTTTCGCACCTCGAACTTGAGCGCCGAAGAGCGAGCGCGAAAACCACTCACCTACGCAAACGCACTCGCGCTGAAAGAGAATTGCCCATCGGTATCGAGCGTCAGCCCATATTTATTTCCCGGCGGAGGCATCCATCGGGTTCGCTATAAAGGCAATGATTATTTCGGTCCAGAGATCGGCGGAACCGAACCAGGATACACCAGCAGCGGAAACGCGGATCTTAGGGTGGGCCGGTTCTTTACCGAATTCGAAAATATTCACCGCAGCCCTGTCGTGGTTGTCGGCGAAGATGTTGCACGCGGCCTTTTCTCCGAACAGGACCCGACAGGAAAATTTATCGAAGTAGACGGGCATTCGTTTGAACTAATCGGCGTGATGAACCGTCCGTCGAATGCATTCCCCGGCAGCCAGGACTCTCGCGTCATGCTGCCCTATTTCACCATGCGGAAAATGTTCCCGAATGCGGAAGAGCACATGCTGGTCATCGGCGCGATAGAAGGAAAACTGGCCGCCGCGCAAGACGAGGTTCGCAGCGTGCTCCGCGTTCAGCGGAGAGTGCCATTCAACCAGCCCGACAATTTCGCAATTTCCACTGCCGAGCAAATGATTGAAGACTTCCGCCGCATCACCGCGACCGTCGCCGTCGTAATGGTAGTCCTTAGCTCCATTGGACTCCTGGTAGGCGGCATCGGCGTAATGAACATCATGTTGGTCTCAGTAACCGAGCGCACTCGCGAGATCGGCATTCGCAAGGCCATTGGAGCGAAGCGGTTCGATATAGTGGCGCAGTTCCTCACCGAAGCCGTCGTGCTGACCAGCATCGGAGGCTTTGTCGGAATTGTCTTCGGCTGGAGCGTGTCACTCATTGCACGCCTTGTCTTCCCGTCCCTGCCCACCCTGGTACCCATGTGGGCCGCAATGACAGGAATCATTGTCTCAGTTGGCATAGGACTCTTCTTTGGAATCTGGCCAGCAGCCAAGGCAGCCAGGTTGGATCCAGTGGAAGCGCTGCGATACGAGTAGAGCGTCTATCTTGCAGCGGACTCAGCCGGAAAAAACTTCGGCGGAAACGCATGGTCCTGCACGGACCACAAAAAGTCCACCGTCATCCGCGCCTGATTGTGGCAGCTCATGCAACCCGACTGCACGCGATCCTGCTGAAATGTTTCCATCGTGAGATTCGCAAAAGCCGAAAACGCACCCGTTCCCGGAAACGTATTCACAACACTGCCATTCAACGTCGCTGGCACCGGCGTCGCCTGATTGCCATCCAGCCGCGACCACTGCGTCACCACAAGCTGATAATTTTTCCACACTGTCCCAGCCAGCAACTCCTGATACTGATAACTCGTCAGCACCGTCTTCGGATGAATCGGAGTCGTGCGCACCACGTTAAACGGAGCAACCGGCTCCTTCGCGAGCGGAACCAGCGACAGCGGATTCTCGGTCGGCACCTTGGCATCCTTTGCGCCGCTATGAAACACAAACGAACCCGGAGCACCAGGCCGCGCCGGAGGCACACTGTCAATCTGTTCAAACGATGACCAGATCCACTGCGGCCGGCCAGGAGTCTTAACAGCAATATGCAAACCTGCAAGTCCGACAACTTCTCTAGAACATTCTCCGGTGTTTACGTTTTTAACAAAAGCCGTACGCGTGTAGTAGCGTTTGCGTATCGCATCAGGTAATCCCGCCATCTCGATCCAGGCAGCCTTCAGCGAAACCGAACCAGTTGGAAATGAGACAACAGGCAGGTCTGGCCGAGGCGAAGGCACAGGAGGCAGCGAGCTTCGCAAATAATACTTCTTGCCGACAATGTCCTTAAACAGTGCAGCATCATACAGCGTCAGCGTCCGCACATACTTCCCGTTCTGTCCCACCAACGGTCCCAGCAACTCGCCGTTCCCCGCCTGACCAATATCATCGATCCCAGAGAACGAAGCCAACACCAGTTCTCCAAACTTCGGAGTGATCTTGCAAGCATTGTTCACACCGGCCTCATACTGCTGGAAGTCCGGATTCGGAGCCGAGCCGTCAGGATGGAAAATCTCCCACAATGACTTGTACGTCTCAAACACGCGCGGGCCGGGCGCTCCAACACCTTTCGCGTTGTCCGCCACGCCGCGTTTGCCCGGTGCCGCTGGCCACACCATCGCGACAAAAGCCCGCCATGAGAAGTCGTCGAAGAAGCTCATCGGAACCGGAGTGTACCCGTCCGGAATGCAAACATCCACAGGCATCTTGCTGGAAGTGACCGTCTGCACCGGAACCGCAGGACACGGTCCCTGCGCACATGCCGACACAGCCGCAACCAGCATCAGCAGTGAGAGCTTCCTGAACATCGAGCGTTTACTTACCCGTGAGTTTGAGAGCGGCGGCAGTCACTGCTTCCGCGCTGATGCCAAGCTTGCGCAACGCTTCATCACCGGGAGCCGACGCGCCGAAACGGTCAATGCCAATTGCTACGCCCTGATCACCCGCCCAGCGATGCCAACCCATTGTGCAGCCAGCTTCCATGGTCACGCGCTTCCTCACATTGCTCGGAAGAACGCTCTCGCGATAGGCGTCGCTCTGCGCCAAAAAGAGTTCCCAACTCGGCATAGAAATCACACGCGACTTCACACCTTGCCCCGCCAAATCCGCCTGCGCCTTCACGCACATCGAAACCTCTGAGCCGCTCGCGATCAACAACACATCCGGCGAACCCTCGCAATCAGAAAGCACATAGGCACCCTTCGACACACCAGCGTCCTTCGATGTCGAGCGGTCCAAGTGCGGCAACGCCTGACGCGAAAGGACCAGCAACGAAGGCCCCTTGTGCTGCACGGCAAATGCCCACGCCTCGGCGGTTTCGTTCGAATCAGCCGGACGCAAAACGGTCAAACCAGGAATCGCCCGCAGCCCAGCCACCTGCTCAATCGGCTGGTGCGTCGGACCATCTTCGCCAACGCCCACGCTGTCATGTGTAAAGACGAAAATCGATTGCAACTTGCTCAGCGCAGCCAGCCGGATCGATGGCTTCATGTAATCAGAGAACACAAGGAACGTCGCGCTGAACGGGATCACCCCGCCATGCGCCGCCATGCCATTCACCGCCGCACCCATCGCATGTTCACGAATACCGAAGGCAATGTTACGACCCGCAAATCCCCAACCACCGCCAACAGGACCCTGCTTCGACACAGGCAGAGCCGGCGATTGAAAATCACCCATGCCCTTCAAGCCCGTCTCGGTCGATGGATTCAAATCCGCCGAACCACCCAGCAGATTCGGAATCCGCTTCGCCAATCCATTCAATGCCTGACCACCCGCCGCGCGAGTCGCAAGAGCCTTGTCCGTGGTCTGCCACTTCGGCAAATCCGCGGCCCAGTCAGAAGGCAGACCACCCTGGATCAACATGGACAGTTCCGCAGCCTCAACTGGGAACGCCGTCTGATACGCAGCAAAGCGCCCGTTCCATTCCGCCTGCGCCGTTTTGCCAGTCGCCACAGCCTTGCGGAAAAACTCGACAGCCTCAGCAGGCAAAAAGAACTTCTCTTCCGAAGGCCAACCCAGTGCCTTCTTCGCCGCCAGCAACTCTTCTTCACCCAAGGGACTCCCGTGGCTGGAGAAGTGGTCCTGCTTTTTAGGACTGCCGAAACCAATGTGCGTCCGAACCAATATCAACGAAGGCTTCGCGCTCTGCGCCTTGGCAGCCGCAATAGCCGCGGCAATGTCTTCTACGTTATTACCATCGGCAACGGTCTGAGTGCGCCAGCCGTAAGATTCAAACCGCTTGGCGACATCCTCAGTGCAGACCAAGTCCATCCCGCCAGCCAGCGTAATATCGTTCTGGTCATACAGGCAAATCAACTTGCCCAGGCCCAAATGCCCAGCCATCGACGCGGCTTCCTGCGCGACACCTTCCATCAAATCACCGTCACCGGCAATCGCATAGGTGTGGTGATTCACAACATCATGCCCCGGCCGATTGTACTTCGCCGCGAGCCAAGCCTCGGCCATCGCCAAGCCGACCGCGTTGCCGAAACCCTGTCCCAGCGGGCCTGTGGTGACTTCGACTCCCGCAGTGTGGCCGCGCTCAGGATGCCCCGGAGTCTTGCTGCCCCACTTGCGGAACGACTTCAATTCATCCAGCGAAAGGTCGTATCCAGTCAAATGCAGCAGCGAATAAATCAGCATCGAACCATGGCCTGCAGACAGTACAAACCGGTCCCGATCAAACCAATCAGGAGACGTCGGACTATGCTTGAGAAACTGCGTCCAAAGCGTGTACGCCATAGCGGCAGCACCCATCGGCATGCCCGGATGGCCAGAGTTGGCGTGCTGAACCGCATCAGCTGAGAGTAGACGGATGGTGTTGATGCACACCTGTTGCAGGGAGTTAGATTGACTCATGGATAATCTTTGATTGTAACTAAGCCGACGGCGGAGGCGCAGTGCTCTCCCGAATCACCAGCTCAAGCGGGAACACAACAACCTGCTGTCCGGTTGGGTTCTCAATCGCTTCAAACAAGCGCCGGCACGCGTTCCGGCCCATCTCACGCAACGGCTGCGCCACAGTGGTAAGTCCCGGCCAAACGAACGCGCCTTCAGGAACATTATCGAATCCGACAACCGAGATGTCATGCGGGATGCGAAGCCCTCGCTGCAAAGCCACGCGCATAAAGCCAAGCGCCAGCCCGTCGTTACCAAAGACGATCGCTGTGACATCCGATGGCTTCTTTAAAAACTGCGTAGCGTAAGCGGCACCTGCCTCAGGCGTGTAGTCATCACAAAAAGCAACGTGCTTCGGATCCAGGTGCAAGCCCCGTTCTTCCAGACCATCGCGAAGTCCATTGAGGCGATGCTTGGAATCCACCGAATGCACCGGACCGCCAGCAAAAGCGACCCGCTTGTGTCCCAGGTTGGCGAGATGATGGGCGACGGCCACGCCGCCGCCGCGGTTATCGCTGCGCACCACATGGACATGCGGACTCGTCTCGTCCGGCGACACCAGCACCGTAGGCAACTGCGCCTCAATCGCAGCTTGAAACAGCGGACGCTCGCGGCGATGCGAGTTCGCAATGATCAGTCCATCAATGCGTCGCTGCTTGATCCAGTTATGAACTATGTGCGGATCGTACCGGCCTTCCAGCTCCAAACTGGCCAGCATCAGACTGGTGTCACGACGCGAAAGTTCTTCTTCAATGCCCGCCAAAATCTGCGTAAACCAAAGATAAAGACTCGAATCCACAGCCAGCCCAACACAGCCCTTGCGACCAAGACTGAGGTTGCGCGCATTGGCCGACGGCGAGTATCCCAACTCCAAAATCACGTCGCCAATTCGTGCCTTGGCCGACTTGCTGACATAGTGTCCGTTGAGATACCGCGAGACAGTACTAACAGCAACCCCAGCCCGTTCGGCAACATTGGATATGGTTGGCTTCTTCACTAAAGTTAACTTCTGACTATTCTACATCAGCTTTGCGAGCTTTACTTTCAAACATATAAAGTGTTACCCTCAGAGATTCCATGCGTACTGTCGACTTAATACAAAGAAAGCGTGACGGAGAAGAACTATCGGGCGAGGAAATATCTTTCCTTGTCGATGGTTACACGCAGGGCCAAATCCCGGATTACCAGATGGCAGCCTTTCTCATGGCTGTCTTCTATGAAGGAATGGAAGAGGCCGAAGTAGAAGCACTCACAAAGTGCATGCTCAACTCGGGTGAAACCATTGACCTCTCCTCCATCCCTGGCGTCAAGGTAGACAAGCACTCTACCGGAGGCGTCGGCGATAAGACCAGCCTGATCGCAGCTCCGCTTGCTGCCGCGGCAGGTGCCATTGTTCCCATGATATCGGGACGCGCTCTTGGTCACACTGGCGGCACGCTCGATAAGCTCGAATCCATCCCAGGCTTCCGCACCAATCTCTCGGTGGAAGAATTCCGCGAACAGCTACGCATGTACGGACTGGCCTTCATGAGCCAGACCGCTGAAGTCACGCCTGCCGACGCCAAGCTCTACGCTCTGCGCGATGCCACCGCCACGGTCGAATCGATTCCATTGATCGCAAGTTCGATCATGTCAAAGAAGCTCGCCGAAGGGCTGGATTCATTGATCCTCGACGTTAAAGTTGGCACCGGTGCGTTCATGAAGAAACAGATCGACGCCCGCAAATTGGCGCAGATCATGGTGACCATTGGACGCCGCGCCGATAAGCGCGTGCAGGCCCTCATCACCGACATGAATCAGCCGCTCGGCTTTGCTGTCGGCAACGCTCTCGAAGTAATGGAAGCCTCGCAGACCCTGCAAAATGCGGGTCCAACCGATCTTACCCGTCTCTCGCTGGAACTCGCCGCCCGCATGATCCACCTCGGACGCATCACCATGACGTTGGAAGATGCTCGCGAGATGGCGCAAGCCAAGCTCCTCGACGGCAGCGGCTACAAGAAATTCAAGGAAGTCATCCAAGCCCAGGGCGGCAACGCGCAAGTGCTGGATCGCTTCGACCTGCTTCCGAATGCCACTGGCGTTCGCGAAATCACCAGCCCTCGCAACGGTTACATCAGTGCCATTGAAGCCCAACTGATTGGTCAGGCTTCGTCGATGATCGGTGCCGGACGCAACACCAAGGAAGACTCCATTGACCCGGCAGTCGGCGTGATCCTCGAAGTCAAGCACGGCCAGAAAGTGGACGCCGGCAGCGTATTGTGCCGTATCTACTACACCGGCGAAGAGCACCTCGACGAGGCTGCCGAGTTCGTCGAAGATGCCTTCCGCATCTCGGCTAACGCACCGGAAGCGCGCGAGCTCATTCTCGAAGTTGTTGGATAGCAGGAGGATGCCATGGGACGCTTTACCGGGATTCTCGGTCTGGTCGTCGTTCTGGCAACAGCCTACCTGTTCTCTACCAATCGT
>Ga0315912_10002795_pt1 | contig 18084 bp, 14 predicted proteins | sample VfabasoilMG_FD_204469 | JGI IMG/M metagenome (GOLD analysis project Ga0315912, IMG submission 204469) | Garden soil microbial communities collected in Santa Monica, California, United States - V. faba soil | ecosystem: Environmental > Terrestrial > Soil > Garden | place: USA: California...
CTCGCCGGCCGTGCAGGCGAACTGGAGCTGGCTCGGCCCGGCGGGACCACACCCGTCGTCATTGCAGGCGAGTTCCGCGAGCATGCCGGGGCAAACGTTCCCACCAGCAGCCACGGTGCCCGGGTAAACCATGAGCATCGTGTCGAAGGTCGCCGTGCCATTGCAGGTCTGGGCCTGGCAGATGCCGGTGAAGCCGGCCTGCCACTCGTACCACATGTCGTGGCCCCACTGCGTGCCGCACCACGTTGCCGGCATGCCCGGGTCATCGGTGGCGCCCGTGTTGTCCCAGAAGAACGGACCAGCGCCCGCGATCGACAGTGCGCCAGCGCACGGGTCGTTCGGCGGGGCCGGGGGCGGCTGGAACTGGATGAGCTCGATGTTGCCGACGCCGGGGGGCTGACCGCCGCCGCCAGCCGACGAACCGAGCTGGATCATGTAGGTCGTGCCTGCCGTGACCCAGACGTTCGTGAGCTGAGTCTGGGGCGTGCACACCGCGGTGTTGTTGCCGCAGGCGATGAACGCGGCCGCCGGACAACCGGCGCCGGTCCACATCACGATCTTGCTGTCCATGGCCGTCTGACCGCACGTGCGAACGGTCACGAAGGCGCTCCAGGGGGAGGTCCACTCGAACCAGTAGTCCCAGAGGTTTGCGTAGGTCTGCGAGTTGCAGCCGAACGTGACAGCGCTCTGGCCTTGGGTCCCCGTGGTGCACAGCGTGGTGTCGAAGGCGAACAGGTTGCTGCCCGACACGGTCGCGATCACTTCGGGTGTCGTGCAGTCGTCGCCGGCCGGGGGCGCGGCCGAGACGCCGAGGATGCCGCCGGCGGGTGCCTTCAGCGACGTGCCGGACTGCGCGGCCTTGCCGGAGCTCGGGGTGCGCTGCGCGGCGGGCGTTTGATAGTTGAGGTCTTCATCCGCGAGTCCGTAGGGAATCGGGGCCGGGGCGTCCTTCGAAGCGGCCTTGCTGGCCGGCGTGATTTGCACCGGCGTATTGGCGTACTGCTTCTGCGCCGTCTTCGGATTGTCTGTGGACGCGGATGCGTCCGCGAATGCGAACGACCACGTTGAGCCTGCGACTAGGCAGGCGACGAAAAGGGGGAGTTTCATCGGAAATCTCGTAGAAGTGTTTCCTGAGGTACGGGGAGTGATCAAAGCCAGTCCGGTGGGAAGAGGAACACCCGCGCCCCTCCGGCTACACATACCCTACATGGGTTTCAGAACCTGGGGAGGGGGCAAGCCTTTCTTTCTCCCTTTTTTTCGAGATTTCGCGACGGTCACGTAGGTTGACCCCCCGGAGGCGGGTAGGGCCGCGCGAAGAGGCTCCAGGGGCACCGGACGTCGGGATCCGTACTGCGCCTGACATAGGTGCGCTCAACACGCTCCTATCGTTTACTTATGAAGCATCCCCCGCGTCAGGGGAGGAAGCTCTTGCGAGCCGCGAGCTTCCGCGGGAGATAGTCCTCGAGCACGTAGTTCAGGCCCCACTTCGCGAGCGCCTGCTGCTCGGCGCGCACGCCCATCTTGAGCATCTGCTCGATCGCCTTGACCCACGGCTTGTGGGCCATGAAGAACGGATCGTTCTTGAGCGCGTCCTTGGCGCGCTTGACGTCGACCTCCTGCAGCGGATGCGTCGCGTCCTGCAGCTTGAAGTCGATGATGTCCTGCGGCGTCACACCGAGGTACTGCGCCTGCGGCACGCAGAAGAAGCGGTTGATGTGCGCCATGTTGCCCGAGCCGACCTTGAGCGTGCGGTAGATGTTCGCGATGCCGTACGGGTCGCAATCGACGAAGGCGTAGACCGGGATCCGCTTGTCGTCCGCCAGGCGCCGGATGAAACGCCGCGTCGCGCGCGTGGGCACGCCGGCCGTCTCGACCAGGATGCACGACGCGGTCTTCCAGAATTTGTGGCTGTTCAGGCGCTGGAACATGCCGCCGGTCTCGATTGCGAGCACGAATTTGGCGTCCGTCTTGAACTTCAGGTGCTCGACGGAATGGGGGATCGAATAGCTGCCCGTGCCGAATCCGGTGCAGTCGATCTCGATCTCCCGGCCGGTCTCCGAGTCGATGTCGATCACCACCAGGTTGCCCGCGACCGAGCCGCCGTGCTCCTCCGGGAAGTAGCGCAATTGCTCGCGCGAGAGGCCCACGACCGAGGCCATGGCCTCGATGTCGTCCATGACCGTGTCCGATTCGGGCTGCTCGTTGAACTTGGCGTCGCCCCAGTTCTTCGAGACGTAGTAGGCTTCGCGCTTGGTCGCGAAGTCGTTGTTCTCGACCATCTCCTTGCTGATCGCCATCAGGCGCAGCGTCTGCGCGAAGCTCTTGACCGTGTTGACCGAGAGGGCGCGCGCGCTCGTGCCGCGGCCGAGTTCGAAGTAGCCCACCTTGGCGTCGTACTTGACGTTCGAGAGCGAGCGCGTCGGGAAACGCAGCTCGGGCAGCTTGCGCCCGTCGATCGAGGCGCGCACGCGCGTGGCCGTGCCCTCGATCAGCGCCAGCGTCTTCTTGTCCAGCTCGTCAAGCTTGCGCGCGGCGCGCGGGACGGATCGGGGGGTCGGGTCGGGCTTCTTCTTGTCGGCCATGGCGTGGCGGCAGTGGTAGAGGAGGGGCCCCCCGGATGCAAGCGCCAGGGGCCCCCCGGGGGGCTCGCCGGGAATGCCGCCTTCGCCTCAGGATCGGCGGGCCGGGCTTCCGAAAACGGTCCTTCGGTCGCCCCTGGCAGGGGGCAGGGGATCCCGGGCTCCCAGCGAAGTCCGGTCGGCAGTTCGCGCTTCCAGGCACATGTTCCAAGGCAGCCTCGTCTCGACCGTTCTCGCTTTGCTTCTCGTGTATCCGGCCCCGTCTACTCCGGCGCCCTCCGGCTCCGACAGACTCGAGGCGCGGCCGGCCAGCTCGGAGCTCGTCGACGAGCTGCAGCAGGAACTCGCGCGGCGGGCCATCGACGAGGCGCGCGCCAAGCAGCTCGTCGAGCGCCTGGCGGCGGAGTTCGCCATCTGCGGCACCAAGGACCGCGCCCCGATCGTGCGCGTGCTCGAGCGCTGCCTCGCGGCCAAGGAGCAGGGCAAGCCCGACAGCGAGCTCGTTTGCCACGCGGCCCGCGCGCTGGCCGGCATGGCGCCCGAATCGCTGCCCGTGCTCGAGCGCGCGCTCGACAACAAGCCGCTGCTGAAGGACCGGGAGATCGCGCGCACGCTGGTCCTGGCGCTCGGCAAGACGCGCGAGAAGTCGGCCACCAAGACGCTGCTGGAGCTGCTCGACGGCTCCGACGACGCCATCGTCGCGGCCGCGGGCGAGGCCCTGGGCGAGTTCGAGGGCGCCCCGCTCGCGCTGCGCAAGCAGCTCTTCGAGGAAGTGCTCAAGACCTGGTCGGAGGCCAAGGACGAGCGCGACTCGCAGGTCCAGCAGACGCTCGACCCGAACTCGCCGCACGACGCCGCCGCGGTCAGGCGCTACGAGGTGCTCGAAGCGGCCTTCAGCGCCACCCTGCAGCGGCTCTCGAAGCAGGAGGCGCGCAGCGTCGAGCTGTGGCAACGCTGGTTCGGGAAGAACAAGCGCGCCGACTGGGACGACCGCTCGAAGCTGAGCTGAGCGCCCGGACCTACTTCATCGAGGCGCGCACCTCGGTCAGCAATTGCTCGCCGAGGTGCATGCGGATCAGCCCGACGCTCGGGTACTCGAGGTCCAGGATCACGTAGCAGGTCAGCGAGGTGATCAGCGCGAAGCCCCAGGTGTGCAGCCAGCGCCCTCTGCCTCCGCGCGCCACCGCGTGACCGACCAGTGCGGCCGCGCCCAGCGCGAGCGCGATCAGCATGGCGAGGATCAATGGCGGCTGGTGCGTGAGGAACGCCGCGCGCCGCGCGCTGGCCGTGTCGAACATCGAGTTGAGCGCCGGCAGGAGCAGCAGGCTGGCCGTGTTGGCCGGGAGCGCGGCCGCGGCCGACTGCGCCCGTTCCCAGATGCGCGTCTGCAGCGCGCCGCAGCGCGCCCAGGCTTGCGCGGCCTGGTCCACGTCCGGCAGCGCGGCGTGCGTCGCCAGGCGCTGGTCGACGTACTCGCGGAACAACTGCTGCAATTCGGCACGCGGACCCTCGGGCAGGAGCTCGAGGCGCAGCCAGGCCGTGCCGAGGTCGTTCGACTCCTGGACCGCGAGTTGGCGCCGCGCTTCGAAGCGGCTGGCGGCCGAGGAGAAGGTGAACGCGATCAAGAGCCCCAAGAGGCCGAGCACCGCGCCATCGAGCACGCCCAGACTCGTCGTGTCGCCGTCGGGGACCGGGTGCCGCAATCCGAACCGCCGGCCGAACTCGAGCGCGGCGAGCATGCCGGCGCAGATGCCCACTGCGACGAGCATCGGAACGAACGAGAGATCCATCCGCGGCGGAGGCTACCGGGCCGGCCGCCCGCGTGGAAGGAGCAGGGGGCGACGGGGCTTCAGAAGGAGACGCGCGCGTTGGCGCCCCACTGCTGGTCGTCCTCGAGGAACGTGTACTCGACGCCGACGCTGAGGAGCTTGATGAAGTGCACGCGCGCTCCCACTTCCCAGGCACCGGTCTCCTCGTCGCTGAGGAGTCCTTTCATGTCGATCCAGCGGTAGCCGCCGTTGAGCTCGAGGCCGCCGCCATCCCAGGGCAGCGCCATCCAGCGCGCGCCGGCCATGGCGGTCCAGCCGTCGTTCGAATCGTCGAGCGTGCTGAGGTCGCTCTCGATGTCGCTCGTGAGCCAGGCTGCCTCGCCGACGAGGTCGAGCGCGGGCGTCAGGCCGAAGTGCACGCCCGCGCCGAGCCCGTAGCTGTCGGCGTCGGTGTCCTGGTAGTCGGTCGTCGGGTTGGTGTAGTCGAGGAATACGTAGAGCAGGTCGAACAGCCCGAGCGAGGCGCGACCGGTGAGGCCCTTGGCGTCGTCGTCGATCGCGTCCAGGTCGGTGACGGAGTACCCGAGCTGCACGAACGTGTAGCTGAAGCTCGAGTGCGGCTTCTCGTCCTGATTCGCCGCGTACAGCGCCGCGACGTCGTACGCGGGCTCACTCGGCTGGGGGGGAAGCGCGGGAACGGAGAGCAGAGCGAGGCAGGCATGAACGATCGGCATAGGGGACCTCCGCCCTGAGCCTACTGAGATGCTCGCGCAAGACAAGTTGCGCAGCTGTCACCGCCCGCGGCTTCCCAGCAGCGCCTCGACGCTCGGCTCGAGCAGCTCGGCGATGCGCGCCTGGGCACGCGTGTTGATGTGCATGTCCGACAGGTACCACGGCCCGGCCTCGCTGGCGAACACCGGCCGCAGGTCGAGCACCTGGACCCCCAGGCGCCGCAGCTCCGCGATCAGCGCGTCCGCCAGCCGATCCGCGACCGTGGCGTCCCATTCCGACAGCGGCAGCGTCTCCAGGGAGCGCGCGCGCAGCTCCGCCTGCTCGCCCCCGGGCCGGTCGAGCACCGACGGGATGTAGACGAAGATCCACGGCAGTCCGCGCTCGCGGCAGGTGCGCTCGATCTCCGCGTTCACCTGCGTGCAGGCCTTCAGTGCCAACGTCGCCTCGTCCGGATAGCGCTGGAAGTACAAGCTCTGGTTCAGGCCCTGCAGCAGCGCGGCCCGGCTCAGGTTCTTCTCCTGCTCCAGCTTGGCCCAGTAGCCGCGCTCCTGCTTGGGCAGCGCCGTGTGCGCGAAGTAGTGGTAGAGGCGCAGCACGTCGTGGAAGTCGTTCCCGCCGAAGAAGGCCGTGACGAAGACCCGCGGCCCGTGCGCGAGGTACTTCTCGAGCACCCCCAGCATCTGATACGGCCCGTAGCCCGACACGCCCGTGTTGAGCACCTCGACCGCCTGCCCCGGCCGCCGCTCCGAGAGCCGCGCCTCGAGCACGTTCGGAAACGTCTCGGAAGCCGCGCACACACCGTCGGTGTGCGAGTCCCCGGCCACGAGGACGAACAGATCCAGCGGCCGCTGGAAGGTCTCATGCTCCTCGCGCTCGCCCGCGCCGTTGGTGCGCCGCACAAAGCTCCCCGGCGGGAACTCCGGCAGCTCGATGCGCTGCTCGAGGTGCGGCGCGTAGCGGTACACCGTGTGCGGGTCGTACTCGAAGACCTTGTCGCTGGCGAAGAGCTGCTGCGCGGTCTCGCGCTCGAGCGGCGCGCGCTCCAGCCGCTCGCTGGGGTCGACGCCCGGCGTGAACGCGGCCAGGCCGCGCGGCTCGATCTGACGTTCGAAGACCAGCTTCTCCAGCGCCGCGCGCGTGTCGACGATGCGGTAGTGCTGGGGCCGCCAGGAGCTCAGGATCGCGAATCCGATCGCCAGCGCCGCGCAGCTCGAGAGCGCGAGGATGACGAGCTTCGAGCGCGGGAGGTTCACGATGCGGAAGGCACTTCCGAGCGCAGCCTACCACGCCTGGACGGCCCTCCGGACGCGAGGTAGGTTGGCTGCACACCTCGTGTCGCGCTTCGCACTTCTGCTCGGATTGGTTGCGCTGGGCTGCGAGGGCGAGCCCGCCGCGCCACATCCCGCGCAGGGAGCACTCGTCGACGGCCTGCGCGACGGCGCCTGGCGCAGCTTCTTCACGAACGGCCGGCCCAAGGTCGACTCCACCTGGACGGCGGGGATCGAGAACGGTCCCTGGATCGAGTGGCGCGAGGACGGCACGCAGGCCGTCGCCGGGAACTACGCGAACGGCTTGCGCGAAGGCGAGTGGACCGCCTGGCACGCGAACGGCGGCGTGCATCTGTCCACGCGCTGGGTGCGCGGCGTCCCGGACGGTGCCTACCGCGAGCTCGATCCGCAGGGCCGACCGCAGCGATCGGGGTTCCTGCTGCAGGGCAAGGCCGAAGGCACCTGGATCGAGTCCTACCCGAACGGCAGCGTGCGCATCGAATCGAACTGGAAGGCCGGGATCCAGCAAGGTCGCTGGATGACGCGCAGCGAGAGCGGCGAGCTGTCGTCATCCGGCAACTATCAGGACGGCAAGCGCGATGGCCCCTGGACCGAGTGGTTTCCGGGCGGCGTCGTGCGCTGCCGCGCGACGTGGAAGCAGGGCTGCCTCGATGGCGCGTGGGAGGAGTTCTTCGAGGACGGCAAACCGGCGATGCAGGGCTCGTACCTCGACGGCAAGAAGGTCGGCACGTGGACCCAATGGCTGCCCGGCGGCCAGCGGTCCACTGAGGCAGAGATGAAAGCCGACCAGTTCGACGGTTGGTTCCGCCGCTGGCGCGCGACCGGCGAGCTCGAGACCGAGGCCGAGTACCGCAACGGCCAGCAAGAGGGGCTGCAGACCACCTGGCATGCGAACGGGCAGAAGCAGAGCCAGGGACGCTTCGTGACCGGCCTGCGCGAAGGCGCCTGGGAGGCCTGGCTCGAGTCGGGCGAGATCGACGCGGCGAACAGCGCGACCTACTTGCACGGCGCGCGCGTTCCTTGACGCGGTGCGACAGCCGCCACGCAGTCGAGCGCCGGCAGGAGCAGCAGGCTGGCCGTGCTCGCGGGAGCGCGGCCGCTGCCGACTGCGCCCGCGCCTCAGAATGAGACGCGCGCGTTGAGACCCCACTGCTGATCCTGCTCGAGGAAGGCGTACTCGGCGCCGACGCTGAGCATCTTCATGAAGTGGACACGCGCCCCGACCACCCAGGCGCCTGTCTCTTCGTCGCTGAGCAGGCCCTTCATGTCGATCCAGCGGAAGCCGCCGTTCAACTCGAGCCCGCCGCCGTCCCAGGGCATCGCCATCAAGCGCCCACCGACCAGCGCGGTCCAGCCTGTGTTCGAATCGTCCAGCGTGCCGAGGTCGCTCGCGATGTCGTTGGAGAGCCATGCGGCCTCCCCGACGGCGTCGAAGGTCGGCGTCAGAGGCATGTGCACGCCGACGCCTAGGCCGAAGGCATCGCTGTCGGAGTTCTGGAAGTCGGTCGTCTGGTTGGCGTAGTCGAGGAACAAGTACATGAACCCCAGCAGGCCGAGCGACGCTCGCCCGTTCAGGCCCTTCGAGTCGTCGTCGATCGCGTCGAGGTCGGTGACCGAGTAGCCGAGCTGGAGGAACGTGTAGCTGAAGGGGCTGTGCGGCTCGTCCACGGCCGTCGGCGCATAGAGCGCGGCGCGTGCGGCCGGGTCGAACGTGTAGGCGGGTGCGGGCGAGTCTCCCGCCACTGCGGACGGGGCCATGAGAGCGAGGGCTGTGGACAGGGCTAGCATGCGGAGACTCCTCCTCGGAGTGGTTGTCGCCGTCACGGGATTCGTGGCGTGGCGAGACTGCGCACCCACGTAGGCGCTCGCCGGACACCGCACCCGCCGACTTCGCCAAATTCGACGCGGCTCGACGCGAATTACCCAGTTCCCGCTAGGCGAAGATCCGGAGTCTCTAGAACTTGCGGCTCTTCTGCAGCACGTCGTCGAGCGTGTGGACCGTGCTGTCGCGATCCGGATCGGTGAGATCGAGGATCTCCTGGAGCGCGATGCCGATGTGCGGGATGTACTTCTCGATGTACGAGCGCTTGTCGAACTCCGCGCGCAGGCGCTTGCCCTTGCGGATGTACGTGCCCAGGCGCCGGCCGGCCTCCTGCAGTCCGAGGCGGATCTCCTTCTGGATCTCCTCGTAGTTCGCGATCGCTTCCTTCGACTCGGAGGTGAACGGCACCCACACGCTGGCGATGTGCACCATCACCGCCATCGGCCCGAGCGGCAGCGCGCCGCGCGGATGCTGCAGGCCGTAGGCCTTCCAGTTGGTGTTGATCACCGCTTTCGTCACCGCACAGGCCGACTGCTGGTGCAGGAGCGGCACGCGGTTGGCGAAACGCAGCACGCGGATCGGCTCGTCGGCGTTGCCCACGAGCTCCTCGGTCGCGACCACCTTGGCCGACTTCTGGATGCGGCCCTGCTCGGTCATTTCGAGGCCGACGCCGCCCGGCTTGCCGTAGGCGATGCCGACCTCGATCTGGAACGGGTTGCCGCGGTAGACCGCCGGCGGGCGCGTGACCGCGCAATAGAAATCCGCCTCGAGCTCCTTCTTCAGCCCGGACTGGATCAGGTCCTCGCCGATGGGCGAGATGCAGTCCGTGCTGGGCGCCATGATCTTCGCCTGCTGGATCGAGGCGTGCAGCGCGGCCGCCTCCTCGCGCGCGATGCGCGCCGGGTGCGCCTTCTCCGAGACCTTCGCGCCCTTGCAGATCTCGAGCGCGACCTTCGGGCCGACGCGCGAGAACTCCTCTTGCAGGAAGCCCGAGAGCGTGCGGCTCTTCGTTTCCTTGGCCATCTGGATCAGCCGGCCGAGCTCGACGCCGTGCGGGTGCGGCATGATCTCGATCGTCTCGCGCGGCAGGGCCTTCGTGCCGCGCTCGTAGACCACCTTCTCGCCGCCCGGATCCGTGTAGCGGATCGTCACGTGCGGGTTGGCGATCGCCGTGAGCTTCAGATACATGTCGACCGAGCGCAGGCCCTTCTGGTAGCGCGCCTCCATCTCGATCTCGACGCGCGTCCCGTGCGCCGGTTCCCACTCGATCTCGCGCTCGTCGTGCACGTCGGGCTTGTTGCGCGCCGTGTCGACCGAGAGCAGGAACTCGTGCGCCTTGGCCTTCCTGCCCGTGCGCGAGACGATGCGCGCCGGCTTGCCGGTCGTCAGCTGCCCGTACATCACCGCGGCCGAGATGCCGATGCCCTGCTGGCCGCGCGTCTGGCTGAGCTTGTGGAACTTCGAGCCGTAGAGCAGCTTGCCGAAGACGCGGCTGATCTGCTCCTGCACGATGCCGGGCCCGTTGTCCTCGATCGCGACGCGGAAGCGGTCCTCGGCGATGGGGGTGATCTCGACCAGCAGCTCGGGCACGATCCCGGCCTCCTCGCAGGCATCGAGCGAGTTGTCGACCGCCTCCTTGACCGCGGTGAGGAGCGCCTTGAGCGGCGAATCGAAGCCGAGCAGGTGGCGGTTCTTGGTGAAGAACTCGGCCACCGAGATCTCGCGCTGGCGCGCGCCCATCTCGTCCGCGCTCGCGCGCCGTCCGGGGTCTTTCGGCTCCTTGGGGCCGGCCGCCTGCGCCGTGGGCTCACCCGCCTCTGCCACAGGTAGTTCGGCCTGCTCCGCCTTGGGTTTGGGCTTCGCCTTGGCCTTCGCCGGCGGCGCCTCCGCGGCCGGAGCATCCGTCTCGGGGCTCTTCGTCTTCTTCTTCACCACGGGCTTGGCGATCTTGACGGTCTTGGCCGCGGGCGCCTCGTCGAGCTCGTCGAAGAGCGTCGCGCCGGGAGTCTTGGAGTCGGTCACGGGGTCCCCTCGCTGGTCGAGAGGGCTGGGATAGAGACCGGCGCGAGCGATTGCAAGGCCCCGACCTAGCGCCCAAGCTCGATCAACACCGGCTTGTCGCCGATTTCGAACGACTGTTCGGCCTGGACGGCATCCTCATGCTTCGCACGCACCCGCAGGACGAACTTTCCCGGGGGCAGTTCCAGACTCCGGGGCGCATGACCGATGAGGTTTCCCTTCGTGACAGGGAGGTCGTCCCAGGTCCGGATATCCCAACGGAACCATTCGTCGGCCGCACAGTGACTGCGCAGGAGGATTTCGCGCACCCGAACCATCTGCACCACGATCTCCGTCGGCTGCTGGCTGCTCACCAGCTCCACGCGTCGCGGCAGCGCGCCCACGTGAGTGAACGTCGGATCGAAATCGTCGCGCGTGCCCGTGACTTGAAGCACGTACCGTCCGGGCTGCCTTCCATCCAAGTCATACGTCCCATCCATGTGCGCCGTGTAGCTGAGGCCGCCGCCCCGGGAGACGTATCGGCCCGCAGTAGGGAAGGTCTCGACCCTCTCCGGCTTGTCCGAGATCAACCTGAAATTCGCCATGACGGGTCGCGCGCTCTCGTCCAGAAAATGCAGGTGCACGGCGACGCCCGTTCGGTGCGGCAGCTCCTGGCCCGGACCGAGAGGCTCCACGATTCCATCGTGAATGACGAAGCTCTTCGTGGAGTGGGAGAGATCGGAACGCGTGCGCACGAATTCCGATCGCTCGACCTGGAATTCGACACGCTCGGGCAGAAGTTCGAAGCGCTGTGTCGCCAGTACGGTTCCCCGGCGCACGAGCGAGACGTAGTACGGCGGCTCGCCGCGAATCTCGATCAGGCCGAGCGCGCCCGGCGGGATCGGCAGATTCCGTTCCCCGCGCTGGAGCATCGCCGTGTATTCCGGATGGTAGTCATCGCTGTCCTCCGAGGTCTCGATGCTCGGACTCATCCTGGACGGCGGAGGCGCGTGCGTTGCGACGGCTGTCGGAGACCCGCGCAGGAGCAGCGGCTCGCCTAACGTTCCCTCGAGGAGACTCTTGCCATCGCGATCGAGCAGATAGACCGGAATCACGTGCGCGCGGTGCAACACGAAGTCGAAGGACTGCAGCTCCTGGTCCGCGGCCAGCCTGATTTCGTGGAACGCCTCAACGCATGAGGGCCCGAAGACTCGCACGACCTGCAGCCCGGGCGAGAGTGAGTTGGCGGAATACTTGCCCTCGTCGACCCTGCCTCCGCGCTGACGACCCCACTCATCGGTCCACCCGACGCCGCCCCTGTCGATCGGCTCCCCGTTCTCGTCGCGCACGGTGCCGTACACGATGATCCCGTGCGCGAAGGGCGTGGTCGGCGGGGGCTCGAACGAATCGGAGACCGACACGCGCAGTGCCCCCGCTTCGGCTGTGCGCGTCGAGTCCGCGGCCCGGTCCGAGTTGGGCATTCGACCACCGACGGATCCGAGGTCCGAGTCTTCTGCCGAGTGCGGGATCTCGACCGGCAAGGCTGCCAGCCTCTCGGAATCGAGCTGCGGACTTGCGCTGTGCATCGCGATCCAGAGCACGAACACGACCGCCGCGAGTCCCAGCGCACTTCCCGCAATCCACAACCCGCCCGCGGCCGCTGCGACCGCGCCGCTTCCGGCCGCGACCTTCGCGCCTGTGCTGGGGACCACGAACAGGCACAGGTTGCGCCAGGCCGGGCCGTGTTCGTGCTCGAGCCTTGCCCGCAGCTCCGCAAGCGCGCGCTTCAGCCGGTTGCGAACGGTCGAATCCGGGACGCCCAGTCGTCGTGCGATCTCCGCCGAATCGAGTTCCTCGAAGTAGCGCAGCAGCACGACCTGCCGCGAGGGTTCGGGCAGCGCCTTGACGTGGCGGAAGAGCTCCGCGCGCAGCTGCTCGAGCTCCTCGGCGCGCTCGTCCGAGTCCGTGCGAACCGCGTCGAGGCTGCGCTGTTCGCGCTCCTCGCGCCGCATTTCGGAGCGAGTCCGCCGCATCGCCATGTTGCGCAGCACGAATCCGAACCACGTGCGCAGGCGTCCGTCGCTCACGGCGCCGCCCGGCGGCCGGCGCAGCGCGGCGACGAAGGTCTCCTGGACGAGGTCGTCGGCGCTGGCCTCGTCGCGCGCTAGCGAGCGCGCCAGACGCCGCACCCAAGCGGTCTGGGCCAACAGGCGTTCGGGATCGATCGGCACGGGCTCGTCCATGGCAGGGGTGGACACCCGCTGCGCGGCCCATCGTCTCAGGAATCCTGCGGAATCACGAGCAGCGGGCCGGGCTCACCGGTTCCGACTCCCGCGAGCCGCACGGCAGCTACTCCTTCTTCTCGCCCTTGCCGGGCTTCTCGTCTTTCACCTTCGGATCGAGCAGCCACTCGACCCCCTTGCGGATGTTCCCGAACACGTCACCGCGCCAGCCATGGCCGCCGAGGTACGTGCCAAACTCGACCTTCGCGCCCTTCTGCCTGAGGGTGTCGCGCGCCTGTTCCGCAAACTTGAACGGACACACGACGTCGTCGGGCGAGTGCAGGAGGTAGTACGCCTTGTCCTTGGCGAGATCGAGTTCGAGCTCGTTCGGATGGAAGACCGACATCGCGATCAGCGAGCCTTTCACCAGGGCCTGCTTGCGCAGCGAGAGAGCGTAGGCAGCCGGTCCGCTCGAGGACCAGGAGAGCGTGAAGACGCGCGCAGGATCGATCTTCTTCGTCTTGGCGAGCTCCTCGATGATGCCCTCGACGAATTCCTCGGTCGTGAACTTCATCCCATCGACCTTCGTCTTCTCCGTCGGCCAGACGATCTGTTGTTCGGGTGTCCACTTCACCGCGACCGGCTGCACGACCAGGAATCCCTTGGGCACGGAGTTCTTGTAGACACGCTTGACGAATGGATGGAAGCTCGCCGAGCCCTCGCCGCCGGGCATCACGACCAGCAGACCGAAGCCGTTCTTGGGCTCCTTCTCGTCCTTGCGCGGCCCGTCGAGCAGGTAGCGCTTCTGTTCGTCGTTGCCGAGGCGCAGGTCCTGCGTGGGGATGTCGGCGACGTCCGGCGCGTCGAGCGCCTCCTTGCCGTCCTGCTCCTGCGGCTCGTTGGCCTTGGGTTTGGCGGGCTTCTGGTCGGGCGGTGCAGCGCTGACGAGTGCGACCAGGAGGATGGGAAGCGCCGTATTCAGCTTCATTGGACATGACCTCCGCGTGCCGGGGTTGGAGGGCAAATGCTAAGCAGGAAACCCGCGAAAGTGTGCTCGGGCCTTCAAACCGAGCGGGCGAGCGTCTCGCGCACCAGCCACCAGATCCCTGCTCCGAAGAGCAAGAGCTTCGGCGCGCTGGTCAGGCAGCCGACCTTGAGGAAGCGCTGCTGGATCGAACCGCCGCACTTCGGACACACGCGTGGCGTGGGCTTGCCGAGCTCCGCCTTGCAGTGGGGGCAGTGGCCGGTCTTCAAGAGGCGCGGGCTCACGCGCTCCTCCCCGCCGGCGCGGGCTCGAGCGCGATCGCCCGCGGCTCGAGCTCGGCGCGCGCGAGCCCGAGCGGGGCTGCGCCGTCGCGGAAGGCGATCAGCGCGCGCCGCATCTCGTCGGGCGCGAGCTCGTAGACGCACTCCTCGCGCAGGTAGCGCAGGCAAGCGGCTTCGGGGAGCTTCCACTCCGCCGCGGCCGCGCGCGCGATCTCGGGGACGTGCAGCTTGCCGCGCGCGCGCGCGCGGGCGAAAGCCGCGACGTGCTCGGGCTGGAGCTCGACTCCGGGGCGCACGATCCAGGCCGCGAAGACGCACGGCAGTCGCGTGCGCGCGCACCACTCCTCTGAAGGATTGAAGACCGGCGGCGCGTCGTGCGCGAGCGTCTCGCGCAACGCGGCGTCGCCGATGCGCAACCAGGCGTCGGCCGAGACCTCGCGCGGATCGACGCCGCGCGGGCACTCCTCGAAGCGTACGCCTTTTCCCACGAGCAAGACCTGCAGCAACGCCGCCGCCGTGCGGCTCGCGGGGTCGAGCGCTATCGTGCGCAGCTCTGCGACCGGCTTGCGCAGGAAGAGCTGCACGCTGCCGACCGAGCCGCGGCCGGCGATTGCCAGGCCGGCGAGGTAGCGGTAGCCGGGCTGGCGGAAGAGCTCGATCGAACTCACCAGCGCGACGTCGAGCTCACCGGCGCGCAAGCCTGTCACGAGGTCGGCCGGGACGCGCCGGGAGTACTCGATCCCGCCCTCGCGCTCGAGGCCTTCGTCGAGCGGACGCCCGACGAGGTAGGGCACGCTTCCGACGCGCAGAGGCTGTGAGGGCATCCGCGCATTCTACGGTGGGGTTCCCCACCCGTCCCGAGAGGCTGCCGCGGGACTCTGGAGCGGCGGTCAGCTTTCCCCCTCACGGGAGAGGGAACTCTCGCGACCCGCGGGTCGTCCGGGGACTCGTGGGGATTCCACAGATTCCGCGCACCGCAATCCCCAATCGAACTAGCATGCCCTCAGACCTCAGGACACAGCCGCTGGAACGAGCGGGTTGGAACCTGCTCCGCGAAGGCGGCAGGAGAATCCAATGTTCCCTCGCAATTCGTTTGCTCGCAGTTCCCTGCTTGCTGCCGTCGCGCTGATCGGCTCCGCGGCCACCGCGCGCGCGCAGTTCACGTTCTCGATCGACTTCTTGGGCCCGACGAACGGCGCGCCCAACCCCTGTACGCTCCTGCCGATCCGCCCGAGCGACATCCTCACGCCATCCACCGGGGGGCCATGCGCTCCGGGCTTCCCGTTGATCGGCCCGCTGCCGGTGCCGACCACCTTGATCCCGGGTGGACCCGTACTCATCGGCTTGGGCCTCGCGACCTATGCCGGCTGCGTCCCGGCGCCTCCCGGCGTACCGTGCCCGAACGAGGTCGACGCACTCTCGTACGGCATCGACGCGATCCCGCCCTTCCTCGTCCCGCAACCTCCGGGAACCTGGGTCTTCTCGGTCGATGAGTTTGCGACCGGCATCCCCGGCTTCCTCCCTCCGAACGTTTTCACGGAAGGGCCCTTGCCGGTCGTCATCGAGTCTGGCTCGGACGTCTTCCAAAGCCTCGCCCTGCCGCCCTCACCCATGCCCTTCGGGCCGGTGTTCGGCAACGCGGCCTACATCGACGGCAACGGGATGTTCAGCGCGAGCGGGGCGGTCTATCCCGGCGTCGGAATCATGGAGCCGCGTCCGCCGATCGTAGGTCCCGGCCCGCGCCCAGGCGACAACATCGACGCGCTCGACGTGGGGCCTCCCGCCGGCATCGGCGGGATCTACTTCTCGTTGGATTCCGCGTTCTTCGATCCCGCCCGCGGGATCTTCAACACCGGCTCGGCGGCGGCGAACGGATTCCTTCCCGGCATGATCCTTAACGTCCCCGCTCCCGGGATGCCGATCGCCGTCTGGGCAGTGCCGGCCATGCTCGGCCTCGATCTGGGCGGGCCGGGCACGGACGACCTGGACGCCCTCGCTCTGACGGAGAACGGTGTACCGTTCTATCAGCCGGGCGCTGGCGGTGACGTCGTGCGCTTCAGCGTGCGCCGCGGATCGGCGGTGATCGGGATGCTCGACAGTCTGACCGGCGCGCCGATCATGCCCGGTGACATCCTGGGGCCGCCCCTTGTGCTGGGATTGACGCCGCAGCTCATCGTTCCGGCCGAGGCACTCGGCCTGGCGACCGTTCGCTCGGCCTTCCCTGTCAGTGATGACTTGGATGGGCTCGACGCGCTCTACACGCCCGGCCCGGTCCCGCCGATCTTCTACTGCGAACCGGCGGTCGCGGGCGTCATCGCCTGCCCGTGCGGGAATCCGGCTGGCGCACCCGGACGCGGCTGCGACAACACCGCGCTCACCGGCGGCGCCGGGCTGACCGCGACCGGCGCAGCCTCGCTCGGCGCCGACACGCTCGTCTTCACCTCGTTCGCGCAGCGGCCCACGGTGCTGAGCATCATGATCCAGCACGTGGCCCCGACCGTCATGGGCGCTCCGTTCGGACACGGAGTCCGCTGCATGGGCGGGCCGTTCAAGCGTCTCTATCAGAAGATTTCCGTCGCTGGCAGCGTAACGATGCCCGCGGCTGTCGATCCGACGATCTCGGTCCGCTCGGCCGCGCTCGGGGACGTGATCGCCCCCGGCTCGAGCCGCTACTACGGCATCTACTACCGCGATGGGGCGATCCCGCCCTGCCCGAACCCCTCGAGCAACTTCAACATCGGGGTGCAGGCGGCGCAGTACTGGGTCCCCTGAGCTGAGCTCGAATGGCGCCCAGCCTTCCGCGTAGGCTGGGCGCCATGAGCCTCTCCTTCCTCGGTCCGCTCGTCGGCGCCGCGATGGGCGCGCGCCACAAGCCGCACCGCAACGCGGGCAACTTCCTCTTCGGCGGGGGCTCGCCCTTCCACGGCGCGCGCGGACTGCTCGGGCTCGCCGGCCTCGCGACCGCAGCCTACTACGCGCTGCGCCCCGATCCCGGGGCGTCGATGCGCGCTTCCCCGCCGATCGTCGCACCCGGCACGACCGTGGTCCGCGGCGGTTCGCCGGCTCCAGCCACCCCGCCGCCGCTGCCGAACTCGGAGATGGTCGTGCAGCCCGGCGTCCAGCGCCTGCTGCGACTCGTGATCTCGGCCGCGCGCTGCGACGGCGCGCTGGGGGAGAAGGAGCGCGCGGCGATCCTGGCGCAGGCGCGCGAGGTCGGCGCCGAAAACCTCGTCGAGAGCGAGCTGGCGCGGCCGATGCCGTTGGCGCAGATCGTCGCCGGCGTGCGCGAGCCGTCCGAGAAGGAGGCCCTCTACGTGCTCGGCTACACGATCGTGCGCGCCGACACGGAGGTCAACGGCGCCGAGCGCGTCTTCCTGGTGCAGCTCGCGAACCTGCTCGGGCTCGACGCCGGGCGCATCCAGGCCATCGAACAGGACGTCTCGGCGCGCATCGCCGCGGCCGGCTGAGGAGCAACTCATGGCGAATCAAGACGCGTGGTACATGTCGATCGGCGGCAAGCAGGTCGGTCCGGTCGGCAAGGCGGACATCGAGAAGAACCTGGCCAACTCCAGCGCCGACGGCGACACGTTGCTCTGGAGCCCGGGCATGAGCGCCTGGAGGAAGCTGCGCGAGATCCCGGACTTCGCCTCCGGCGCTGCGAGCTCCGGCCCCGCGCCCGAGTCGGTCGAGGGCCCGGCCATCCGGCGCAGCGCGCACGAGATCGACTACACGCTGCACGGCTCGGAGATGCAGTTCGTCGAGATCGAGCTCGACCCCGGCGAGAGCGCCGTGGCCGAAGCGGGCGCGATGATGTACATGACGCCGCAGATCGCGCTGCAGACGATCTTCGGCGACGGCCGATCTGCGCCGCAGGGCTTCCTCGACAAGCTGGTCGGCGCGGGCAAGCGCCTGCTGACCGGCGAGAGCCTGTTCATGACCGTCTTCCACCACCAGGGCAGCTCCGGCAAGGAACGCGTCGCGTTCGCCGCGCCCTACGCGGGCAAGATCATCCCGCTCGATCTCTCCCAGCTCGGCGGCGAGCTGCTCTGTCAGAAGGACTCGTTCCTGTGCGCCGCGCGCGGTGTGCAGATCGGGATCGCGTTCCAGAAGCGCATCGGGGTGGGGCTCTTCGGCGGCGAAGGCTTCATCATGCAGCGTCTCACCGGAGACGGCTGGACCTTCGTGCATGCCGGCGGCACGGTGCACGCGCTCGAGCTGAAGCCCGGCGAGTCGCTGCGCGTCGACACGGGCTGCCTCGTCGCGCTGCAGTCGAGCGTCGACTACGACATCCAGTTCGTGGGCGGGATCAAGACCGCGCTCTTCGGCGGTGAAGGCCTGTTCTATGCGCGGCTCACGGGACCCGGCCGCGTGTGGCTGCAGTCGCTGCCCTTCTCGCGCCTGGCGGAC
>Ga0315912_10002796_pt1 | contig 18083 bp, 19 predicted proteins | sample VfabasoilMG_FD_204469 | JGI IMG/M metagenome (GOLD analysis project Ga0315912, IMG submission 204469) | Garden soil microbial communities collected in Santa Monica, California, United States - V. faba soil | ecosystem: Environmental > Terrestrial > Soil > Garden | place: USA: California...
TTGTTGGATGGCTCTCCGGAGCAGGAAACATATCTTGCTCGCCGTAAATGGCCCCGCCTGAAGAGGAAAACACCACCTTCCTCGCTCCATGCTGAACCGCCTGATGCACCACATTCATCGTACCGAGGATATTTACTTGAGCATCAAATACAGGGTCAGCAACGGAGTTTCTCACACTCACCTGCGCGGCCAAATGGATGACAACGTTGGGCCGCTCATTTCGAAAAACCCGCTCCAACCGTGAGCTCTGGATGTCTAATTTATAAAGATTCGCAGCACGATTCACATTCTTTCGCTTTCCCGTGGAGAGATTGTCCACGACGACAACGTCGTGCCCTTCCTCCACCAGTCGATCGACCACATGCGAACCAATGAATCCGGCACCACCTGTCACTAAGACCTTCATGCAGTCCTCCAACTCTTCACACGCCACCCCTCAAAGCTGACTCTTTCTTAGCATAAACATTTTTATTAAACTCGAAAATACTAAGCAACTCGAGGTTCCCCTTCTTTCCGCGGATTGGAGAATCAAGAGTAGCCTTCTGAGTTAGTCCAAGCCCCTCAGCACAAGCCAGAATGCGTTGCAGCACGGCCTGCCGCTGCGCCTCATCGCGAACAATTCCCCCGCGGCCAACCTGCCCCTTCCCCACTTCGAATTGCGGCTTCACTAACGCGATTACGACGGCACCAGGCCGCAGGAACTGCATGACGGGAGGCAGTACCATCGTGAGTGAAATAAACGACACGTCGATCACCACGAGAGAGACCAGTTCAGGAATGAGCGCTCGATCCACATACCGGATGTTCGTCCGCTCGTGCAAAATGACCCGGGGATCCTGGCGGAGACGCCAATCAAACTGTCCGTACCCAACATCCACCGCATACACCCGCGCCGCGCCACGCTGCAGCAGACAATCGGTGAATCCACCCGTAGAACATCCCACATCAAGGCAGATGGCTCCCTGCGGATCAATGGCACATGCCTCAAGTGCGCCAATAAGTTTCTCCCCACCCCGACTCACAAACCGAGCCCCATGAGAAACAACGTCGATCGCCGAATCAAGCGGAACCAACTTCGCAGGCTTGTCGGAAAGAGCGCCATCGAGCCGAACCTCTCCGGCAAGTATCATCCGAACAGCCACATCCCTGCTTTGGGCAAGACCTCGCGCGACCAGCACTCGGTCGAGCCGATCCTTTACCGGGCGTACTTGATTAGTCATGGTTGAATACGTAAGCGGACTATGTGAGAACCATCCGGACAGATACGGAACACCTACGGCTCAAGAGAAGCCTCATCCGCATCATCGTCGAGAGAAAATGCCCGTAACTGTTTTTTGCCGTTTGTATCCTGAACCAGCACTTCCACTTTCCGTTCAGCTTCCTCCAGTACTTTCAGACAATTTTTCGAGAGGCGTATTCCTTCTTCAAAGATCTTGAGCGATTCATCCAGCGAAAGATCGCCGTTTTCCAATTGCCCCACAATCGCTTCCAACCGAGCCATCGCTTGTTCAAACTTCACTGCCGCCACAGCTGACTCCTCATGATCCAGGATTGATAAAGTATAGCGGCTCCTCAGCCGATTTTAAATCAGAGAATCCGGCACTCCTGCTTTCACGATGCACAGCAATCGTCCATCAATCAACTTCGCCTGAAGCTCCTCTCCAACATTCACATCATCCACACCCCGAATGACATCACCGGTACGCGCGTGCTGAAGTACGCTATAGCCCCGCCCCAATATCGCCAAAGGACTCAGTGCGTGCAAGCGCGCGGCGCACGATTGGACTCGTTGCGTACGAGTCTCCACGATCCCACGAGTGCCCTGATAGAGCCGCGCCGCCAGTTGCGGAACAACGGCCAATCCGTGACGCACACGAGAATGAGGGCTCCCCGCCATCAATCCCCGGTGAGCGCGAACCATTCTACCCTGCCCAACCTGCAGCACCAGACGAACTGCCGCCGACATCTCGTATACCGTCGCATCAACCCGTTGGATCTCTTCCTGGACTCGAACACGCACCGCGGCAATTTGATGGGTCACCAATTGCAACCGCTGACGCTCTTCCTCTATCCGCCGACCAATCACTTGCTGAAGCCGAGCCGACAATTCAGCCAACCTGCTCACAATCTGAACCAAGACGGGCGCCACCGCTTCTGCCGCAGCCGATGGTGTCGGCGCCCGAAGATCAGCCGCAAAGTCTGCCAGCGTGATATCCGTTTCATGCCCGACAGCGGAGACTACCGGAACTTGCGACGCGGCAATCGCCCGCACCACGACCTCTTCATTGAAACTCCAAAGATCCTCGAGCGAACCCCCTCCTCGACCAACGATCATCACATCTACCCAGCCAGACTCGCTGAGCATCCGGATTGCCGCCGCAATTTGTTCGGCCGAACCCTCACCTTGCACCTGGACGGGAACAATAATGATATGCAGCGTGGGACAACGACGATGCAGCACCGTCAACATATCGCGAATCACAGCGCCGCTCAGCGACGTCACGAGACCGACAGTCCTGGGCAGTTCAGGGAGCGGCCGCTTACGGCCCACGTCAAACAAGCCCTCTTCCGCAAGCCGGGTTCTCAGTTGCTCAAAGGCCAGCTGCAGAGCCCCACGCCCCTTAGGCTCGGCATAGTCCACAATGATCTGATATTCCCCGCGGGGCTCATACACGGTCACTCGCCCGCGGGCAACGACATGAAGTCCATCCTCAAGCGCGAATCGCAGCCGCGTCGCAGTCGTCCTGAAGAGGACGGCGCGAATCTGGCTCGACTCGTCTTTGAGCGTGCAGTAGAGGTGACCAGAGGCCGGGGCACGGAGGTTCGACACTTCGCCTTCCAGCCACACCTCAGTAAAGCTGGATTCTAGCGTCGATCTTACGAGGCTGGTCAATTCCGAGACAGTATGAACCTGCCTGACCGAAGAGGCTGGAGAGGAGAGAGAAGTAGGTATTCTGAAGCCCGTGGCGAAGTCTCCCTTAGTCGATGACCCGGATCCGTTCGATCGAAATCGCCTTTCCGAGTTGCGCATCAACCTCGATCAGCACTGCGCAAAAAACCGTGGGCCCGGAAGCAACTTCAAATCGTTTCGGCATCCCGGTCAGAAACTTTTCAATCGCGAGCTCTTTTTTGACTCCGATGACGCCATGCAACGGACCGGTCATGCCGATATCAGTCAGATACGCCGTACCTTTCGGCAGGATCTGCTCGTCGGCCGTTTGTACATGCGTGTGCGTACCCACAACCGCTATGACGTCTCCATCGAGATAATGTCCCATCGCCATTTTTTCCGACGTCGCCTCAGCATGCATGTCGACAAGTACCGCTGCCGTTTCCCGCTTCAGCTTCGCCACTTCCCGCTTGGCCACTTGGAACGGACAGTCGAGCGTCGGCATATAGGCTCGCCCCATCAGCTGAAGCACTGCAAGTTTTTCCCCGCCGGGAGTTTCGACGACGTAACTACCGTTGCCCGGCACCCCGGCCGGATAATTGGCGGGACGCAACAGACGTGGCTCACGCGGGAAATAGTCGAGAATTTCCTTCTTGTCCCAGGCATGATTCCCGGTCGTGATAACAGACAATCCCATCTCGAAGAGCTCTTCCGCCAGTTCCGGGGTAATTCCGAATCCGCCGGCCACATTCTCCCCGTTACCAATGACGACATCCACCTGCCGCTGCGAGACCACGCGCGGGACCATACGCCCCACGGCCCGGCGCCCCGGCTCTCCCATGATGTCGCCGATATAGAGAATTTTCACTTCGCATACTCCACATACCGGCTTTCGCGAATCACAGTCACCCGGATCTGTCCGGGATAGGTCAGCTCCTGCTCGATCTTCTTCGCCAAGTCCCGTGACAACTGGAACGACTCCGTGTCGGTAATATCTTCCTGGCGCACAATCACGCGAATCTCCCGTCCCGCTTGAATCGCATACGCCTTTTGCACACCCTTATAAGCTGTGGCGAGCGCCTCCAGCTTCTCCAACCGTTTCACGTACGACTCCAACGCTTCACGTCGTGCGCCGGGCCGCGCAGCAGACAGCGCTTCGGCAGCCGCGACCAACACGCTCTCCGGGCAAATCGGCTCCACCTGCTCATGGTGACCCGCGATCGCATTCACAATCTTCGCAGACTCACCGTACTTCTTGGCGATCTCAGCGCCGAGCATCGCGTGCGGTCCTTCTTCTTCATGGCTGACCGCCTTGCCGATGTCATGGAGCAGCGCCCCGCGACGCGCCAACTTCACGTCGAGCCCCAACTCCGACGCCATGATTCCGCAAATATAGGCGGCCTCTCGGGCATGATACAGATTGTTCTGACCATAGCTCGTCCGGTACTTCAACCGCCCTAATACTTTGATCAGTTCCGGGTGGAAATCAGAAAGGCCCAGCTCGAAAATAATCTTTTCGGCTTCCTCGTACATCAACTTATCGATATCAACCTTCACCTTTTCGACGATCTCTTCAATACGCGTCGGATGGATTCGTCCATCGTGCATCAGCCGCTCCAGCGATACCTTGGCAATTTCACGTCGCAACGGATCAAACCCTGAGATGATCACCGCTTCCGGCGTTTCATCGATGATCAAATCGATACCCGTCGCCGCCTCGATCGCCCGAATGTTCCGCCCTTCCCGACCGATGATCCGGCCTTTCATCGCGTCATTGGGGATCTGAACCACAGAGATCGTGGATTCCGCCACGTAGTCGCGCACGACACGCTGAATCGAGCTGGTAATAATTTCTCGCGCTTCCCGTTCGGAATTCTCACGCGCCTCTTCCAATGTCCGCTTGGCAAACCCGGCTGCATCAAGGCGAGCCTGACTTTCCATTTCGACCATCAATTGCTTCTTGGCCTCATCGCCCGTCATTCCGGCCACTCGTTCGAGCGCCTCGCGATGCTCGCGCTCAACCTTAGCGCAGGCCGCCTCTTTCTTGGCGAGTCCTTCTTCACGCCGCGCAAACTCTTGATCTCTTTTCTGCGCGTCCGCTTCTCGCTTCTCGATCGTCCCGAGCTTCCGATCCAGATTCTCCTCACGCTGAACAAGCCGTTTCTCCGTCACCGCCAGCTCAGCGAGCCTGACCTTCTGCTCTTTTTCCAAATCGGTCTTGGCTTGGAAGATCAGATCCTTCGACTCGAGTTTGGCTTCCTTGATAAGCGTTTCAGCCTCGCGCTGAGCGTTTTGGGTAATTTGTTTCGCTTGATCTTCCGCTTCCGTTCGTTTGGCTGTGGCGAGCTGACGACGAACCACTTCAAGCAGTCCGGCACCGATCAGAGCCCCGATGAGTCCGCAGAGTATGTAGGCAACGAGTGAGGTAGAAATGGGAGCACCCCCTTCATGGAGAAAACAGGCCAGATCGCCCATTCTCTGCAATCTGTTAGCAATGCAGCGCTATGCGAGGGTGGAGAGAAAACGAGGAAGGCTCAAACCGGGAACACTGTCATCCCAAACGCGATTGCACACGGGAACCAGAAGATCGACCACCTGTGTATCTGTATCCACTCCCATCCGGCCGAGACACTCGAACTCCTGCCCGCATGCTCTGCCGACGAGGGATCACTGCAAGCACAGGCTGAACGTGCAACTCACGACCGACAGCGCGCGACACATCTACGACCATGTCCACACACCGATCTACGATCGTCCACACGAACCGCCGAACGGGAATTACCCACAATGTGAGCATCCACCGTACTAGGACTGCATACACAGATACACCGCTGTTCTCTTGTGCGTTGATCATTCGACTATCTCGATCACACATTCTGTTCTGGATGACGTTCCTGGAAACCGATTCCTCATCACTCGACACACGCATAACGTAAAGACACTAGACCCACGATAACAAAGGCTTTTTCCGAAAGCAAGGTGAAACTCACCTGAAAAACGAGATCGGCATCTGCTCCTCAATGGATTCCATCAGCGTCTCCATCCGGCGATCGACGTCGGCTTCGCCTTGAGTCCGCTTCTTTTCCGACTCAAAGAATTGATGGGCCAGATTGATAGCCGTCAAGACTGCCAGCTTGGAGGGCGTCGCGGTCTTCATCCCCTCAGCCAACGTCCGCATGTGCTCATCCACGAAACTCGCAAGCCGTCGAATATACACATCATCTGCTTCACCGCGAATCGAATAACGCTGGCCATAAATTTCCACATCAATGGTCTTAGTCAAGAGCCACCTCCTTGGAATCGTCTAAACATTCCAACAAATCGATCTCATCCATCACTTTTTCGATGCGCGCCTTGATATCCACCCGCTCCTGTTCCCACTGCCGATTCATGTCGTCTTGTGAGGAGAGGCGCTGGCGCGTCGCCTTCAGCTCATCCTCCAACAACGCATTCTTTTTCTTGAATTCCTGAACAAGCTTCACCAACTCACGAATCCGGCCTTCCAGTGCATCGAGACGATCCAACGCCATGCTCAAATTCTCCCAATAAACCCAATAGATTGTGGGGCACTATAAAAACTTCACTACATCTTGTCAAGAAACCGGACCAGCGCTGCCAGCCAACCGAAGATATTCTTTAAAGCTCCGCAAGACCCGCTTCACATACTGACGCGTCTCCTGAAACGGAATCAGCTCGACAAATTCATCCTGGCTGCGCCCGCGATGCTGGTCCGCCCAATTGCCGACGACAATCGGCCCCGCATTGTAGGCGGCAATCGTGTGAACTACATTCCCGGAGAACTGGGCCAATAATTGCTCGACATACCGGGCCCCGATCCGGACATTCGTCTCCTGATCAAAGAGATCTTCCCGGGTTACAGCGGGGAAATGATGCCGCTGCGCGACCTGATTCGCCGTGGCCGGCATAACCTGCATCAATCCGATTGCGCCCACCCGAGACACTGCCCGCACATCGTACTGACTCTCTTCCCGGATGATGGCCGCAACTAAATAGGGATTCACGCCATTCAATCCCTGGGTCTTGATCGTCGGGATCAAACCGGTGGGATACGCCACACTCCAAAGGCCGGGGGCCACTGTTCCACCGGTGCGCTCCAACTTTTCGCGGAACCGGGCACGGGCTAAACGCAGGGCGTGGTTATAGGCACCCACCTCGTTCAACCGCATCGAGAGCGTCATCAAGATATCCGGGTCGCGGGTATATTGCTCGGTGAGAGCCGCCAGTTCACGCGCCGCATCGGCTTCAAGCCCCAACATCTTCAGCTCTAACGCCCGACGATAGGCCGGCTGCTGCTCTACCTCTGCAAATTTCATTAACGAAGGAGCCACAACCTCCGTCGTCGGTGATTCCGCCACCGTCGACGGCGCGGTCTGATCTCCAATTTCAACCACCGCATCAGGCGCCTGCTCCCGGGCCAATTGGCAGTAATACGTGAAGGGATACTGCCGGCATAATTGCGCATAGACATCGCGGGCCCGGCTATTTTGCGTCTGCGTCAGAGAGCGGGCAATCCAATAGAGCGCTTGGGGCTCATAATCGCTATCGCGCTGATCGACAATGTGCTGCAAGACTTCGATGGCCTCTTTATACCGAGCGGTCCGATAGAGGGCCCATCCGACTCGCCAGGACGCCTCTGCCCGCTGAGTTGCCGGCTCTCCCGCCTTCGCCACCAACCGATACTTGGCAATCGCCTCATTGAACTGCTTCTGATCTTCAAGCCAGATCCCGGCAAAGATATTGATCTGCCCCTTCTGTTCCGCCGACAGCGGGAGCTTATCCAGAGACCGGCTCAACTCAAGCAGCTTCGCCCCCGTCGCCTGACGCAGGTAGACTCGCGCCAGCCAGACCGTGGCTTCATCGGATTCCGCCACGTGCTCGGCCATAAGCGCCCGAAATGTCTCGCGGGCCGGATCGTATTGCTTCAGCCGCACCTGCGCGACTCCGAGCTTGAGTTTCGCACTCCCGCGATGCGGCGAGCCCGGCTCCATCGTCAAAAACTTTTTCAGTTCCTCAATCGCCTCCGCATGCAACGCCTGGCCGAGAAACGACTGGGCCCGATTGAAATGATCTTCCGGGGAGGCCATCCAGGGTTCCCCGCCAAGATTCGTGAGGAGCAGCGACTCCGCCTCTTTCGCTTCCGGGGCATACGCAAACCGGACCCAGAGTTGCTTGAGCGTCGTCCGGCCTTCGTTGATCTGGCCGGCACGAAGATAACAGGCCGCCATGCGCAACCACGCTCGCGGCATGAGCGGATCTTTGTCTTTCTCGTTGTTCGTCACCGCCTTCGCCAACCAGCCCAGCGCCTCCGGACAACTCGCCGCTTGATACCAGGCTTCTCCGGCACGAAACGCCACGAGGCTGCTCAAATTGGAGTCCGGCACCGCCTGAACCACGCTTTCGAATAGTCCGGCGGCCTCTTTCGCATCGCCCAGATGCAACGTCGCTTCGCCCATCCAGAGGCGCAGATAATCGTCGAGAACCGGAAGGTCGCGTTGGCCCGCCCGTAAAAACGGCATGGCCGCTGCCGGATTTCGCTCGACCAGTAACACTCCGGACAAGACGCCCGCGCGCTTCGCCCAGATCGAACCGGGAAAACGCTCCGCGATCAAACGCAATCGCTCCAACTTGAGCGCCGACACCTGATCTTTCGTGAGTTGATTGCCTAAACGTTCTTTGGGCTGCGCTGCCGCAGCAAAGCACTCTTCAGCAGATTCGCAGGAACCGGCAGCGGACGCGTCTCCATTACTCACCTGCGAGGCCAGCACCTGGGCCGGCAAAGGCCCCAATAGAGCAACAAATGCCGCTGAAACAAGGAATGAACAAGATGCGGTCGTCATATTCGAATGTAGTAACACATTATAGACCGCAGGGGTAGGAGGCATGGTGCTTGGTTCCAGGCTTTGGGCGGAACGGATGCTGCCGATTGCCCCCACCCTGTGATACCCTGCCCCTCATCAATGAACGTAGATATGTCCATGCCTGAACCTTCGCGCCCGCCAATAAACCTACTGAGCCTGACCGAGACCCAGATGGTCACACTTGTTCGTGGGTTCGGCTGGCCTGGTTATCGGACCGGGCAGATATTGCGGTGGCTCTATCAACGCCGCGCTCGCACCATCGCGCAGATGACGGATCTTTCACAGACCGATCGAGAGAAGCTGTCCGAGGTCGCAACGATTCAACGCACACGAAACTGCACCGTCCTCCAATCCTCCGATGGTACGCGCAAACTACTCCTGACCTTGGACGATGGCCTTCGCATCGAAACGGTCCTCATTCCCGATGAAGACCGGCTGACGCTCTGCGTCTCGACACAGGTCGGCTGTATGCTCGATTGCGGCTTCTGCCTGACCGGTACAATGGGACTGAAGCGCAATCTCAAGGCACACGAGATTGTCGATCAGGTGCTGACGGCTCAGGATCAGCTTACCGGCGACGAACGCCTCACCAACCTCGTGTTCATGGGCATGGGCGAGCCGCTGGCGAATAGTGAGGCGCTGGCCGCCGCAATCCGCTGCCTGACAAACAAAGCGTGGGGACTGGGCTGGTCGCCGCGCCGCATTACGGTCTCGACTGCGGGACTTGCCACCCGGTTGAAAGACGTGGCGGCGCTCGGGGTGAATCTGGCGATTTCTTTGAACGGCACGACAGAGGAACAGCGGCAACAGTTGATGCCCGCAGCCAGTCAGATCGCTTCACTCAAGACCCTCATGGCCGCCTGCCGCCGATATCCTCTTCCTCCCATGCGACGGCTGACGTTTGAATATGTCCTACTTGCCGGCGTAAACGACAGCGATGACGATGCCCGGCGCCTCGTGAAGCTGCTCACAGGAATCCGGTGTAAAGTGAACTTGATTCCGTTCAATGAATTTCCAGGAAATGCCTTCCGGCGGCCGGCTGATGATCGCGTGTTCACGTTCCAGGCGATATTGACCCGCGCCGGCATCGACGCATTCATTCGTAAAAGCCGGGGGCGTGACGTGCTGGGAGCCTGCGGCCAATTGGGCAATGTTCCGGCCGGCCAGGCGTCCGTTGCCTTGACACAAATCGAATCCCGTTGTTAGCATGCCTCGTGCGACTCACCCAATTATGAATTTACGACACCACCGTCATCTGTCAGTCTTTTCTAGCCTACTCAGCCTCTGTCTGTGGGCAGGGACGAGCCACGCTGCCGAGCCGCACGAATATCTCCTGTCCAATGGAATGAAGGTCCTGCTCGTGGAAGTCCCCAAAGCCCCGGTCGCAACCGTGCAGGTCTGGTACAAAGTGGGCTCGCGCAATGAAGTGATGGGCCGGGCCGGCCTGTCTCATATGCTCGAACACATGATGTTCAAAGGCACAGCGAAGTATCCGAAGGGCTCCTTCTCCCGGCTCATCCGGAAGAACGGAGGAGTTGACAACGCCTTTACCAGTCAGGATTTCACCGCCTATTTTGAGAACCTCGCAGCCGATCGCGTCGAACTCGCTTTGGAAATGGAAGCCGATCGCATGCAGGGGCTGATCCTCGACAACAGCGAGTTCCAAACCGAGCGGGAAGTTGTCAAAGAAGAACGCCGGCTGCGCACAGAAGATGATCCCCAAGGGGCGCTCGTGGAGGCTCTCTTCGCTCAGGCCTACCTCAGCCACCCCTACCACTGGCCCGTGATCGGATGGTTCGCCGACTTGGATGCCATGTCACTGGAAGATTTGCAGCGCCACTACGACACCTACTATTCACCGAACAATGCCACGTTGATTGTGGTGGGCGACATCAAGGCCGACTCCTTGCTCCCGACCATCAAGCACCTCTTCGAACCGATTCCCAAGGGTCCGAGTCCGAAAGCCACGCTGGCGGTCGAACCGGAGCAGCGCGGCGAGCGGCGCTTTCTCTTAAAACGCGAGGCGCAAGTCCCCTTTGTCATGCTGGGTTTCCGCGTGCCGAATTATTCCAGCGACGATTCATACGCCCTCGACATTCTGGAGTCGATCCTGTCGCATGGGAAAAGTTCCCGCCTCTACCAGAGTCTCGTCTACGATCAAAAGAATTCGCTGGCCGTCGGCGCCGAATACAGCCTGATGCAGACCGACCCCAGCCTGTTCTACTTCTATGCCCTGGTGAATCCAGGAGCCAAAGTGGAAGCAGTCGAAGATGCGCTGTACCGCGAAATCACCCGACTCCAGAATGAGCCGCCGTCTGAACTGGAATTGCAGCGGGCAAAAAACCAGGTGGAAGCCGCTCACGTATTTGAGCAGGATTCGAACTTCCGCCATGCCATGTTGCTGGGCCAATCGGAATCGATCGGTGCAGGCTGGCGGCGGGTCGATCAATTTCTGGAGCGCATCCGCGCGGTCGCAGCCAAAGACATTCAGCGGGTGGCCAAGCAATACCTGAATCCCGATAACCGTACAGTCGGCATTCTGATTCCTCAACCGCCTAAAGCGGCAGAGCCCCAATCGACCGCTGCACATGCCGGAAAGCCCTGATCACAATGCCCCAATTCGTCCGCCGCCCATGCCGGAAAGATCTGACTATGATGGCCACCACCACAGCAACAGGGCGATTCACTCGGATAAGCCGATGGCCTAGCACCTGTGCGCTGCTTTTAATTACTGCCGTCGTCTCTCTCACTACGAGCTTACACGCAGCCGATATCACTCCGACCAAATTCACCACGCCCAACGGTATGACAGTGCTGGTCCTGGAGCAGCACTTTCTCCCGATCGTGGAGATTCACGCCCTGATCAAGACCGGATCGGCCTACGATCCCCCAGACAAGGCCGGCGTCGCCAATCTCGTCGCAAGTCTCTTGGATGAGGGAACCACCAGCCGCTCGTCGAAACAACTGGCGGAACAAATCGATTTCATCGGCGGCTCACTGGAAGCGAAGGCCGGAGAGGACTTCACCACCGCATCGGCTCGCGTACTGAAAAAAGATGTCGATCTGGGCTTTACGCTCCTCGCCGACGTGTTGATGCATCCCGCTTTCCCCAAACATGAATTCGAGCGGGTGCGATCACAGATCCAAGGTGAAATCGCCAGCGACAGCGACGATCCCGGCCACGTGGCCATGAAAGCCTTCAACCAGCTGGTTTTTCACAACCACCCTTATCGGTGGCCCGTGCAGGGCACAGAAGAGACGGTGGGCAAGATCTCGTTGGCGGATGTGCAGAATTTCTACGCGAAAGAATATCTCCCCAACCAGATGATCCTGACCATCGTCGGAGATCTCTCTGTCGAACAGGCCACAGCTCTCGTGCAAACCCATTTCGGCTCATGGAAAAAGGGCAACCCCCAAACACGCACGACAAAGAAACCGGCAGCGGTGGAGAAGAAAGCCGTCCAACTGATCGAGAAAGACTTGACCCAGTCCACGATCGTCCTCGGCCACGGGGGGATCAGCCGGAATAATCCCGACTACTACGCCGTGACCGTCATGAACCATATTCTGGGAGCCGGAGGATTTTCGTCGCGGCTCATGGACTCAATCCGCGACAAACAGGGACTCGCCTACGGCATCATGAGTCACTATGACGCGCGCATGCTGCCTGGCTCGTTTTGGGTGAATCTTCAAACCAGGACCGAAGCCACGAACCAGGCCATCGCCGGCGTGCTGACGGAGATCAAAGCAATCCGCGACAGCCCGGTCAGCGACCAGGAATTATCGGAAGCGAAATCCTTCCTCATGGGCAGCTTCCCGCTTCGCCTGGACTCCACCGCCAAGCTGGCCCAGGTGCTGGCGCAGGTCGAGTACTACGGACTGGGATTCGAATATTTCAGCCAGTACCCGAAATGGATTGAGCGCGTCACCAAAGACGATGTCCAACGCGTGGCCAAGCAATACCTCGACCCGCAACGCTATGCACTCGTGGTCGTTGGCAACGTGGCCAAAGCCAAGGTCCGCCAGTAACACATCCCCCGGCACTGTGCCTCTATGCAGCCTCTTTCGCTCGAACAAAAGCTTCACCATCTGCGCCAGATCTTTGCGGCGATGGATTCCGTCCTGGTCGCTTATTCAGGAGGTATCGACAGCACGGTCGTGCTGAAAGTCGCCTACGATCAACTCGGAGATTCCGTCGTAGGGGTGACGGCAATTTCACCGACATTTCCAGCAGTTGAACTCGAAATCGCCACACGCGTCGCGAAAGAAATCGGCGCGCGTCATGAGCTGGTTGAGACCGACCAGTTGAGGATCCCTGCTTTCACTGAGAACGATGCCAATCGCTGTTTTCACTGTAAAACCGATCTCTACCAATTGCTGGGCTCGCTGAGAAGGACGCGGGCGTCCGCCGTCATCGTGGACGGAACCAATCTTGACGACCTGGGTGATGATCGGCCCGGCATCAAGGCCGCTCGTGAATGGGGGGTCCGCAGCCCGCTGGTCGAAGCCGGACTCTCCAAATCAGACATTCGAACACTCGCGAAAAACTTTGGGCTATCGAACTGGGACAAGCCCGCCGCCGCCTGCCTGTCTTCGCGCATCCCGCGAGGCATCACGATTACCAGAGAAAAACTCAGCCGGGTGGAACTGGCCGAAGAGGTCTTGTTTGCAGAAGGATTCCGGCACTGCCGTGTGCGTGATCACGGCGAGATCGCCAGAATTGAAGTCAGCCAGGATGAACTGATTCGAATACTTGAGGGAGAGCGAGGGACCAGGATCAGCCGTCACTTGAAGGAACTAGGCTTTCGATTTGTGACGATTGACTTAGAAGGGTATCGGCCGGGCGGGGTGAGCATAGACCCACCGCGCCCGGCCAAGTAAAGCAATGAACGATTGACTAGGAGTGTGACTTCGAGAGGGCGCTGAGCGCTTCGTCGGCAAACTTCCGGTGATCCGCATCCGTCAGGCTTCGCTGCACCACCTTTTCCGCCACCATCAATGCCAGCTCCGTGGTCTGATTGCGGATGTCCTGCACGGCCTTCCGGCGCTCATGATCGATCTCTCGCGTGGCCTCGCCCTTGATGCGCTCCGCTTCCGTGCTCATCCGCTGCTCGTTTTCATCAAGCAGTCGCTGTGCCCGCTCTTGAGCTGCTGCCAGAATGACTTCGGCTTCCTTCGCCGCTGCACTGAGCTTCGCCTCATACGTCTTCAACGCCCGCTCAGACTCTGCACGGTGACGTTCAGCCTGGTCGAGGCTGTCCTTGATCTTCTTCTCCCGTTCTTCGAGAACGCCCAGGATGCCGGGAAAGGCAAACTTATAGAGCACGAAGAACAGAATCCCGAAGGACAGAATCTCCCAGAAAATCAGCGACGAGAAAAAACTCGATTCAAACTGCGGCATTGTTCACTCCCAACAAGTTGAGGTTGAGGCTGAGCGCTAAGGTGCACCACCGCAGGCCCGGCCTATCCCCGTCCTTACTTGCGAAGACCCATAATGATGAACGCAATAACGAGCCCGTACAGCGCAATGGCTTCCACGAGCGCGAACCCGATCCACATGTACTTGCCGACGCGTGCTTCGGCTTCAGGCTGGCGGGCCACGGCTTCAATCATCTTGCCGAAAATGTACCCGATTCCCACACCGGCACCGGCAAAACCCGCCGCCGCCAATCCCATACCCAACAATGCTGCTGCTGCTGAATCCATTGTGTCCTACTCCTCCCTTGTCTGGCTGACACGCGATCAATGCGCGTGGTCATCATGGCCGTGCAGATGGAATGCGTCTCCCAAATAGACGCACGTCAACACGGTAAAAATATAGGCTTGAATAAACGCTATGCCGACTTCCAACCCGTTCATCGCAATCGTAAAGGCAAACGGCAACCAGCCGATGAGCAGCCCGCCGCTGATCGCCAGACCGAAAAGCACCCCGAGAATGACGTGTCCGGCCGTCATGTTGGCAAACAACCGAACGGCCAGCGAAATCGGTCGGGCTAATTGGCTGATCAATTCGATAGGGATCATCAGAGGCAAGAGCCATCCCGGAGTTCCCGGCGGCACTAGAATCCCCAAAAACTTGGCCCCATGCAGCAGGAATCCCATGACGAGGCTGAGCCCGTAGACGACGCAAGCAAACACCGCTGTCACGACGATCTGACTTGTAACCGTATAGGAACCGGGAATCAGCCCGATCAGATTGGAGAAAAGAATGAAGAGAAACAACGTGGCGATGAGCGGGAAAAACCGCATCCCGTCTTTCCCCATCGTGTCGAGGATGATGCCCCGGATGAAATCCACCAGCATCTCTGCCAGGCTCTGTAATTTGCCCGGCACCAGCTGGCGCGCCGACCCCGCCTTGAGCATCAAGAACGCGACCAGTGCCACCACCACCCACATGATGATGACTGCCTTATTGATGGAAATATCGATTCCACCAAGAGAGAGCGGGATGTAGTTATGCAGTTCAAACGGATGAAGCGGACTTTCTTCCACAGCTATTCCTTGCTTTCTGTATCAGGCGGTGAACCTGGCCACCGCATGGCCGACCGGTATGCGTTCCGTATGCCGGCGATCACTCCGAGCACTAACCCCACTACCATTCCCCAGGGAGTCGAATCGAGGAGGTAGGTATCCAACGCCCAACCCAACCCGCCCCCAACGATCAACGAAGCTAGCAGGTCGGTTCCGATCCGAACCGCCTGGCCGAGCCCCGCATAAAACGGATCTTGAGAAGGGGGCATTCTGTTACTCACCGGTCAGTGCTCAGACAAGAATCTGACTGAGGCGCACAACCGATTGCGAGCGCGCAATTCAAGCAGAATCCTCATTGAAATGTCAAGCCGTTAGAGCCTCTGTCTCTCCCCGAAGCGCTACGGTATAGTATGACTCTACTGAAACCGCTCGGACTTTCTGAATTCATGACCACGGCACGACCATCCCCCACAGCCTTTCTTCACGGGGCTCCGCAGCCCTTGCGCATCAGCCGACGAGGCTGGCGGCTTAGCCCGTTCGAGCTGTATGCCAGCGTCGCCTCAGACCAGCGCCCCTCATTTCTGCTTGAAAGCGGCAAAGGGCCAACGACCACTGGACGCTATTCCTTCTTCGCGACCGATCCCTACCAAATCCTTTCGGGAACGCGTCACGACTGGGCTCTCCGTCCGACAGATGGATACACACAAACCGGGCAAGCACCGTTCTCAACGCTTGCGCGTCTGATGCAACAATCCACCATTGCCCGCCCCCCTGGGACTCCGCCGTTTTTCGGAGGGGCCGTGGGTTATCTGAGCTACGACCTGGTGCGTCAATTCGAATCATTGCCGAACCACGCCGCCGACGACCTGCATTTCCCTGACTTGGAGTTCGCCTTTTACGATCTTGTCACGGCGTTCGATCACACCTCGGACGAATGGCATTTGATGTTCTGCCCCCCGCTCGAACGATTCCTCGGAGAGCCCCGAGAGAAGCTCTATCGGGAGGGTTGCGACAGACTCGCGGCTTTAGAGGCACAATTGTCCACGCCCCTACCCCAACCACAGTCGGCCAATTCATTAGACCCTGTCAGCTTTCGACCACAGCAATCCCGGGACTCCTATATGGACCGGGTCCGGCGCTGCCAGGAATATATCGCCGCAGGCGATCTGTATCAGGCCAATCTCTCCCATCGCTTTTCGGTCACGAGCGACAGTTTCACCAAACAGGCGGGACTCGCGACGGAACTCCAGACCTATGCACGCTTGCGCAGCATGAACCCGTCTCCCTTTTCCGGCCTCTTGCGCATCGGAGACACCAGCTTCATCAGCACATCGCCGGAACGTTTAGTTCGGCTGAACGGCCGATCGGCCGATACTCGGCCGATCGCAGGAACCCGGCGCCGAGGCCAGAACGATTCCGATGATCGTCGTTTGCAGGAAGAACTCCTGGGCAACGAGAAGGAACGCGCCGAACACCTGATGCTCGTCGACCTGGAACGAAATGACTTGGGACGCGTGTGCGAATTCGGCTCCGTCCACGTAGAGGAATTCATGTCCATCGAGGAATATTCCCACGTCAGCCATCTGGTATCGCATATATCCGGGCAACTGCGGACTGAGGTGACCGGACTCGATTTATTGCGGGCCGTCTTCCCCGGCGGCACCATTACCGGGGTGCCCAAGATTCGCTGCATGGAAATCATCGATGAATTGGAACCGGTACGGCGAGGTCCCTATACCGGATCGATGGGATATCTGAGCTGGAGCGGGGATCTCGACTTCAACATTGTCATTCGCACGCTGGTGCTCCATAAAAACCAGGGCTACCTTCAAGTCGGGGCCGGGATTGTGGCAGACTCGGATCCCGCCAAGGAATATGAGGAGACGATGCACAAGGCTCAGGCGTTCCTGAGCGCCTTGTCGTAGCAAGCACTATGTGGGTTTTCCTTAACGATCGATTCGTCCCAGAACAGGATGCGAAGATCTCCGTGTTCGATCATGGCTTTCTCTACGGGGACGGCGTCTATGAAACGATCCGCTCATACGGGAACCGAATTTTCATGTGCGATCACCATCTGTCGCGCTTGCAACGTTCTGCCGACGCCATCGGCCTGACCGTCCCTATCCCGCTGAACGAGTGGCCACGCCTCTTGCACGGAGCCATGGATCGCAATGAACTAGGGAATGAGCAGACCGACGCCTATCTCCGGATTACCGTATCCCGAGGAGTGGGAGAGATCGGCCTCGATCCGGCCCTCTGCCCGACACCCACCGTCGTCATCATGGCCAAACCGCTCCAGCCACCCGCCGCCGAATTGTACCAGCGCGGCGTGTCACTCATCGTTGCACACACGAGACGCAATCTGCCCAGCGCGATCTCCCCGCAAATCAAGGCCACAAACTTTTTGAACAATATTCTGGCGAAACGCGAAGCGATTGCCGCGCGCGTCTTCGATGCCCTCTTGCTGAATTGGAAAGGGCACCTCACCGAATGTACCGTGAGCAATGTGTTCTTCGCCTCACGTGGCCGGCTGTGCACACCTTCTGCCGACTGTGGTCTCCTTGACGGCATCACCAGAGCGATCTTGTTGCAGATGGCGGGAGAGCTGAAGATCCCCGTGCATGTAGGACGGTTCACCCCGGAAGAGTTGCTACAAGCCGATGAATGTTTCTTGACAAATACCAGCATGGAAGTGATGCCGGTCGTCTCGGTCAATCAGCAACCTATTGGGCAGGGCACCCCAGGCCCCATGACCCGTCAATTGCACCGTCATTTTGTCGACAATCGAAGTCGTTATTTAGAACCTCTCGACTAACCCCCTTCCAAGCAAACCTTTGCTTTCA